>OCHG01002389.1_pt1 | contig 10109 bp, 8 predicted proteins | sample 1538801 | NCBI WGS metagenome assembly OCHG01 (sample SAMN04571727, study PRJEB22368) | human gut metagenome | biome: human gut; material: stool | host: Homo sapiens | place: Luxembourg | collected 2012-09-20 | reverse complement strand
CAGCGGCTTTTGTATGGGAGATTTTCAAGAGAGAAAACACTGTTTTGTGCGCAGAACTCAGTCCTTTGCAGCCTGCGCCGCCTCAAAATTGCAGAACTGTTTCCAGTCCCACGCAGTCATATCATGGGGGCCCTCGCGCAGGGCATAGCCCACATCACCGGTGCAGCAGGCAGTCTGCGGTGCTGGATACTCAGTCTGGGTGCAGGGTGTTTTGCCCAGCGCGGCGTAGACACGCCCAACCGAAATAACACTACGAAACTCCGCCTCCGGATCACTCCAATAGTCACGATTGCCAGATGTTACAAACACCGGCCTAGGTGCCATAGCAGCCAGCAGCTCATCCTGGTCAAAGGGCATCTGCTCCACCGGCATCGCACTATATTTCAGAAAGTTCTTGCAGAACCAGCGGGGCATCATCTGGCACATGCTGGCCACACGCTCACCCAGCTTCCCCACATTCATGGCAACACCACAGCAACCGGAGTTGTTAGCCAGCACCGTTGCAAAACGCTCGTCCTGCACAGCGGCCCAAAGAGCAGCCTTTCCAGCACGGAGTGGCCCGCCACAGAAATACGCTTAGGGTCGATCTCCGGGCAGGTCAGTAATGCATCCAGCACACGCTGGGCACCAAAACCCCAGGCAGTCAGACAGCCAAAGCCATCTGCCGGGCGTTCTCCCGCCCCATAAAACAGCGGATACAGTCCCTCCTGCTTCCAGCTATCCCCCTCATCGGGAGCCAAACTGGATGCATAGATAGCGGCAGCAGCATAGCCGTCGGCCAGCAGTTGGCGCACCGGCCAGTAGCCTTTTTCCACATCGCAAGTGATATCCAGTGTGTTTGGTTCCTTCGGAGCCATCATATCGTCGATCATAACGTTGAAATGATCTTCGTTTCCAATGAGCTCCTTCATCATACCCATAAACTTCTCCCGCATGGCCGGATCAATGCCCTTCATCTGGTCGTGGACCACAGGATCATGACAGCTGATCTGAATCGCGCAGGGCACGGGTTCACTGGTCTTCTCAGGCAGCCAGAGTGCAAAAGGAAAGCTCATGCTCCGGCCCTTGTATTCCACCGTAACACAGCCTAATCTACCGTGCAGCCCGTCCTTCTCCAGTTCCTTTTCCCAGACAAAGCTGCTCGTCCAGCCCGCGGGGACCACGCCGTATTCCTCCTGCCCAAACAGCTTGACCAATGCTTCGCGCCGGGCAGGCCATGTCTCTGGGGTGAGTCGCGCGATATCTATATTTTTCATTGCATGGACCTCTTTTCTCAATTTTATGCCTCTTGCTGTTCCTCCGGGATATAACTGCGAAACACAGGAACCAACATCAGTGCGTTGACATAGGCAATGCCGCCCGGGCCAAACAGCAGAAAAATACCTTCCAGTGATTCCACCCATTCTAGGTGGGCGTAAATCAGCCAAAATGGGATGAAATGCATGGCTGTCACAGCCACCACTGTCAGTGGGTGCTGGAGCAATAGCAGCAGGACATTGCGTATCAGTTGACGCAGAGTGCAGCGAAACTTTGCCAGCACCGGGAAGATCAGGCCTGCAATGGCTACGTACAGCACCAGCACCATGATACACAATCCATGGAACACTGGACTGTTCCCCAGTCTACCTGCCAACAGGTTGAAATCCACCACCAACGCATAACCGATCACAAGTAGCAACAGGGTCACAGGAAGCGACGATCTGATATTTTCCTTGAACGCATGGAAAAACATCGAAATAGTGCTGTTCCCTCTCTGACGCACTAGCTTCATTACTGTGTAATACAGTGCCGAGGTCGAAGCGCCAATGGTGATGACCGGAAGACTGCACAGTAGCCACAAAAGGCTCAGTGCCACCAGATCAGAAACGCGCAGCAGCAGCTGAAACAATTTGCTGTCATAATCGAACAATCCACCCATACAGGTCGCCTCCCTGATGTATCAGTACTCTGTTTTGGGCATCCGCCACGAGAAATGCGAACAGAACTCCCGCCAGTCTGCGCCCGGGATTTCATTCATTTGGCTCTTAGCATCCTGCGTGCGGCACTGGATGTTCTTGCTGGGTGAGGTTCCATAGAACATGGTATCACAAAATTCAATCACATGCACCCAGTCCAGCTTCTGATATTCATGCGGTCCGTCCCTCATGGCAATGGCATTTTTCCCTGCCGCACCAAGGAACTGGTACACCTCATCGGCGGCACGCCATGTAATCTGACTGCCGTAGGGGTTGGCCCATGTATCACTCAATCCTTCGGTAGTAATGACCGGACGGGGTGCGATGCAGGCGCGCAAAAAATGCAGATCAAAAGGCAGATAATCTTCATCCCCTGTCTCACCAATAGATTCGGACTGCAACATTGCCACTGCATCTTGGAACTCTATTTTGGGCGCATTGCTGCGGGTATAGGTCTTGACCCGTTTACCAAACTCGCCAAAATTGTCACTCCACCAGAACGGGAACACATCTTCAATACTGCCTGCAGTCTCGCAAGTTCCAAGACCTTCGCCCAACCGGCCACCCAGATAGCGCAGACAGCCCGCACCGCAGCAACCGCTGCCGCTGGCGGCACAGAGCGCAAAACGCTCATCATAGATAGTAGCGCACAAGGCAACCTTGCCTCCCCGGCTATGGCCGGTGGCAACGATTCGATTCATATCCGCATAATCTGTGGTCGCAAGATAATCCACCACACGGCTCTGAGCCCAAGCCCACATGGCAATGGCACCCCAAGTATAACCGGGATAGGTCGTAGCCAGCGGACCATGGATGGCATCGGCACTGTCCGCTGCCAGTTGCTCCTTTTCAAACTCGATAATGGCATAGCCGTGATTCAGCACAGCATCTTCTTCATCGGGGCTGCCATGACGGCCCTTGAACTGGTTCCAAGTAATAACCGGTACCTTTCCTTCTTTTGCCGGGCGAATGAGCTCACAGTCGAACTGCACGGCATCCTTCGGCCCGCAGGTAATGTGTACAGTCTCGGCAATGGCACGGCCATTGTAGACCTTACGGCTGAAGGTTACTTTACCGCGGGTATTGCCCGGCGGCGGTGGCATAGTGCCATAGAGGTAATGGGTCAGCATCGCCTTAAGGTATTCCCGCTGCTCCGGCCATTCTTCCCTAGTCTGAACACGGGTACCATCAGGTTTAAGGAAAGGATCCGGTAGCTCATGGATGGCTTTCAGCTCACTTTTGGGAGAAAAATCATATTTATTCATTATTCTTTCACGCCTCCAATCATAACTCCGGTAACAAAATAACGCTGGATGAAGGGATAGATGCAGAGGATGGGAGCTGTAGAGATGACGATGGTGGCATACTTGATGGTCTCGGCCAAAGCCACGGTGTTGGTACTGCCGCCAGAAGTGCTGATAATGTTGTCTGCACTGCTGGTCAGCAGGATCTCGCGCAGGAAGATCTGCAAAGGATACAGGTCAGCCGTGCGCAGAAAGATGGTTGCGCTCATCCAATCATTCCAGCGAGACACAGCGTAGAACAGCAGTACAACGGCAATCGTTGCCTGACTCAGCGGGATAACAATGCGGAATAAGCAGGTAAACTCACTGGCACCATCCAGCCGTGCCGCTTCGATCAAACTTTCCGGTACATTGGCAAAGGCTGTACGCATAACAATGAGGTTATAGGTGCTCAAGGCAGTGGGCAGCAGAATTGCCCAGACCGTATCAATCATGTGGAGCTGCTGTACCCACAGGTAAATGGCAATGATACCACCGCTGAAATACATAGTAAACATGATCATCAATGTTACCAAGCGCTTGCCCATCCAGCCCTTACGGCTCAAGGCGTAGGCCCCCAGGAAGGTCAGGAACATGCTGATGGCAGTACCGGCCACTACATAGAATAGAGTGTTGCGGTAGCCCACCAAAATGCGATCTGTAATGCAGTACTGGTAAGCCTCCAAGCTGAATTTCAAGGGTTTAAGCAGCAGGACAAAATCATGCCGCAGAAATTCATTGGCATCACTGAAGGAAGCACAGACAACATACCAAAACGGATACAGACAGGCCAAACCGATCAGAATCAACAGTGCCGTGTTTAGAATGTCCAGCACCCAGTCAAGTCCAGTTTTCTTTTCAACCATAGTGCGTTTTCCTCCTTACCACAGACTCGTCTCGCTGACCTTGGCGCTGATTTTGTTCACCACCACTACCAGCAGGAAATTGACCAACGAGTTCACAAGGCTGACCGCCATACTGTAACTGTAATTGGATTCAATCAGGCCCTTTCGGTAGACAAAGGAACCGATGATATCCGCCGTTTCATAAATATTCTCATTGTACAGCAGAATGATCTTGTCGTAGCCCACACTCATAAACTGACCGATGCGCATGATGAACATGATAATAATGGTGGGCATCAAACAGGGGATGGTAATACTGAGGATGCGGCGGAAGCGACCCGCTCCGTCTACAGCAGCGGCATCGTAGAGTTCCTGATTGATGCCAGCCAGGGCGGCCAGATAGATGATGCTGTTCCAACCTATGGTCTGCCACAGTTCACTGACCACATAGATTGCACGGAACTTGGAGGGATCCATTAGCAGATTGGAGGCCATGCCCCCTGCTGCGAGCAGATTGCTGATCAGTCCAGTAGAGGAGACAAATTCCTTGATGATACCACAGACCACAACCAGGGAAATGAAGTGCGGCAAATAACTCACAGTCTGAATCGCACTTTTCAATTTTTTGAGCCGCAGTTCATTCAGCATCAGTGCAAACAAAATAGGGGCTGGGAAGCAGATAACGATAGTATAAAAGCTGATGTACAGGGTATTGCGCAAAACACGCCAAAAATATGGGCCGGTGAAGAACTGCTTGAAATTCGCCAAACCGACCCATGCGCTGCCCCAGATGCCTCGACCGGGGCGATAGTTGCGGAATGCGATCTGCAAGCCCTGTAGCGGCGCATAGTTAAAAACAATATAGAATGCAAGCACCGGAATCAGCATCAGGTAAATGCCACGATATTGATAAAAGTTCTTTTTAATCTTATCCCAGGTCAGCCGGGTATCGATTCCATATTTCTCTGCCACAGCTTTTGCCTGACGGGACTGTTTGGACATAAGCGTTTTCCTCCGACTTCAAAAAATGCCGCAGGGCACCCCGCCCTGCGGCACGGATCTCAAAGATCCAGATTTACTTTACGCGGGCATTGTAGCGGTCCAAAGCTTCCTGCTGGATATCCAGGCAGTTCTGCATCCCCATGCTGTAGACATTTTTGACATAATCATCAAAGTTATCCAGGCTCTCAGTACCAGTAATGAACTTTGCGGTCATCTCGCCCACATACGTGCCAATTTCGTTGAAAGCTCCGCTGTAAGCAGCCTGCTCAGAATCCAACAATGTGGTGGCAGGCAAACCATTGTAGTGCTTGCCGTTCTCGTAGCTCCAGGTATTCAAAGACGCAATATTCTGGTCGATTTCTCCTTCAGCAAGAGAATAATCGGTCTTGGAGACCAGACGCTGCCAGTGGTCTTCGGGGAAGGGACCGTTCAGCTGGCGATACATAGAGTGAGCAGTAGAAGGAGCCTTGCCTTCCTTGTTGTGTATGATAGCATCGGTGAACTGAGGCCAGCCATCGACCATCTCATAGCTCTCGCCTTCAATGCCCCAGTTCAAAAGCATGTTACCTTCTTCGCCCCAGCCATAGTCAAGCAGCTCCATCGCAGTCTTTACATCCTTGCAACTGCCGGTAATGGCACCCACAGAACCGGTGAACGGCTGGTTTGCCTGATGATACCAATTCTCAGTACCAGCCGTCTTGACCATTTCATGGACACCCACGGCAGAAAACGTATTATTGGGATCATCCTTAAGGATCTGGCTCTTCAGATTGCCCAGACCAGTGGGCATCATCTCGATCCAAGCACCCACATCGCCCTGCAGGATTTTTGCCTGAACACTGGTACGATCCAGAACCATGTAGTCATTATCTAGTAAACCCTCGCTGTACAACTTGTTCAAGAAGGCCAGATAGTCCTTGTAGCCGTCCTTAACAGGGCCAAATTCGACCTTATTTTCCTCATTGATGCCGTAGCCGTAGGCTGCAGAGAAACCAGAAACAGGAACACAAACACCAAAACCTGCGCTGATAGCAACGGACATCTGTTCAAACATCTGCACAAAACACATAGGATACTTCAGGCCAAGTTTTTCCTTAAATGCCTTCAGCACATTATACCAGTCATCGTAGGTCACCGGAACATCCATTCCCACCTGCTCGAGGTAATCAGTACGAATGACCAGACCGATGAAGCTTTCAGCAAAAGGTTCACGATCAAACACCCCCTGCCACTCCTTGCTACCCTCTGCAGTGGAGGTGTAGATAGCGGGGAACCCGTAGATATTGCCGCTGTCGGTGGTAATATCGGCCAACATATCCGGGTGCAACTCAAAGTAATGGGTCATATTGGGAGCATATTCTTCCATATAATCCTGCAGAGGAATGATCTTGCCATCTTCGATGGCTGCGTCAGCACCACCGGAGTAATTGGTAGCCCAGCTGTAATACATGATGTCTGGCATTTCGTTTCCTGCAACCACCAAGTTAAATTGCTCAGCAGCCTGACCACTGGCCGGATGCTGGAATTCTACGTTGATACCAGTGTTGGCCTCAATAGCCTTCCAGCAGTACAGGTCGCCCATGCTCTTGACATCGGCACCGGATGTATTTGCCAAGTCAATCCAGTAACTGACAGTACGGGGGCCGCTCTCGGCAGAGCTAGTTGATGTTGCAGTGGAAGCTGTGCTACTGCCAGAACTGCCGCAAGCAGTCAGCAGGGCAGCACCGGAGGTAGCGGCGCTTGCCTTCAGAAAATCGCGGCGAGAGATTTTTTTCATGTTGGTCTTCTCCTTTTCTTCGTACTTTTTAGGTTCTTCGTGCTTCTTAGGATTCGATTCAGCGCTCTTCCATGCGCCTTTGATGGCTCTATCATACTGTGTTTTCGGCGCAAAATCCATCCTCAAATTTTTGCATTTCATCTTTTTTATCCCTATTTTTCGCCAAGAATACAACAGTCTGTGCACTTTTGATATGCACATTGCATCGTTTTATTACAATATGCACAAAGTCCCGCCTTTTGTTAGAAAAGCAGGACTTTGCTGTTTTTTCTGTAGAGATCAGTGTTTATTATAATTGCCCGGGGTATCACCAGCATACTTTTTGAACAGGCGTATAAACGTGTTGGCACTTTCGTAACCCGCACGATCTGCCGCTTCGGCTACTGTGATCTGTTCCTCATCCATCAGCTTTTTAGCGTAATCGATGCGCAGACTGTTCAGGTAGTTCAGCAGGTTGACTCCAGTTTGCTGCTTGAAGTACTTTGAGAGATAGGCCACACTCAGCCCCAGCAGGTCAGCGGCACGGGAAACATTGAAATCGTGTTCGCAAAAGTGATCCTGCACACACTGTAAAATACGAGATAGCAGCTCGGGCTGATCAGTCTCTGCCGGGCTGGTATACTTTACCGCCACGGCACCGATCAGAGTATCCATCTGCTCTTCAGCCTCTGCATGGGTCATAGCTTTTTGCAGCGCACGGGATGTAGCAACAATTGCCTGCTGCACCTCTGTTCCTTGTTCCCCTGGCGAAACCGCATTGAACATAGCCACCAGCACATCTGTCAGGAGCATCCTCAACAGGAACATATCCGGCGGACTGCTGAAATTGGTCTGCATCGTGTGGCGCAGGGCTCGGATGGCCTCCTCCGCATTGCCAGCGAAGGTCAGCCGGGCAATCTCTGCCCCCTGTGCTACTGTGATACGCTGTGCAAAGCTCGGCGTGGGAGCTCCGCTTCGTTCCAGCTGCTCCTGTGCAAATTCACTTCGTTCACATAGTGAAAGGAATGCCGGGTGGATCTGTTTCCATCCACAGCGGACATTTCCCGCGTAGTAGTCCACACCGTTTTCCTTGAGGTAAGTTTCCATCAAACCAAGGCATTGGCGTAAATCAATTTCCTCCTTTGCAAACATACAAAGGGTCGGCACGCCGTGCGGCTGCACTGGTAGCAATGTCACCTTTTCGGTCAGCGGCTCAGAAAAATCCAAGCCCTCATCCTTGAGTAGCAGCAAAACGAACCATTCACCCCAGCTATCGATTCCAATCCAGGAAGCAATGTCTCCAGAAAGTGCCGATACCTCGATGTCGTGCTCCAGCAGGTTCTGCATCAGCTCTTTTTGAAGGGAAACACGCTGATTTTCCTGGAATATCTGCATCCGCTCCAGATCTTTGCGATATACCTGGAATGCACCGTCAATTTGTTGATATTCATTCTGGTTTTCTGCACAGTCTGATTTTATCGGCAGGCTACGGGTCAGTTCCCGTAAGGGCTGATAATTCAACTGCACCATAGAAGCCACTGCAACTACGCCCACTGCTAGGAACACCATCAGAAACACCATCGACTGCTGCCAGACCCAGTTGCTCTTCCGGGTAATTGCAGAGACCGGCACCAACGTGATGAGGGTCCAATTTTCTTCTTCCAGCTGCTTCTGCAGCAGGTAATAGCTTTTATTCCCCAGCTCTACATGGCTCTCCAGCCTTTTTTCTGCTGCCATCTGCACCAGTTGCCCTGCAAGCGCTGGATTCCCACTTTCGCACAGAAGCTGACCACCACCGTCCATCAGCAAGGTCGTTGTCCCCTCCATCGTCGCCTGCCCAGCAACGATTTCGCCCAACACCTGCATATCTAATACTTGAATGATAAGTGCGGTTGGGGATCGTCCCTGTGTTGGAATACTGGTCACTGCCATGACCTGCGTCACACCGTTAGAGGAATCGCTGACTACACGGAATAGAGACGATGTCGTGCGCAGGGAATCAAACCGTTTTCCCGCCTCGCTGCCGGAACCAAACAAAACTGCTGCCAGTGTTTCCTTCTCATAGACTGTCTCGGAGGTCAGCGCCTTTTTCAGGTTTCTGAAATAAATATAAGTCTCACTCACCGCACTGCGGGAACTTCCCGGAGCTGCCAACAGACTTTGAATGGTGTAGAATGTGTAATTATCCGACGGCATCGGCGTGGAGAGCAACGAAAAACTACGGATTACATTGTTGCACGCCAGATTGATGGCATCTGTTTTGATCTGAGACATACTGTTATTCAGCGCAGTTTCAATTTTTTCCTGCTGCTGAATCGTAATTTCTGTGTATTCGTCCAGCAATTTTCTTCTGGCGGAAAGAGTCAGCGTAACACACATGGCTGCCATCAGGATCAGAAGAATTGAGAATTCAATGACCCATGTGTAGAGAACGCTTCGCTTTTTCATGCGGTTTCATCCTCTTTTCATTTCTTCGTATTCATTCATCTCATAGACATCTTCGCTGGTTTCAGGGCCATGCGTTCTGTGACGTATCGCATTCCTTTCTCCACACACAGACGTTGGCGCAGCTGCATCCGATCGATCTGCGCTCCGGCACGACCTTGGGTTGTAGCACGGACCGCGGCTTCCGTCTCCGCATCAGACACAGTCAGTCCTTCTTGACGGGAAACGGCCAAAAACACTGCCCGAAGTTTCATATCTTCCGCTGCGTGTACTCGGATGCTTGCATCCAGTTCCTCTCTCGTTTTATGCAAGCGATGCAGATGACTATCCAGTGAAATACCACTCTTTTCCAGTCGATTTTCAAGCTGCCGCCACTGATATTCAGCTTCCAGCTCCACAGCAAGCTGCGGCAGCACCACAATGGTCTCATCACACAAAGCATGGAGCATCCGCTGAGAAACGATCCGCCGGGCTGTCCCAGCCTCCTGCTCAAGGAAACGCTTCCGAATCATTGCGCGAAGAGATGTCATATTTTCCTGTCCAAAACTTTGAGCAAAGGCATCATTCAGCATAGGTATTCTCTGGTGCACGATTTTTTTCACTCTACCGGTGTATACCGCATTCTTTCCGGCTGCTCGCTTATCCTCATAGGTATAGGGCAACTGTACTCTGCATTGGAATCCATCACCTGCTTTTTTTCCTACAACGGTCTGCCAGACTCCCTCCGGCAACTCCTCGCCTACGGCAAGATGGTATCTACCATCCCGGCCCATGCTACCGGAAAATCGTGTTCCATCCTCCAGTACCGCATCAAAGTCTAGCG
>OCHG01002373.1_pt1 | contig 10193 bp, 9 predicted proteins | sample 1538801 | NCBI WGS metagenome assembly OCHG01 (sample SAMN04571727, study PRJEB22368) | human gut metagenome | biome: human gut; material: stool | host: Homo sapiens | place: Luxembourg | collected 2012-09-20 | reverse complement strand
GCAGCCGGGGTGGTAGCGGTACCTTGAACCTGCAATCCGCTATAGCAGGGGTGATGTTGTGCCGAGGGCATTGGTCTGGTGAAGCCGCCCCTGGTATGTGGCGTTGATATCTGGGTCTTACGCGACGAAAATCCATGAACCGTGTCAGGTCGGGAACGAAGCAGCACTAAGTGGAATCTTTCGGGTGCCGTAAGGGTGCCTGGGTTGAGTTTACTGCCAGGGTAACGTTCGTTGGATCGTGTTCGACGCACAACGCACGAAAAAAATATTATTCGTGCACAAATAAAAGCAATAATCCAAAGTTACGGATTATTGCTTATTTTTTTTACGTTTTTCTCTCAGTTCTTTAAAAAATGTTTTCATCATCTGACTGCATTCTTCTTCCAGAACCCCTGTTGTAAGCTCTACCTGATGATTGAACTGCGGCATCTGCAATAGATTTAATATAGATCCTGCGCATCCTGCCTTTGGGTTCATGCAGCCAACTACAACTCTTGTCATTCGAGATTGAACGATTGCACCGGAGCACATCTGGCACGGCTCCAGAGTCACATACATCGTACATTCTTCCAGCCGCCAGTCTTCCATTTTCTTACTTGCTTTACGAATTGCCTGAAGCTCCGCATGAGCCAGTGTATTTTTATCGATTGTTCTTCGATTATATCCGCGAGCAATAATTTTGTCCTGATACACGATTACACAGCCAATCGGAACTTCTCCAATAGCATATGCCTTTTTCGCCTGTTTGATTGCCTCCCGCATATATTTTTCATCTGCAGTCATTTTTACTCCTTACTATCTCGGCGGTCTTCGCACCTGCCGGCACCAGTAGCCGAATTGCTGATTTTCATTTCGTTCCTGTGGTTCAAGCGTCACATTCACATCTGCTTCTGCAATAAATTCCGGAAATCCAAATGTTGCCGCCGCTCTTGCTTCCCGTTCATGATAAATGCCAGGAACTCCCAGCTTTAATTGATTACCTTCGTCGATCAGAACAAGATGCCGGTAATTATAATATCCATGAAGTAGAAAATTATTATTGGCAAGTTTCCACTCGCATCGTGGCAGGATACTGATTTCTCCGCGCTGGATTTTCATAATCTGCCGCCGGAAATTTTGTAAATCTATGTCTCTATCGTCTTTTCTCAGATCTTTTTTCTCCGAGGATTCTTCTACTGTTTCCTGATCTTTTTTCTCCGGGAACTCTTCTACTATTTCCTGTTCCTTTTTCTCCGAGAATTCTTCTACTGTTTCCTGTTCTTTTTTCTCTGGCTGTTCTTCTTCCAGATTTTCTGTCTCTTCATCGTCCCCGAACTGCGTTTCTACCTCTGCCTCTTTTTCGTCTATACTCTCAATACTCTTAGATTCCCCGGCAATTTTATCACTATCGAATTCTTGAAAGACCTTCGCCCTCGCAATATCAAGGTCTCCATACATTTCCTCATTCCAAAGCGCTACATAAAATGCTTCCTTGGGATCACCAAGACCAAGCCCACAAATGTCGTCTTTTTTCTCACACGTCTGACCGACACTCTGCTCTGTCTTTCCATAACCAGCTCTTATCAGTTCTTCTGTATAGCAAAAACATCCCCCGCAGGAAATCATTCCAATCTGTATCTCTCCTGCCGGAACGAAAAGTATATTTCCCATCTCAGAATCCAATTTTATAAGATAACAGGAAATGTTTTCATTGCTTTTTCCACACAGCCCTTTCCCATGTACAGAAATCGTTGTTTCTTTCCCATCTTGTTCGACTTTTACAAACCCGACATTTCTTTTTTTCTGATTCCCTTCATATTCATACAGATATCGAATAAACCTCTTCAATCCTATCCGTCCTGACTTGTATCATTTACCACAGTCTATTCTGTTCCACTCAAAAACATTCCTCGCATTTCCTGATAAAGACGCATTGCATAGCTGTCCGTCATTCCACATATATAATCTGTCACAAGCAGAATCCTCAAATACAGTTTTTCCGCCTCCGTCTTGCCCTCTGCCTGACAATGATATGCCCGCTTATAGTTATCAGAAATAAATGACACAATCCTAAGATCCATGGAATTTAATTTCTGCGACGGGTCATCATATTTGATGATTGCTGTCATAAACTTATTCAAAAGATCACTCAGCATGACAGATTCTGTCACTTCCATTCGATAAATAGGTTCCGATGTAAAGACTTCTCTGTATGCCAGGTCACCAAGAAGCTGCATCAGCCTCTCACAGTAAGTACCGTGAAACAGATCATACTTATATTCACCCTTCATAATTGCATCATAATTCGATGTAAACCCATAAGTTGCGCAGTTGATCACAAATCCCTGCACACGGATGATCCAGTTCTTTACTGCATACTCCTCTGGATTTGCCACATGCATCTCTTTCCCCCGAAAATATAACTCTTCCAGCTTATCCGCCGGGCGAAATATATTCGTTTCCTGATGATACATCATTTGCAGTTCCTTAAGTTCCTCCAGCAATGTATGATAACTTAAGTACCCTTTTACAAATGCATCCTCGATATCCGCAGTCTTATATGCAATGTCATCTGCCGCCTCTAATATAAACGTCAACGGATGCCGACAGCCATTCGTTCCAGTCTCCCTCTCGATCTCACGGAACATTTTCTCATCTGCCAGATAATATCCCATCTTGCGCGTCTTAATATCCCCGGAATCCAAGTCGATTCCTGTGGACGGCACCGGATATTTTACAATGGTGCTCAGAAGCGCATACGTCAGGTTCATACCTCGCTCATCCACTAGAAAATGCAGTTTCGTCACAAGCCGGAACGCCTGTGCATTTCCTTCAAAATGATACAGATCCTCTACCATCTGCCGGCTCATCACTTGTTCCATCGGCTTTCCATGATATGTCATAAGTGGCAGCTTCCGTTCGAACCACTCCCGGATCACATCTTCTCCAAAATGCCCAAAGGGCGGATTCCCGATATCGTGAATCAGCCCTGCGCATTGCAAAATATTACATATATCTTCTTTCATCTGTGGTGTAAACTCAGAATCTTTTTTGTAAACTAAAATGTTTTCTCCGATGTTCTGTCCAAGAGATTTTGCAAAAGAAGAAACCTCCAGAGAATGAGTTAGTCTTGTCCGGATAAAATCACTTTTATCCAGTGGAAATACCTGTGTCTTATCTTGAAGTCTTCGAAATGAAGCACTGCCAATAATTCGATGGTAATCTTTTTCAAATTCACTCCGCAAGTCTGAACTTTTAGCATTTCTCCCTCTCGTCTGTCCACCACGACATCTCTTTGCCGACAGAAGTTCTTCCCATCTCATCTTCTTATTTCTCCTCACAAATGATCTACTATTACTTAATCCAGATAAATCGGAGGCTCGTAATCCTTGCCGAGAAGCGCTTTCTTGCGCTCCTGATATCCAAGGAATGCCCACTCTGTCATGTCGGTCCACTGATGATCACTTCTGTCATAGACCTGGACATAACCGATTCTCTTTGGATGCATTCTCACACTGTTGGATTCATATTCCATGCCCGTATATGGGTTGATATCACCCACATTTTCTTCTTCCGGAGCTTCCCAATCCTGTGCGGTATCAGCAAACTCTTCTTCCATATCCTGTTGATTTTCCTCAACATATTCTTCGTATGCCTGCTCCTCTTCCTGATACGGTTCTGACTCCTGATACTCTTCAGCTTCCTGATATTCTTCCGGCTCCTGATGCTCTTCAGCTTCCTGATATTCTTTCGGCTCCTGATATTCTTCTGACTCCTGATACGGTTCTTCTGATACAGCCTCTTCTGTCTTGTCTTCCGGCTGCGCCTGATTCATCGCAGATTCTGCCTCCAACTGTTCTGTGGCAGCTTCCTGCTTGTCCTCATGAACCGCCTCTGCTTGCTTTTTCTTACGGCGCGGGAAATAAGCCCTCCAGCCACGTGGCTTCTCCTGCTCTTTTTCCTGTTCCTTTTCTCGCTCTCTTTCTCTTTCTCTTTCTTCTCTGTCTTCTCTTGCCTTCTTCTCTTCAGCCTCTATCGCAGCCATTTCTTCCAGAATATCCTTCACATCCTCCTGCTTGTCATACTCAACATCTTCCGAAGACTGCGGCTCTTCTTCATATTCTGCCGGTTCTTCATATTCTGCCGGCTCCTCATATTCTGCCGGTTCTTCATATTCTGCCGGCTCCTCATATTCTGCCGGTTCTTCATATTCTGTCTGGTCTGCATATTCTGATGTTTCTTCCATCTGATCTAAATCTTTATGGATATCTACCAGTTCTCCAATTGTAATATCACGTTCTGCTCCAGATATGCCAAATTCCCTTGCTTTTACCGGCTGTTCTTCCTGTACCTGCTCTGGTTCATCATACTCCAGATTCAGTGTCAGCTGTTGTGGTTCTTCATCTATAATAATATTATTTTCAGCTCGCTTATCGATTTTGATATTTTCACGGGTTGTATATTCACTATCCGCATTCTCTTCCAGTATACTCAGATGAAATGGGCACTCTAATATAGATGCAATTAAACGCATGTCCTGTTCCTGAAAATTATCTCTGGCCAGTCTCTGCGTCAGATTCTGTCTGGACATTTTCTTTCCTGTTCGTTCTTCAATCATCTCCGCAAGCTGCTTGATCGTCATATCTTTACGGTTCAGAACGATTTTGACCTGTTCCCCAAATGTTAACTCTAACATCGCATTTCCTCCTTATTAAATTTCCCTTACTCTCCCTTGAAAATTTTCTGTCTTTGTAAACTTTTTTGTTGCTAGATAAACCCTTATTTTTCCTCTTTCATTTTAGCAAATGCCCTGTATCAAGTCAACTTAATTAAACTGGAACATAATGAGAGATATTTTCATAAAACCCATTGACAAATGCTATTCTAACGGGGTACTATATGTATTAGTTTCACACTTTAAACAACTAAAATTTTACAGTGCGAATATTATAGATGTTACATATATAAAGGTATAGAAGGAGTTACTATTATGATTATTGTATTAAAACCACTTTCCCCAAAGGAAGATATTGAACGTGTTGAAAATATGGTCAAAGCAAGAGGTCTGGACACTCACGTAATTGAAGGAGCAGAGATGACGATCATCGGCTGTATCGGTGACACATCACGTATCGACGCGAAACTCTTCGAAGTTGATCCTGCTGTCACAAAGGTTATGCATGTGCAGGAGCCTTACAAATTAGCAAGCCGCGCTTTCCACCCGGACAACTCCATCATCGATGTGTCCGGAGTCAAGGTTGGAGGAGATAATCTGGCGCTGATCGCCGGACCTTGTTCTGTAGAGTCTGTAGACCAGGTTCTTGAGATTGCAAAAGCTGCGAAAGCTTCCGGAGCCAACATGCTCCGCGGTGGTGCTTTCAAACCTCGTACAAGTCCATATTCATTCCAGGGACTCGGTCTTGAAGGTCTGAATATCCTCTGTGAAGCAAAAGCTGCAACAGGACTGCCAATCGTTACAGAATTGATGTCCGCCGAATATCTGGATATATTCAACGAAAAAGTTGACCTGATACAGATTGGTGCAAGAAACATGCAGAACTTCGATCTGTTGAAACAGTTAGGACAGGTAGACCGCCCGATTCTTCTGAAACGTGGTCTAAACGCTACCTACGAAGAGTGGCTGATGTCTGCAGAATACATTATGGCATCCGGTAATGAAAATGTCATTTTATGCGAGCGCGGTGTCCGTACATTTGAATCCTATACAAGAAATACACTGGATCTCCAGAGTATCCCGGTTATCCAGAAGCTTTCACATCTTCCGATCATCATTGATCCAAGCCATGCCGGTGGAAAATGGTGGCTGGTTGAACCAATGGCTAAGGCTGCTGTTGCTGCAGGAGCAAACGGTCTGATGATCGAGGTTCACAACAATCCTGAGATGGCACTGTGCGACGGTTCCCAGTCTCTGAAACCTGCGAAATATGATGCACTGCTGAAACAGGTTGCTGAGATCGCAAAAGTAGTCGGAAAAACATTTTAACTATTCAAGACCCGTTCGCGGGTCTTGACGTTTTCACAGGTGTAAAAGAAAGAAGAGGATTATCAGCATGGAATTATATGTAGACCTCGGAGCACACAGCTACTCCATTTATATTGAAAATAATATTTTGAAAGATACCGGAAGCTATATCGAAAAAGTTTACTCCGGAAAAAAAATCATGATCATCTCAGACGACAACGTATTTCCTCTGTACGGAGATACTATTGTAAAAACACTGGAAGATAAATATGAGGTTCATTCTCTTATTCTCCCACACGGTGAGCCAACCAAGAGTTTTCAAAGTCTTCCGAAAATCTATTCCGCACTTTTGGAAGCCCGTTTTTCACGAAGTGATCTGATCATTGCCCTCGGAGGCGGCGTCATCGGAGATCTGGCAGGATTTGCAGCCGCAAGCTTCCTTCGCGGGATCAAGTTTATCCAGATTCCGACCTCACTTCTGGCACAGGTCGATTCTTCCGTCGGTGGAAAAGTCGCCGTAGATCTGCCGGAAGGCAAGAACCTGGTAGGTGCTTTTTATCAGCCGGCTCTTGTGCTCATCGACCCACTTGTGTTAAATACACTGCCAGAGCGTTACATCAACGACGGTATGGGCGAGGTCATCAAATACGGCTGCATCTGGGATGCTGATTTATTCAAAAATCTGGAGGCACACACCTCATTTGAAGATTTGAAGAAAGATCTGACCGAAGTTATCTATCGCTGTGTAGATATCAAGCGAATCGTTGTTGAGCACGATCAGTTCGACACCGGCGAGCGCATGCTCCTGAACTTTGGTCACACTCTGGCACACACAATCGAACAGCATTACCACTACACACGCGAAAGCCACGGTGAGGCAGTTGCCATCGGAATGTATCAGATTACAAAGATTGCAGAGGAAATGGGACTGACGAAACCCGGCGAAGCGGAACATATACGCAAAGTCCTGGATATCTATGGACTTCCACACAAGTGTGACCTTATGCTCCACGACCTGATTGGAGCCATTGCCCTCGACAAGAAAAACCTGGGTGGAAAATTAAATGTCGTGCTGCTCAAGGAAATTGGTAAGAGTTATACCTACCCGACTACAACGGAATTTTTCACAGAGCATGATCGGATGGTGTAAACGAAAATATAAATTGTAATTTTGACCCTATATATAATAGTAACCCCTGAATAAAATATGAGACAATTTTCTGTAGTTGCTGCGCCGCTTATCTCTGTGTGATTATACAAACTCGCCATAAAGACGGCTCAAACAGTGTATAATCACACAGGCTATGCTCGCAACTACAACGCAAATTGCTCAATTATTTTATTCAGGGGTTACTATTTCTATAGCCGGGAATTTATATCTTCTTCCCGCCACTAAGCAGTTATCTGAACCGCAAGCAGACCTTCATGAAATTTTCCTATTCTTGAAACTTCCGCCGACTCCCACTACTCCTTCTTCTTATGAAATATAAAATAACCTAACCTTCACAACTTTCGCATACGCGAAGCGAAAAAGGCAAGAGCTCCCTCTCCTCCCGCATAAATTTAACGCTATATACAAAGCACCAAATAGCTGCTCTACAATAATTGAGTCATTTTCGTCATAGTTGCGAGCATAGCTTTGCTGATTATACACTGTTTGAGCCGCTTTTGGGCGAGTTTGTATAATCAGCAAAATATAAGTGGCGCAGCAACTATAGAAAATAACTCATATTGTAGAGCAGCTATTTGGTGCTGTATATATCCTTAAATTTAATTTTAGACAATAAAATAGGACTGCATGTTTGGGAGGTTGCAGCCCTGAGGAAAAAGTTATGAAAAAGAAAATTGTTTTGTTCTTTCGAACAATTAATAGTATAGACACAAAGTGTGATGAAACTATGTTTAAAATGAAAACTAATTGTGAACAAAATATGACTGAAACCATTCATATAATTCTTCCATAGTCCCTTTGTACTCTGTCTCAACTTCTTCTAATGGAATGTTCTTTTTATTTTCCAGTGTATCTGTTAATAAATATGTCTTTACGCCAAGGGAGCGGATCGTCAGGTCTTCCTGCACATCATTTCCTACCATGAGGCATTCTTTTGAATTAAGTCCAAACTCCTCCATAACTTCCTGAAAATATTTCGGATTCGGCTTGCAGTAATGATATGTTTCATAGGTCGTAATAACTTCAAAGTCTTCTGCATCGATTCCTGCCCAGCGGATACGGTTCATAGTTCCCACACGCGGGAAGATCGGATTGGTCGCAAGGTACACTTTCACACCATGTTCTTTCAACAGTTTAACAACCTGGTCTGCGCGCGGATTCGGTTTTGTAGATGCAATTGCCTCATTAAATTCATTTGCATAAAAATCCAACGTCTCCTGCTCTACCTCTGCTTTGGAAAGCCCGGATATTTTTTCAAAACATTTCCAGAAGGCATCCTCGTTGGTCGTGCTTCCATCATTCAGTACCATTGCCTCCACACCTTTCCAGATCGTCCCGATCAGCGCTTTCGGCTCCATTCCATATTTTACAAATCGTTTTGCCAGAAGTGGCATATAATACTTTACAAATTCATTCTGATCCATAGGAAGTAATGTCCCATCCAAGTCAAATAATACATGTTTTATCATATTTCGTTTTCTATCATCCTTTCTATTTTCGCTTATGACAGTTACAGGGGCAAAATCGCCCGTCAGGCGCTTCTGCCCCATTCATTACTTTAATTACTATTCATTTTCAGTCTTTATTTTAGCATTTCAAGAAATCCTGTACCATCACCATGATACTCGATTTCAAATATCTGTGCAAGGGTGGCCGCTATATCAGCGTAAGTATCTCTTGTTCCGATATTCACGCCCTGTTTCCAGCATTTACTGTAACCCAGAAGCGGTACAGACTCACGCGTATGATCAGTTCCTTTATATCCCGGATCACAGCCATGATCAGCTGTGATAAATAACACATCATCGCCGCGCATATTAGCAAGAAATATTTCAAGATCCTTGTCAAATTCATTTAATGCAGTTGTATATCCTAAAATATCTCTTCGATGGCCATATATCATATCAAAATCAACCAGATTAATGTAGCACAGTCCATTAAAATCTTTCTTTTGCAACTCAAATACTTTCTCCATGTTCTTTTTATTTCCATGGTTCGCAGTTGTCTCTGTAATTCCTTTCCCGGCAAATATATCATATATCTTGCCAACACCGATAACATCTTTTCCGGCATCTTTCAGATCATCCAGCACCGTCTGTTTTGGCGGCACAAGCGAAAAGTCATGTCTACGGTCTGTTCTTTCGAAGTTCGGATATTGTCCTACAAATGGTCTTGCAATGACTCTTGCTACTGCATGAGCGCCCATCAGAATCTTTCTTGCTATTTTGCAATATTCATACAGGGTTTCTACCGGCACAACATCTTCATGAGCTGCAATCTGGAACACACTGTCAGCGGATGTATATACGATCAACGCACCTGTTTCCATGTGCTCACGCCCATAATCCTTGATAACTTCTGTTCCGGAATATGGTTTATTACACAGCACTTCCCGTCCTGTCTGCTTTCGGAATTCATCCAGCACATCCTTCGGGAATCCGTCTGGATATACCGGAAATGGTTTCGGAGATATCATACCTGCCATCTCCCAATGCCCGATGGTCGTATCTTTTCCCATAGATTTTTCATGAAGTCTTCCGTAACATCCAATTGGACTTAAAGACTTATCCCCATAATTCATCTCGTCAATGTTATAAATCCCCAATTTTTCCATATTCGGAATATGCAGTTTTCCGGAATCATAACAAGTCTTCCATGTATTGCTTCCCTCATCACCAAATGCTTCTGCATCCGGTGCATTTCCTATTCCTGCACTGTCCAGTACGATCCAAAATGCTCTCATAATAACCCCTGCCTTTCGTATTATGCGTTCGCTTTCTTATAGGCAACAAACTCTTCAGGACTCAAAAATGCATCCTTATATCCAAATTCTTTAAATCACTATCGTCTCTTGCTTTCCCATGTATAAATAAAAGTTTATCAAGAAGGACTTTTTATTGCATATATTTTTTTAGTTTCTCGGTGTCAGCTCTACATACAAATCTTTGTATTGTTTTGCACTCTTTTCCCAGGAAACATCTTTGTTCATATCCCGGATCACCATACCATCCCAATACTTCCTGCTCTCAAAATAGAGCGTCTTTGCCCTGTTAATGGCAT
>OCHG01002363.1_pt1 | contig 10213 bp, 5 predicted proteins | sample 1538801 | NCBI WGS metagenome assembly OCHG01 (sample SAMN04571727, study PRJEB22368) | human gut metagenome | biome: human gut; material: stool | host: Homo sapiens | place: Luxembourg | collected 2012-09-20 | reverse complement strand
GACACGGCAGAGAGGAGCGCCTCCTGGATAAAGTTACTGTCCTGGTACTCATCGATCATAATTTCCCGGAACTGCTCCGACAGCTCCCGCGCCGCATCGGTCCGCACCAGGCAGCCGTCTTTTTGCTGCACGAGAATTTCAAGCGCAAAGTGTTCCAGATCAGCATAATCGAGAATATTTTTGCTCCGTTTTTTCTCCGCAAACGCTTTTGCAAACTGCTCCGTCAGATCAATCAGCACCCCGATGGGCTCCCGGCAGTCGGCAATCTCCTCCGCAATCGCAGCGCTGTCCTTCTCAAAGAACTGCTCTTTTAACTTCTGCAGCTCCTTTTTGCATGCATCGCGCTCCGCCTTTACCTGATCTTTCAGCGTTTCACTCACATCGTCTGCCTTTTTCCGCGAAAGTGCTTTAAACTTCATTCCGGCCATCGCGCACACCAGTTCATCAAACGATTCTGTTTCCAGCAGTTCTTCCACCATCTGCTGGTCAGAAGCCAGCGCCTCATCATATAAATACGGTCCTCCAGAGCTTGCTGCTGTTTTCCGGTTTTCCTGAATCCCTTCCAGAATACTCGAGAGCCGCTTTTTCGCCTCGCTCATCAGCTCCTGTACCCAGATACTCTCCTGCACTGCTTCCGGTGAATCCATCTGGTACGCCGCCCGGCACTCTTCGAGCCACTGCTCCGGCCATGGATAGCTCATGGAAAACTCATACAGTTTCAGCACAAGTGCATCGAGCCCGTCATCCTGCTTTCCCGCCGCGTAGCTCTCCACAAACCGTGTAAATGCAGACTCCTTTTCCGTAAAGCGTTCTTCCATGACCTTCTGGATCACATCGCTTTTCATCAGACGGATCTCCCCTTCATCCGCCATGCGGTACACCGGATCAAGATCGATCATCTGAAAATAATTTTTGATAACGTACGAACAGAATCCGTGAATCGTGCTGATCTGCGCATGGTGAAGCAGGGTCTGCTGCCGCTGTAAATGCTCATTTTCCGGGTTTTCCGCAAGGCTCTGCTGCAGAGCGCGGCCGATTCTCTCTTTCATTTCTCCTGCCGCCGCACGCGTAAAGGTTACGACAAGAAGCTGGTCAATGTCGATTGGATGCACAGGGTCTTTCACCATTGCAAGGATCCGCTCTACCAGAACCGCCGTCTTTCCGGAACCCGCCGCCGCGCTGACCAGAAGATTCCGGTCTCTCGCATCAATGACTTTCTGCTGTTCCGCTGTCCATTTTACTGCCATGTTCTTTCCCTCTTCTTTCTGGCTGATTTTCTTTCCCTCACTTGGAAAAAATGCACCATATTTCACTTTTTCAAAAGCAGTCACTCTTTTTGATCTCTTTGTGCTGTCTCCTGCATTGCCTTCATCAGCAGTTCTGTATCCATGCCCTTTAATTTACGGTATTCATATCCCTGAATTTTCTGATCGAATCCGCAGATTCCCTGATATTCGCAATATGCGCATGCCGTTGCTCCATCCCGCTGAAATGGCGAAATTTTTACATTTCCCGAGAAAATGCCCTCGCCGATCTCACGTACCTTCTTTCTGGTGTATGTCCGAATCACATCAAACTGCTCCGACGATGCCACTTTCGAATAACTCGTATAGCTACCATCCTTCTTCTTTCCAACCGGAATCACATCCGACGTCGTTCCGTCCTCGAGTACACGGTCGAGAAGCTCCACCACCTTCCGATCTGCATTTACAAGGCCATCCATCCGCAGCGCTTTCAGCATCCGTCTGCCCCACGCCTCATCGGTCTCATCTTCTTCCTGATCGAGGATCGGATCATCAATATGATAATAAAATACCCCCGCAGGCTCCACCAGCTTACCCGGATGCTTTTTCTGCTCCAGCTCCACCGCCGCATCCAGATAAACTGCCAGCTGCAGCTGTAACCCATAATAGAGCGCCACCAGGTCAAGCGATGTATTTCCCGTCTTGTAATCGATAATTTTCACATAGACCTTATCGTCCGTCTCACAGAGATCCACGCGGTCAATCCGTCCGCGCAGGCGCATCTTCTCATGCTCCGACAGATCAATGTTGATCGCCGACAGTGAATCCTCCATGGAAAAGGAAACCTCAAACTCTCCCGGCTCAAATTCTCCCTGCCGAATCTGCTGCTGCAGCGCCCACACCGTCCGTTTCAGAATCCGCTTTACGCGGATGATGCGATACTGATTCCGGCTTGAGCTCTGGAAAATCGTGTTTCCGTAATCTGCCATCGTCTCCTCGACGCACTCCTCGATCAGGCGGTCACGGGTATCATCCCCGACAGTCTTCCATGTCTCGCCATTTTCCTGCAGTTTTTTTGAAAACTTTTCGAGCGCTTCATGCATGACCGTTCCCATATCTGCCGCTTTCAGTTCATACTGATCCCGATCGCGGATCTGGAGTCCGAACTCCATAAAGTGGGCAAACGCACATGCCGCATACTTTTCCAGCCGTGTCGCACTGTTTTTCAGGGTATCCCCGTACAGCGCCGATGCCGCACTCCTTCCGATCACACCGTCCGCACAGCGCAGAAAGGCAGCCTTCCGATACGTCTCCGCCGGAATCCCCGCCTCCGGATGTGCCGCATACCAGCGGTAAAGCTCTTCAAACAGCGGATTCATCTCGCCCTCTGCCGCCTTTCCAAGCTCCTCCAGAAACAGTGCCTCCCCGGAACGCGGCATTTCCAGTTTTTCCTCCGGATTTTCTTCTTTTTCGATATCCCGCACCAGAATTTCCGGGAAGAGTTTCCGGATTTCATTGATCAGATACGACGGATTCTGCGCCTCGCCGGACGCGCCCGCTTTCGCAAAGGAAAGGTACAGCCGCTCCGATGGTTTTGTCAGATTTCGGTAGAGATGGAATTTCTGCTGATACATCGTCTCCCGCGCCGTCGGGGAGAGTTTTGCATCCGCGCGCTCCAGCTCCTCGCGGTCATACTCCGAGAGAATACCGCCTCCCGCGTCGTGACGCGGAATCAGCCCGTCGTTCACACCGACGAAAAACAACACACGGATATCCTTCAGACGTGATCTCTCATTGTCACCGATCAGTACCTGGTCCGCGGTCGGCGGAATAATGCCAACAGAAGCCTCTGCAAAGCCAGCCTCCAGAATCTCCTGATACTCTGCCAACGTCATTTTTTCATCGCCAAGCACCTCGACAATCTTGTCTAGCAGTTCCATAACGATGCCATAAATCTGGCTGTATTCTTTTGCAAATGCCTCCTGACCCTGCTGTTCAAACTGACACCGTCGCTCTTCGAGCTTTTCCTGTACCTGATTCTGAACGACAAGCGCATACAATGCCTCCGTCCGTTCCCGCACCGTGGCATCTTTTTTCTTCATCTGTTCCGCAAACGGCTGAACCTCCTCATAGAATTTTTCCCGAAGAAGATTGCGCTGCGGCACTTCATCCGGTTTGATGCTGCGATACCCCCTCGTCCACGTTTCCGCATACGCTTTTAGTCCGCGGATTCCAAGCGCGAGTACATAATTTTCCATCGCATCTGTCTCCGCACGGTTCAGACTCGAGAGACCGCAACGCAGATAACGGAAGACGCTCTCGTAGGAAAAGCTCTGTACCACCATCTCGATCGCCGCGCGCAGAAATTCCACGAACGGATTCATCAGCACAGAATGCTTTTCGTCCACAAAGTACGGAATGCCGCATTTTTCAAAAATTTCCCGCGCATATGTGCCATAAATAGAAAGATCTCCGGTCAGAACGGCAAAATCCTGGTACCGCATCTTCTCCTCACGCACCATGCGCCGGATCAGGCGCACCGTTTCCTCGAGCTCCGCACGTGGAGATGGCGCTACACTAATGTAAATACCCTGCTGTTTCAGATTTTGTCCGGACTCCAAATGCTCCTTTTTCGTTTTCTGTGCATTTTCCAGCGTGCTTGGCCCAATTTCTTTTTTGTTCTTTCCATTTGTTCCTGCCCCTGCTTTTGACTCTGCTCTTTTTCCTGCCTCTGTTCCGACAATCCTTCTTATTCCATATCGAAACAGGTTCTGTTCCAACTGATCCATCATGCTTCCCGACTGAAAACGGCCATATCCCGAGCGTCTGACCCAGATTTCCGGCTCCACTGGGCACCCTGCTTCGTCTGCCGCTTTCATAAGCTGTTGAATCAGCTGGCGGCTCATCGCAAAGAGCTGGTGCGGGATTGCCTTTTTATACGGATCCTCCCGCTCATCCATAATAATCGTCACATAGACCTTTTCACAAAGCCGGAACAGTTTTCCAAGCACACCGATCTGTACTGGCGTAAATCCGGTAAATCCGTCCACCAGTACCTCACTGTTTCGAATGAGTGATGATTCTTCCAGCTTTCCCGCCAGAACTTCCAGCACATCCTCCGCCGTCACGTAGCGATTTTCCAGATATTCTTCAAATGCACGGTAGATTACCCCGGTGTCTTTCAGCTTTGCTGCCAGCAGCTTTTTCTCTCCCGTCTCCTCCGCCCACGTATCAAGCTCGGACGGCGCAATCTGATACTGCTTCAGCTCGGAAATCAACGATTTCATCTGCGAAACTGCGCCGGTTCTCTTTAACGTACTTCCAAGAATCGTCAGCTCCTTTTTCTTCTCCTGTGCAACGCGTTTTACCACAAGACTCTTTCCCGTTTCTTCGAGCACCGGGTACAGACTGCCTCCGGTCTCCTCAAAAATACGGTAAGCCAGACGCTGGAAGCTCAAAATATCAACATTTAAAATACCGCCCGCCGGATGCAGTGACACAAGCTCTTTCTGCGTCTGCATTGTAAACTGCTCCGGCACAATGATCAGATAAGTTTTCTCCGGGTGGCGCATCGCTTCCGCCAGAATTTTCTGATACGCATATCTCGACTTTCCAGCTCCCGAATTTCCCATAATAAACTGCAGACTCATGTTTCGCTCCTCCTGTTCTGATCCACTTCTGCCAAAAAAATAAACATAGCTACAGTATAGCAGACTCCTTTTTTTGATGCAATCAACCTTCAGGCAAACAGTAACCATTTTCTTCCGACAATACTGCCGTATATTTCCAACATAAACGGCCGCTCTTAACAGCTGAAAATATTCAGCATTAAGAGCGACCGTACATTTTAAGATCAATGACAGCGTCATATATTTTTATTATGTTATACTTTTCAAACGTTCCATCAAGGTTTCCATGCGGCACAAAAAAATCGTTGCCGCAAGTAAATCCGCAGCTCCTCCCGGACTCATATTTTTCCGGATACAAATCTGATTCAGTTCTCGCACTTTTTGCAAACCCTCCGCGCAAAAAGCACCACCTGTCTTAAGAATTGCCCTTGCTTCTGTTTGCAACCATCGCATTTCTTTCTCACTGGTTCTGCTGATGACATTTGTGTCCGTAAGCTCTCCTATAATCTCAAGAAGAATCTGTACATTGATCTGATTTTGATCCCTGTTATTTGCTATATACTGTTTCATATGAGGAACCGTAAGTTCACACAGAATCGGATATCCGCTCATCGCCAGTCCCCGGACTCCTTTCTCGCCCAGATGACAGTAAATTTTTTCTCCATGTGTGATCCCCGAGCTTTGTTTTAGTTTCCTCAGATCTTGTTCTAGCTCTTTTTTTGTCATTTCCATACTGATTCGGCAAACATTCTCCGACTCGATTTTTCCGTAATTTCTCAGGGAAATTCCGGCTGCAGCTGCAAGAATGCCAATCGTAAAAATGATTCCTTTGTGCGTATTGACTCCTCCGGTTGCAACAAACATTTTTTCTTCCGTCTTTTTTCCTCTTTCTCTGAGAAGGGGAAACAATGTCTTCGGATCTGCCTCCCAGGAATACCCGGCTTCAAACATTGCCGCCAGATCTTCGGCGATCGCCTCTGTACTCTTTTGAAATGTCTGACAGTTCATATCTGTATGCGCACCGGTATCCTCCCGGTCTACTAAGCCTGGTTTTGGTGTTGTATACACTTCCTCCATCAGTGCCTGACTGATCTCAGCAGCTACGCCTCTTTGCAGCTGTTCTTCCCATATGATACCATAGATCTTTTTTCTCAATTCTTCGATCGAATGTTTTCTGCTTCTGCCACACTGGCAGGCCGGGTTGTCGCATAACAGACATTTTCTTTCCGGAAATCCAAGATCCTTTCTGCTGATTTTCGTATTTTCTTTTTCCAATACATCAATATCATACAGTCTCCCGATCTTCGTCTCTTCCAAAGCAATCATAAGCTTTTTCACCTGGCAGCCGTCTGCTTTCACAACCAAATATCCTTCATATCCGGTTATGTTTTCTTGTACCAGCCGGACTTCCGTCGAAATTTTTTCCGTTTCCAGCTTATTCTGTATCTTTTCTAGTCCTTCATAAAAGACCTTTTCGAAAAGTTCATTTACCTTTTCCGGACCCGGAATATTGAGCATAAAGCAGATTAAGGTACCCGGATATTTTTCAAGAAGCTCTTTCTGCGTTGCCACCCTTTTTTCTCGGCTCCACAATACCTGCTCTAAGGAAACCTTATTTTCCGTTTTCATTCTTTTTCCTTTCCAGATAGCGCCAGGTACTTTCCGGAAGCATCCCGCAGACGCTTTTTAATTGATTTTCCGCATATCTTTTTCTGACCTCAGATGCACTGATGATCTGGTCTCCATATGTTTTTCGGGGAATTTCATGAAAGCGGATCTGATAGCACGGCAGCTGCTCCCGTAAGCACTGGTTATAGGTATGTGTCACATCGCAGGCCGGTTCACTGCCTACATAGCGATCCGTTATATTAAGTTCCGGTGCAATACGCTCTCCAAATAACTGAATATCCAACTGGCAATTCATCTCATAGGCTTTCGCTTTTTCTTTGATAAAATATATCGGAAACACAGCCGGCGAAATCATGTATTCTGAGGTCTGGTGAAGAATCACATTTGGAATTTCCTGTATTCCTTCTTTTACCAACTGATACCGTTCTCTCGTTGTCAGAAAGCTCTGTTCTTCTGAGAGGATAAAAATGTGCAGCCATTTGTTTTTTTTTGCCGCCTCCCGGATCAGGTATTCATGTCCCCTGGTAAAGGGATTACAATTCATAACCACTGCCCCAATACCGTTTTCATGCCTGTTTTCCACTTTGCACTTCTGTTGTTCCTGTGTTTCTTTTTTTAATCGTTTCAGGAATTTTTCAAGTCCGTTTTTGTCATTTTCCAGAAGAAGAATTTTTTCTGTCTGTGTCACCGGATACATTCCCATACTACAAAACAGTTCCTTGTTCTGAGGCTTGGTAAATCCAAAAAAATGAGAAATTCCCATTCCATAAAAATATTCAATCAGAGATGTCATAAGATGTGCCAGCAGATTCTGTCCTTGATACGCTTCTGATACCGCAACACATTTTATGATATTTTTCTGGCAGGAAGCAGTTGCTATGATTTCTTTCTCTTTTCGCAATACGATGGAATGTGTAATCTGCTCATCATAAGTAAGTCCCATGTATTCCAGAAATTTTTTGAGTTCCTCTTTCTTTTTCCCGGTAAAAGGATCCCCTGTTTCTTCCATATAGTCCCCCACTGCCTGCCCTCCTTCTCTTATTTATGTACTGACTCCGGGAGTACCTTCTTTTCCTCTTTAAATTGGAATGGTTTAATCTGACGAACTACATCCATGATGGTTCCATCTCTGCTTTCAATAATTCCTACAACACGTTCGCCAAATTCTACTTTCTCCGGTTCTCCTGCAATCCGGTAAGCCAAATCCCGAAGTTCTTCTATCGTTTTCAGCGGAAGTCCACTGTTTTTTACCGCTTCCAGCAGATCTTTTCGCAGTGGGTTAACTGCAACTCCATATTCCGTGATGACTACATCTACAGATTCTCCCGGTGTTGTCACTGTTGTTACTTCCGTACAGATTGCCGGAATTCTTCCCTGTAATAAAGGAGTCAGTACAATGGTGCATTTTGCACCTGCCGCCGTATCCGGATGACCTCCCTGCGCGCCTGTTATAACGCCATCGGAACCTACTACAACATTGCAATTGAAATTTACATCAACTTCCAGTGCTGCCAGAATCACAAAGTCCAGTTTGTTGACTACTGCGCCCTTGTTAAAAGGGTCTGCATATTCACCGGCACTGATTCTGAAATGCCTGATATCTTTTACTGATTCTACCGCATCCAGATCAAAATCCTGCGTATCCAGAAGTACATCAACCTGATTGTTATCCAGAAGATCACACATCGGTTTTGTCAGACCTCCGACACCGAAACGCATACGGATTCCACGTTCCTTCATGATTTTTGCCAGCGAAATGGTGGAAGCGATAGATGCGCCTCCCACACCGGTCTGATAAGAAAATCCATCTTTAAAGTACGGGGTAGAAGTGACAAATCGTGTACAGTAATCCGCCATCATCAGTTTTCTCATATCTTTCGTCGGTTTTGCTGCACCTGTTGCAATTTTCTTAGGATCTCCAATTGCATCTACCACTACTACATAGTCTACTTTTGTCATGGAAATATGCGCCGGGAAATTAGGAAACGGAACCAGACAGTCCGTAATTGCTACGACTCTGTCTGCGTAATCAGCATCTACCATCGCATAGGACAACACTCCGCAGTCCGCCTTTCCACCGATACCACGACAGTTTCCATAATCATCACACGTCGGTGCTCCGATAAATGCAATATCCAGGTGTACTTCTCCTGTTTCGATTGCCCGAACTCTGCCGCCGTGAGAGCGCATCACTGCAAGCCCTTTCAGTTTTCCCTCAGAAATCGCCTTTCCAATCTCACCGCGCACACCGGAAGACTGGATTCCCGTAATCGTTCCATCTTCCATGTACGGCACCAGTCCTGCATGCGCTTTCCCAAGAGAGCTGGCACAAATGGTAATATTTTTAATACCCATTTTATGGATTTCTTCCATCACCATATTTACAACCAGATCACCATCCCGGAAATGATGATGAAATCCAATTGTCATGCCATCCCGGATTTCGCATTTCACCAGTGCCTCATGAATTGTTTTCACCAGTTTGCTGCCATCGGAATTCACCACGCAGCGGGTTTTCGGACCATCTTTCTGATATTCATAACCATCATAATAATGCACTCCGTGAAATACTTCTTTTCCTGTTATCTTCAATATTTCCTCGGGAATTTCTCTCCCTACTGCATTTTTCATTTTACAGTTCCCCCTCGTACACACCGGAAGCCTTGGCCAGTTCGATGATTCGCTTTGCACCATCATAAAACGCAATATCAATCATCTTTCCGTCTACAGTAAACACACCGATTCCCTGTGCCTTTTTGCTGTCAATCTCACGGACTACTTTTTCCGCAAAAATAATCTCTTTTTCTTTCGGCGTAAAAATTTCATGTACAATACGAATCTGTCTTGGATTGATAATCGATTTCCCATCAAAGCCCATCAGGTGAATCGTATTGACGTCTTCCCGAAAGCCCTCTTCGTTTTCCAAATCTGTATAGACGGTATCAAAACACTGTACACCTGCTGCCCGTGCAGCGATGACAAGCTGCTGTCTTGCTCCCATCAGTTCTATTCCGGTTCCCGTGATGTGGGTATGCAGATCTTTCGTGTAATCTCCACCGGACAGTGCGATACCAAACAACCTTTTCGAAGCCTCGCAAATTTCTAACACCTCTTGCCGATTCTATCGCTGCCATAATTAAGGTACTGTTCTCCGGTCTGCCAAACTCATTCTCTGCCTTTAAAATTTGCTGCTCCACTATCTTTACATCTTGTGCTGTCTCTGTCTTCGGAATCCGGATGCCATCACATCCACCGGCTACTGCGCAGCGGATATCTTCCTTCCAGAAAGGCGTGTCCAGACCATTAATACGTACAATCCGTTCTGCTCCATGATAATCAATCGTGCGCAGTGCATGAAACAGGGAAAATCTGGCCGCGTCCTTCTGATTTTCTGCCACTGCATCTTCCAGGTCCAACATCAGAGAATCTGCCCCATAAATATACGGATCCTTAATCAGTCCCGGCTTCTGTGCATTTAAAAACATCATGGTACGGCGTAATCGCTTTTTTGCGTCTCTCATCTGATTGCACCTCCCCATGGCAGCTGCTCCGACTGTCCGGCGGAACGGTATACCGCAGCTTCCACCCTCGCACGGATGGTGCAGTCCAGAGCTCCTTTATCTACAATCTTAATTTTTACGTTCTGAACTCCCAGATTTTTCAGAGTATCCAGAACCACATGACGGATCTGATTTCCATACTGATGAATCA
>OCHG01002361.1_pt1 | contig 10222 bp, 7 predicted proteins | sample 1538801 | NCBI WGS metagenome assembly OCHG01 (sample SAMN04571727, study PRJEB22368) | human gut metagenome | biome: human gut; material: stool | host: Homo sapiens | place: Luxembourg | collected 2012-09-20 | reverse complement strand
TTATCACCAATTTGCGTGCCGCTATCAAAAATCCCGAGGACTACACAGCAAGAAGTAACCTGATGTGGGACGCAACAATGGCAGAAAACCGTATCATCAAACTTGGCAAAAAGACTGATTTTGAGTGCCACCAAATGGAGCACCAGCTCGGCGCATACACTAACTGCAATCACGGTGCAGGTCTTGCCGTTCTTCATCCTGTTTATTACAGACATATTTGCAAGGCAGGCGAAAAGAAATTTGCTCAGTTTGCAGTTAATGTTTGGGGCATTTCAAAAGACGGCAAAACAGACGAAGAGCTTGCAAAAGCAGGTGTTGAGGCTTTAGCAAATTTCATTAAGGAAATCGGTATGCCGACAACCTTCAAGGAACTTGGAATTGATGAAAATATCAACCTTAAAGAAATTGCAGACTCATGCGGCATTGTACCGGGTGCATACAAAAAGATGACACACGAAGAAATTCTTCAAATTTTTGAAGAATGCAAATAACTATTTAATCTAAGCTAATTTTAGATATTAAATTTTCAAACAGAAAAGGAGTAATCAGTATGAAATTTATAAAATTAAACAATGGCGTAGAAATGCCTATGCAGGGTATCGGAACATTTTTACTTTCACCCGACGAGGCAGAGGCATCTGCAACCTATGCACTCAAAAACGGTTGTCAGCTTATAGATACAGCAAACGCATATTGCAACGAAAAAGCAGTAGGCAGAGCAATGAAAAACGCAGGCATTGACCGTAAAAATATTTTTCTTGAGACAAAGCTTTGGCCGTCATTTTATGAGCAGGAGGATGCAGTAGACAAAACTCTTGAAAGACTTCAAACAGATTATATCGATTTGCTTTTAATTCATCAGCCTGCCGGAAACTACATTGCAGGATATAAGCAAATGGGAATAGCAACGAACAGCAAAGAGGCTGAAGACTTAAACAAAACCGTATGAATTCAAAAACAAAATTAAAACTAAAGCCGATAATTGATATTTTAATGACATTTGCTCTGCTTCTTTTGATGTCCTACGAGCTTTTAGGCTCAACTGCACACGAGGTAGTCGGCGTTGCTATGTTTGTGCTTTTTGTTGTTCATCACGCACTCAATATAAATTGGGCAAAGCATTTAACAAAAGGCAGGCAAACACCTATAAGAATTTTTCAAAATATTCTTGTTTTGCTTGTGCTTATATCATTTGTCGGCTCAATCGTCAGCGGGGTAATTGTTTCAAGGCATCTGTTTGCATTTTTGAATATAAAATTAACCTATGCAGCGAACAGAATCCATATGCTTTCTGCATATTGGGGATTTATATTTATGTCGCTCCACCTCGGACTTCATTTCAATATGATTTTGCTAATGATAAAAAAGAAAAAGCAACTCTCACCAAAAGTGAAGACTGCTTTCAAAATAATATTCATACTCATTTTTGCATACGGAATTTACGCATTATTCAAACGGGATATAGCATCTTACCTGTTCCTGAAAAATCAGTTTTTCCTCCTTGGCGATAACGAACACCTACTGCTTTATCTCTTTGACTATATGTCAATAATGTTTTCCTTTGCAACATTGAGCCACTTTGTTTTTTCAATATTAAAGTCGAATACAAAAAGCGGGTCTTAGGGTGTCACTAACGAGAAAATTACCGTTTGGATAACCAAATGGTCTGCTCGCTAAGATTATGCATTGCAACTTGGCAAATAAAATTTAAGGCACAGCCTACGGAAATTTTCTCCGTAAGTTGTGCCTTTTTCTCATTTATAAATCACTTGTTCATTAACGATTTCTGTTGCTCTGTTGCGAATATTATTCATCTTTTGCACCCACAACATCATATTTTCGGCTTTGAGTTTTTCCGTAACTTGTTCCTGCTCAGCAAGTGATTTTATTGTCTGTTCAAACAAATTCTCTGTCTGACGCTCAACATCGGCAAGGTAATTGTAAAGCTTACCCGATGTAAGAAGATTGTAATAAAGCACTCTATGACTTGATTTCAAATAGCGTCTGTGCCTTATTGCCCACACACTGATTTGCCTTTGGTTTTCATCAAGTAGCGTAAGATTTGGCAAAAGATAATCGCCTTGTTGCGAATAACTACCGCCTATATTTTCAAAATTTGTTTTCATATCGAAGCCTCCTTGTATTTGGTAATTTAATTATACCGAATGCAAAATAAAATGACGAATGTGCGAATTTCTGATACAGAAAAAGGCTCTGACCTTTTACAGTCAAAGCCTCATCTGCCATTGCAATGCCTTCGTTTTATTAAGGTTTATCATACTGCCTTATAAAACCTCAGCATTGCGATGAGTATTTTTGAATATGACAAAGAAGAGGAAGAACGGAAACTGCGAAAAGCTGAGTACGAGGCCGGTGTTGAATCTGGCATTGCGGAAGGCAAACGACTTGCACAAAAAGAGGGTACGATTGCCCTTAGCAGACTTGGATTGCCTGTTGAACAAATTGCAATGGCACTGCAAGTAGATGTAGAACTTGCAAAACAATGGATTGGTGATAAATAGCAAATAAAAAGTGACCGAGCTCTTTAGAGCGAGAGATGCTTCTTGTCCGAGGATCAATCTGACGAGAACAGTAGCGACCACCGTTCCGATACCTACGGAATCGAGCTGACCGGAGAAACGCCGAGGTTCGATTTTACGGACATCGAAACACCGAGTGTCATAATAAAAAGCCCGGCGATGGCATGGCTGTCAACAAACGAAAAGTCAATGAGAAAATTTCTTGTTAAGCACATTTACACTTGATGAAAATGAGAAAATATGTTACCTTATTCAAACGCAAGTTTAAGTAAACTAACAAAAGATAGCCATGGAGGAAAAAAGAGGATGAAGCGATGGAAAAAGAATTTGCTGGTATTGGCTCTGCTGAGTTTTGCGGTAATTTTTGCTAACGTTACACCAAAGTATCATACCGTTTCAGCAGCGTCCAAAACCACGCTCAATTACAAAAAGAAAACACTGAGCAAAGGCCAGACCTTAAAGCTTAAGGTAAAAGGCACAAAGAAAAAAGTGAAATGGAGCAGCTCGAAAAAGAAAGTTGCATCCGTTACTTCAAAAGGAAAGGTTACAGCAAAGAAAAAAGGAAATGCTGTGATTACTGCAAAAGTTGGCAGCAAAAAATATCGCTGCAAGATTAAAGTAGTTCTGCCAGAGAAGCCGGCAGTCGATAATAATAAAACACCGGAGACACCGGCAACGCCAAGTACACCGGAGACACCGGCAACTGAGACACCGGCAACTGAGACACCGGCAACGCCAAGTACACCGGAAACCGAAACACCGGCAACGGAAACAGAAGCTCCGAAAACAGTTCTGGTAAAGGAAGCTCAGACAAAAGTTCTTGATCTTGGATATGCACAGTATCTGGTGGTAGCTTTTGAAGAAGGTTACGATGTGGAAAACTGCAGCGTTGCGGTAGATGGTGTGGATATCACAGGGGCTATGACAAAAGTTACCGATGACGGAAGCATTGTGAAATGGGAGCTGACAGGCTTAAATCCTGCAAAACTGATTGTTACCAAAAAAGATGACCAGAAAACACAGGATGTTGTGCTCAGTGACAATGAAAATCCGGACAAACCGGTTGTAAAAGCACAGGAACCGATGTATTTCCTGACACATGCAGCTATCCCGACCTGGGATTATCATCTGACCAACTACGATGAAGAAGGAAATGCAAGGGTTACTCCGAAAAAAACAACCTTTGACCTGAAGGAAACTGCAAAAGAAGATGTGAAATATTATGCACCGGATGCAGAATTGAGCAAAAACGAAGATGCTGACAATCTGTACGGTGTGAGCGGAAACGTAGAAATCCTGTTCAACTACACAACACAGGAAGAAAAAGACTGGTTTGATACGATCGCAGACGAAGGTGCACTGGCACTGCTGTCAAACGATGAGAGCCTTAGCACGCTGAACGACCAGCTCGCTTATACAAAAGATACCACCGAACATGGTGGAAATGTAGTCGGAAGAATTACCATTCCGCTGGGACAGAGCAATTTCTATTCCAATGGACGTTACAAAGTACGCATCCGTTCCAATGGAAACAGAACCCTGATCGCATCCATCCATGTGGTAAATGCACAGACTCCGTCCATGAAGATTTCTGAGACAGGTGCGATCAAATCCGGACAGAATGTTCATTTCCAGGTAGAAAACATGGTATACGGCATCACCGTTCCGGTTGAGATGGTAACACTGAAAACTCCGTCAGGAGAAGTAAAAACACTGGAAAAAATCACAGACTGGTATCTGATCGGAAATACCTTTGTACTGTATAACGATGTAAATGCAGAAGGTGGAAGAAACAATATCGAACAGCCGGGTGTGTATACACTGACGGTATACTCAAATGGCTTTAAGACCATGAGCAAATCTTTCACTGTTGCAGGCAAAACAACAAAAGCTGCAAAAACAGCAAAGACTTATGATGTTGTGACAAGAGCGACTTCAGGCGGAAACTCCGGAAGCAGCAGCGACGGTGAAAGCGGAAACTCTGTTATGCCGGCAAATCTGGCATTTTCTGAGGATCTGATCTCCAATGCAAAGATCCTGACGGCACTGGATGTGAAGAATGCTTCGGTAGAAGCAGTTGCAGAGCGCTGGGATAATCAGATCACAGCATGCGATGCCGTTTATGGCGAAGACGGAGTTGTATTCTACGATTATACAAGCTACTATGATGCTGTTCAGGAAGCAAAATTAAAAGGACAGTATCTCTCTTTTGAAGATTATGTTGCAGATGAAAATGCAGTTACTACAGAAAACCGTCCATACGCAGTTAAGGTGGTTCTGGAAGATGGTCTGCTTGGAGAAACACAGTACAACGGATCTTACAAAGGAAAAGAAGCACCGGTCCTGACACTGGATGCGGATGCAGAATTTGTTGCAGAAGGCAAAGATCTTGTACTGACAGGCCAGGATGCAAGAACAGCAGAATACTTTGAGAAAATTACCGGAATTTATGTGAATCAGAGCTGGAAAGAACTGACAGAAGATCAGTACAGCGTAGAGGACGGCAAACTGGTGATCAAAGATTCTGTTCTGACACTGGGAACAAATACCGTAGAGATCAAAGCAGAAGGATTCAAAAACAATACACTTTCGGTTGAGTATAAAAAAGTTCTGGAAGAGAATTTAAGTCTTGTTTCTGACAAAGAACAGTACAACAGAGGCGAGAATGTGGTTCTGACCGTAAATGGTTCCGAAGGCGATTTCCTGAAGAACTTAAATGCAGTCAAAGTAGATGGAAAAAACATTTATGCAAAAGGTGTTGCAGGATCTGATTATTACTATGAAGCAGCAGAAGATCTGAAATCCATCACTATTTACGATAACGGAAACCTGTTCAATCAGAACAAAGCATATACCTTGACTCTGGAAGCAGAATATTATGAAGCTCTGGAAACAGAGATCACCGTACAGGGTGAAGAAAAAGATGTTCCGGCATCAGAGCCTATGATCAGCAAAGACGAAGACGGCCAGACTTATCTGGTATCCTTTGGAACACAGACAAACTTTGTAGGCTGGAAAAATAAAGTAACCTCGATCACTGTAAATGGAACAGCCTATACAGAAGCAGGCTGGTTTGGCATGTCAGAGAATCAGTTTAAATGGGAAACAGACGGATACGGAAATCAGGTCCTGAAACTGAAAGTGGACAGCGAATTTGATGAAAATGCCGACAATACCTTTACGATCAAAGCAGAAGGCTATAAAGATCTGGCACTGCCGCTGGTTGTAAATGTGATCAAAAAACTGACACCGCCACAGGCGGTTTCCTGCCAGAAAACTATCTTCTCAGATTACTATATCGTTTCCTTTGGCTATGGTTCTGAAATCGAACAGTGGCAGAATCAGATCACAGGCATAAAAGTAAACGGAACAGAGTATAGCCTGGTAACTTCTTCCTTCAGCGTAGGTGATACGACAACCTACTGTCTGCTGAAAAACGATGGTCAGATTTATGTTGGAACAAATGCAGTTGCAGATGGAGAAAATACCATTGAGATTTCCGCAGAAGGATATGAAGACTGTACCGTCACCTTTACTAAATAAGAAGTTGTCGGTGACTTCCTGGCAGGTGTAAGAAATTGAAATCCTGAGCATTTTATCAGGAGGCTGTCAGCGAAAAAACAGCAGAGCATGTGCAAATGAACGAATTCCCAAATTGTCACTGGACAGTTTGGGAATTTTGTGGTTTAAAAAATCTTTCCTGATATAATAAAAGTAACTCAGAAAACGGGAAGAAAAATCAGAAAAACAGAAAATATGTCAGGAGGGATTTATTATGAAAAAACAAAAAGGCGGTTTTCGAAAAATAATCGGTGTTTCAATGGCATGCTGTATGCTGACCAATCTGGCAGTGCCGGTTTCTTTTGCGGAAGAAACAAAAAAAGAGCCAACGTATATGCGGATGGACCATCCACTGAAGGAAGAAAATAACTGGGATATTTCAAATGAGCTGATTATGCCGGGCGAAGCATTTTACACCGTTCCGAAATTTGAAGTAACGTATGACCATGGTTATTACGGGCAGACAGTTACGAACCTGTACCTGAAACACGTTTCCCTGATACTTGGGGAAGAACCAAGACTTTATGACAGTAAACTGATACGGAACAAAGTGGATCTTGCCGGACTGACGGCGGATCGGACAAACACGTATAATGTCTGGACAACACAGACGGAGCTCTGGAAGAAGAGTCTGGAAAGTGCAGAGATGGGTGAAGATACACAGAAGCAGCTTAAAGCCTTTCAGGAAGGCGAGAGCACAGAGAATGCGGGTTACACAAACAATACAAACACCCCAATTGTTTTGGAACAAGTGCGTACAGGAGCTACCGAACATGAAGGAACCATTTATGGTGGTGAATATAGCAGTACACCGATGATTGTCGGGTATACCACGCATAATTCAAACTGTACGATCCAATTCTATGAACCGTATTATACTATATCCTACAAAGAACTTTCAGAAGAAGAACAGGAAGGCATGCCGGATCGTTATTATGTGCAGAGGGAAAAACAGGAACTGATTTTAAAAACACCGGTTCGTGCAGGGTGTCATCTGACTGGATGGAGCGGTATGGCTTTTGTGGATGAAAAAGTGGAAGAGGGAAGAACCATATTCTCCTTTGACTGGGAACACAATATGATTCATGCAAATTTAGGTGATGAGACAGTGACACCGAGATATGACAGCGGAAAAACAATTACATTTAACGCAAATGGCGGAAGTATTGAGGGAAAAGAGTCTGTCATTTATGAATTGCATATGGACAGTGAAAACTTTTTTGATATTGCAGATCACATTCCGCAGCAGGAGGGGTATCAGTTTGCCGGATGGTGTCTGAAACCGGATGACTTAGATGGCAGTCTGCTCAAACATACGGAAAACTATGACTGGGTTCCAAAGTACCGGGATGATATCCAGGTTTATGCAAAATGGAAAGAAAAACCGAAGGAAACAGAAACGGAAAAAGAAACAAAAACAGAAGAGGAAACAAAAACAGAAAAGGAAACAGAGAACAGAGAACAGATACCGGATGTAAATTCGAAGGATGGTCAGAAACTTTCCGGTATTTCCATCAAAAAACTGACAGCCGGAAAGAAAAAATTTACAGTAAAATGGAAAAAAGCAAAGAAATCGGAGTCAGTTTCCGGTTATCAGATCCAGTATTCAACGGATAAAAAGTTTAAAAAGAATGTCAAAACAAAGAAGTGTGGAAAGAAAAAGAATTCGCTTACGGTGTCGAAACTGAAAGCAAAAAAGAAGTACTATGTGAGAATGCGGAAATTCCGGAATGTAAAAAAAGATGGAAAGAAAAGCAGGATTTACGGTTCCTTTAGTAAAGTAAAAAAAGTAAAAGTCAGGTAGAACAAAAATTCCCGCCATCCGGTCAGGATGGGCGGGAATTTTTGCATCTGAAAAAAAGTAAAATTAGGAATTGACCCCGGAAATATATCTTTGTAAAATAAGAAAGAAACATGGAATATATGTAAAATTTAAGGAGGCTGTTTGTTTTATGAAAGCAACAAATAAGAAAAAGTCAGAAGGTTATTCTTCACCGTATGATTTTGAGGGAAGAATTCCACTTTCTCAGGCAATTCCACTGGGGCTTCAGCATGTCATGGCAATGTTTATCGGAAACCTGACACCGCTGATCATCGTGATGGGAGTCTGCGGACTGACCGCAGATGCAGGATTTGGCGAACTTCGTACGGCATTGCTTCAGAATGCAATGATTATCGCCGGAGTTGTTACACTGGTTCAGATGTTTTCCATCGGGCCGGTCGGAGGAAAAGTGCCGATCGTTATGGGAACGTCATCCGGATTTCTCGGAGTTCTGAACAATACCGTGGCAGCATGCGGCGGCGGTATTCTTGCCTATGGTGCGATTATGGGAGCCTGTATTGTCGGCGGTATTTTCGAGAGTGTTCTCGGAGCATTTTTGAAACCGCTTCGTAAATTTTTCCCACCGATCGTTACCGGATCGGTTGTTATTGCAATCGGATTATCACTGCTTGGTGTTGGTATCAACTATTTCTGCGGAGGAAGCGGCAAAGCGGACTATGGTTCACTTCCGAATCTGTTTCTGGGATTTGTAGTACTGGTTGTGATCGTACTGCTGAAACATTTCGCACCGCAGAAAAGTATCCTTTCTTCGTCTGCGATCCTGTTTGGTATTCTGGCAGGATATGTTGTGGCGATCATTATGACACTTACGCTTCCGCACACCGGTATCGATGCAGATGGTGTTCAGTATACTTACTCCTGGGTTGTTGATTTTGCCCAGGTAAAAAATGCAGCGTGGATCGCTGTGCCGAGCTTTATCGGTTTTGGTGCTTTATCTGATGTAAAGATCACATTCCAGGCAAGTGCGATCATCCCGATCGGCATCATGTTTATCGTAACGGCGATTGAGACAGTCGGTGATATTTCGGCCTGTATCGAGGGCGGTATGGATCGTGAAGCAACCGATTCTGAGCTGTCCGGCGGTGTGATCTGTGACGGACTCGGATCCGCTTTTGCAGCACTGTTCGGTGTACTGCCGAATACTTCATTCTCGCAGAATGTGGGACTGGTTTCTCTGACAAAAGTTGTCAACCGTTTTGCAATCTCCATGGGAGCGATTTTCCTAATCCTGTGTGGATTCTGCCCGAAGATCGGTGCACTGATGTCCATCATGCCGCAGTCGGTTCTCGGAGGGGCAGCCGTTATGATGTTCGCATCGATTCTGATTTCCGGTATCCAGCTGATCACAAAGCATCCGATCGGCAGCCGTGAGATTACGATTATTTCCGTAGCGATCGGTCTTGGATATGGTCTTGGAGCAACCACAGGGGCAACCGCTCATCTGCCGTATTATGTACAGCTGATCTTTGGCGGTTCCGGAATCGTACCATGTTCTCTGGCAGCGATCATTTTAAATATCGTTCTGCCAAAAGAATCCAAACCGGTTCGTGAAATGTGGGAACTGGAAGATAAATAAATGAAAAAAATCATATCAGTCATCGGAGCGGGCGGAAAGACGACCCTGATCCATCGACTGGCAGAAGAATATCAAAGGAAAGGAAATGCTGTGCTGGTGACGACGACAACGCATATGTTCGCAGAGCCGGGTACAGACCTCTCCGGCGATGCTTTTTCTATACGGGAGAAATTACAGAGAGATCACTATTGTATGGCGGGCATACAATGCTCCGAAAATCCGCAGAAAATGCAGGCACTTCCGGAGCATACATTAAGAAAATTGCTGCATTATGCGGATATTGCTCTGATAGAAGCGGACGGAGCGAAACATCATTCTCTGAAATATCCTTCCGGGGCAGAACCGGTGATTTTTTCGGGAACGACGGATCTTTATCTCGTGCTTGGAACGTGGGATATTGGGAAACCCTGTAAGAAGGTAATCTTTCGCTTTGATGAGATGCAGAAAGAAGAGCTTATCCGGGATGATATGGAGCTGCCAAAAAGAAAGATTCTGCCGGAAGAAGCAGTGACAGAAGAGCATATCCGCAGAATCTTAAGGGCGTATCGGTACAGGCTGAAAGAAATCGGGTATAATGAGAAAATAACTTGTCTGTTTTCAAAGCAAGATGGGGAAAACATTCGATTCTGTCAGGCAGATACCGACAGAGCCTCCGGCGGATTGCAGAGGTGCACAGAAGAATATGTCATGCGATGCATGACG
>OCHG01002360.1_pt1 | contig 10224 bp, 9 predicted proteins | sample 1538801 | NCBI WGS metagenome assembly OCHG01 (sample SAMN04571727, study PRJEB22368) | human gut metagenome | biome: human gut; material: stool | host: Homo sapiens | place: Luxembourg | collected 2012-09-20 | reverse complement strand
CCGCCGATGGCATTCAGGTCGTTGATCGGATACGACGAGATCTCGGACGACGGCGTGGTGTCCAGTCCCTTCCAGTTCAGGTATTTTGCCATGATCTTCGCCATTTCCTGACGGGTGATGTTGTTTTGCGGGAGGAATATCCCGTCGCCGTAGCCGTCCACGATCCCGTTTTCCGTGGCCCAGGCCACAAACGACGTGTACCACTCCCCGTCCGGGACGTCCCGAAACACGCTGGTGGTGTAGTCCGTATCCTTGACGCCCGCCATGCGGCCGAGCATCGTCACAAACGCGGCGCGCGTGAGCGTGCCGTTCGGCTGGAACTCCCCTGCGCTCACGCCGTTGACCCAGCCGGCGCTCGCCGCGGCCTCAATGGACGTCTTGGCCCAGTGATGGCGGCAGTCATAGAACGTCGGCTCGACATCGACCTCGCCGGGGGCTTTCTTCTGAAGACCATAATAGGCCGCGATGCCGCGCGCGTCCGCCTGCGCGATGGCCCGGAGCTTGGCGTCACTCGACAGGAACTGCTCACACTCGCTGTTGCTGCTGATAAAGCAGTGCTCCACGATCATGGACGGGACATTGTTCTCCACACCGTAGCGGACGATGCCGTAATAGTCGGCGAGCTTGCCGTTGGGATAGAGCGTGTGGTCCTGCGAACTCTTTTTGACCAGGCCGCGATTATAAATGCCGAGATTTTTGAGCTGCATGAGGATGTTCGTGCCGACACCGTCGAGCACTTTGGCGATCTCGGGCCGGTAGTTGCCGTTACTGACGAGCACCTCAGCGCCGCGCGCCGACTGGCTGGGCGAGGAATTCAGATGCAGGCTCACGAGCAGATCGGAGTGCTGACCTGCTGCAAAGAGCACGCGGTTTTCCACCTTGCTCAGCGGCGCGGTGGCGCTCGTGCCGTAGCTGTCCGAGCGCGTCATGTCCACGTGGACATTGCGGTACGTCTCGAGCTCCTGCTTTAAGTACAGGCCGATCTTGAGCACAAGGTCCGCCTCGTGATAACCATAGGTGCTGCTGATCGCGCCGGGATCGTTGCCGCCCGCGCCGTTGCCGCCGTGGCCGGGGTCGAGCGTGATGTACAGCCAGTCGCTGTCTTTGCCGTCCGTCTCGTTCGCCGCCGCAGCCGCCGGGCACAGCAGCGCCGCCGTCAGCACCAGCGAGAGAAAGATAGATAGGATTCGTTTCATCGCTTCTCCGGACGCGCCGCGTGCGCGTCCGCCCTCCTTCTTGGGAATTATGACAACCTTTGTCGAAGCTGATTGTACCCCACCCTTCCCGCTTTTGCAAGGGCATAGAATGTCAGCGGCAGAAATTTAAGGCAATCAGCAAAGTTTGACATTTCCCGCCGGGTTGTGCTATGCTGTGTAATACTCTATGACAAAATGAGGTTGCATACATGGATATGACTCTGGTAGTGATGGCGGCCGGGCTCGGCTCGCGCTATGGCGGCGTCAAGCAGATCGAGCGTCTCGGCCCCGACGGCGAGATCCTCATGGAATACGCGATCTACGACGCGCTGCGCGCCGGGTTTGACCGCATCGTGCTCATCATCAAGCCGCAGATGCTGCAGGATGTGCGCGCCCTCTTCGGCGACCGCATCGAGCAGCGCACCGGCATCCGGATCGACTATGCGTTTCAGACGCCGGAGCGCTTCACCGCGGCGCGGCCGGAGCTGGCGCAGCGGCAGAAGCCGCTCGGTACGGTGCACGCCGTGCTGTGCGCGCGCGATGCGATCGAAACGCCGTTCGCCGTCATCAACGCCGATGATTTTTACGGCCGCGGCGCGATCGACGCCATTGCCGCCGCGCTGCCGGAGCTGCGCGGCGCGCAGGACGCCGCCATGGTCGGCTATCGGCTGAAAAACACCGTGAGCCCCTTCGGCACGGTCACGCGCGGCGTGTGCGCGACCGAAAACGGCCTGCTGCGCAAGGTGCACGAAACGTACAAGATCCAGCTGTGCCCCGACGGCACGATCCGCGACACGTCCGGCGCGGGCGCGGGCGTCGCGCTCGACCCCGAGGCGCTCGTGAGCATGAACATGTGGGGCTATCACCCGGCGATGCTGGACGTGATGGCGCAGTATTTTGACGCCTTTGTGCGCGATCTTGCCCCCGGTGACGAGAAGCGCGAGTGTCTGCTGCCCGTGATGATGGACGCGCTCACGGCGCAGGGGCGCGTGCGCACGCGCGTGCTGCAGACCAACGAGCGCTGGTTCGGCCTGACGTATCAGGACGACAAGCCCGGCGTCGTCGCGGCGCTGCGCGCCCTGCACGCCGACGGAACGTATCCCCCGGCGCTGTGGAAGTAAATCTGCCGAAACTGCCAATCGCGGCGATCTGTCCGATCGCCGCGATTTCTTTACAAATTTCTAATGGTTTTTTAAGTGTCTCCCGGTATGATAAAGTAACCAAAGTTTCAGGAGGCACCCGCGATGGACGAGATGCTGCGCATCGCCGTATTCGGCGACTCGCTGATGAAGGGCACGCTGCCGGACGAGCAGCTGCGGTATCATTTTCACACCGACCTGTTCGAGGCACCACTCGCCGGTCTGCACGCCGAGGTGACGAACAAGTCCGTCTTCGGCGCGACCTCGCGCAAGGGCGTCACGCTCGTGCAGCGCGACCTCGCCCGCGGCCACCGCTATGACTGGGCGCTCGTGGAATACGGCGGCAACGACTGCAACTATGACTGGCCCGACGTGGCCGCGCACCCGGAGCAGGACCACGACCCCGTGGTGCTGGCGGACGAATTTCGCGCGAACATGACCGCCATCGTGCAGATGCTGCGCGAGGCCGGCATCCGCCCGATCTTCACGACCCTGCCACCCATCGACGAGGTGAAGTACCTCGCCTGCATCGACCACAACGGCGCGAGCGCCGCGGGCGTGATGCAGTGGCTGGGCGACGTGCGGCGCATCTACCGCACGCAGGAGCGCTACTCCGGGCTCGTGCGCACCATCGCCGCCGAGCTGGACGTGCCGTGCGCCGACCCGCGCGAGCGCTTTCTCGACGGGGGCGACCCCCACGCGCTCAACGCGGACGACGGCATCCACCTGTCGGAGGAAGGATACCGGCTGTTTTACGGCGCGCTCATCGAGCAGGTGCGCGCAATCATCTGAGATCCATAGAAAAGGAGCGGACACCGATCACGGTGTCCGCTCCTTTTTCGTTCTTATGCGCGGCAGGCCGCCTGCGTGCGCGCGAGCAGGCGCGCGGCCGTCTGCGCGTCCGCCTGACCGGGCAGCAGCCGCCAGACCCAGTTGCCGGCGGCCGTGCCGGGCGTGTTCATGCGGCTCTCCGCGCCGAGGCCGAGCACGTCCTGCATCTGCGCGATGAACAGTTCCGCGCGCGAGCCCATGCCGGCGCGCAGCAGCGCCTCCGGCAGGCGCGCAACGTCGTACACGCCGAGGCAGCGCATGGCATAGTCCGCATCCGCGCCGCCGAGCGCCGCCCATGCGGCGGCGGGCGCATTGTCGTGCGTGCCGACGTAGCAGACGCTGTGCGCGCGCACGCGGTCTGGCCGGTGCTCGGACGTGCCGCTGGGGTCAAAGCCGAACAGCAGCACGCGCATGCCGGGGCAGCCGGAGCGCGCGACGAGGCGGCGCACGTCGTCGTCGATCGTGCCGAGATCCTCGGCGATCAGCTCCAGTTCCGGCGCTGCCGTGTGCAGCGCCTGCAGCAGCGCCGGGCCGGGGCCAGGCGCCCAGTGGCCGCCGCGGGCGGTCAGTTCGCCACGCGGCACCACCCAATAGCTTGAAATGGCGCGAAAATGGTCAATGCGCACCACATCATAGCGCTTTGCAGCGCCGCGGATGCGGTCCTTCCACCACCGGAAGCCGTCCGCACGCATGGCATCCCAATCATAGAGCGGGTTGCCCCAGAGCTGGCCGTCGGCGCTGAAATAGTCCGGCGGGACACCGGCGACGGCGCTCGGCTGCCCGTCGGGGTCGAGGCGAAACTGCGCCGGCTGCGCCCAGACGTCCGCGCTGTCGGGCGCGACGTACATGGGCAGGTCGCCGATGATGCGCACGCCGTGCGCGTGCGCGTAGGCGCGCACCGCGTCCCACTGGCGGGTGAACTCCGTCTGGAGGTAGGCGTGCAGGAGCACGCGGTCGTCGAGCCGCTCGAGCGCGGCGGCTGAGCGGTCGCGCAGGGGCTGCGGCCAGGCATACCACGGCGCGCCGCCCTGCTCTTCCTTCACGGCCATGTACAGGCAGTAGTCGCGCAGCCACGGCTCAGCCGCGAGCGCGGCGCGCAGCGCGGGCGCGGCGGATGCCTTTTCGCGCGCGAACGCCGTGTCCCAGAGCGCGGTCCTGCCCGCGTGCACGCGGTCATAGTCCACGCGCATGGGGTCCTCGCCCCAGTCGATGGCGCGCACCTCATCCGCCGTGAGCGCGCCGCGCGCAACGAACGGCTCGGGCGAGAGCAGGTCAGTGCTGCCGGCAAACGTCGAGGCCGACAGGTACGGCGAGTGCGCACCGTCCGGCGGGTTGAGGGGCAGGATCTGCCAATAGCGCTGCCCGGCGGCAGCGAGAAAGTCGATAAAATCCCGGGCGTCTGCACCCAGGTCGCCGATGCCGCACGGCCCCGGCAGGGCCGACACCGGCAGCAGGATACCGCTGGAACGGTTCATGCTCCGTCACTCCTTTTGATAGCTGCGGATGATCTCGCGGAACTTCGGATTGCGCGGCAGCAGGCGCATGAGCGGCAGGCCCAGCACGCCAAGCACGATGACCTCGCCGAGCGCGACCTGACCGCCGAAGATCCAGAACGATGCATTCAGGTGCGGAAACACGGCGTCCGTGAGCGACCACGTGAGCACCGCGCCGACAAACACAAAATTGAACACGACCGGCATGAGCGCGGCGAGGATGCACCGCACCCACGACTGCGCACCGCGGCCGCGGCCGAGCCACGCCGTGCACAGCGCCGCCAGCAGCGTTGCGAGCGAGCCGAAAACCACGTCAAAAATGCCCGCCGCGCTCAGCAGATTGGCGATCGCGCAGCCGGCGAACAGCCCCCACGCCGTGCAGGGGATGAAAAACGGCAAAATGCACAGCACCTCCGAGACCCGGCACTGGATCGCTCCGTAACTGATCGGCGCCAGAAGCATCGTCAATGCGGCATAGGCCGCGCCCGTGACCGCCGCGGCGGTCAGCTTTCTCGTGGTGATGTGCATGATTCAATTCCTCCCATTTTTTTCGTTGCACACGTCGTGCGCGCAGGGGTATGGCACCTGCGCATGATGAATTGTGACGGCGGTTATTCTACTCCCCCGCCGCCGCGTTGTCAACCGGTTTGCTGTACAGACAGCCGCAGTATTCCTGCCGGTAGAGGCCGTACTGTTTGGACAGCTCGATGCTGCGCTTATAGCCCTCGCGCTTTTTGAAGTCCGACGGCAGCCAGCGCACGCCGTATTGCTGCGCCAGCTCCGCGCCGATGGCGTTGAGCCGCTGCGCGTCCTTGTGCGGCGAGACGGTGAGCGTCGTGCCGAAAAAGTCGAACCCGTGCGCGCGCGCCTGCCGCGCCGTCTCCTCCAGACGCAGGCGGAAGCACACCGTGCAGCGCGCGCCGCCCTCCGGCTCGCGCTCGAGGCCGCGGACGGCGTCGATGTAGCGCTGCCCGTCATAATCGCACGCGAGCAGGTCCACCGGCTCCGGCATCGGGAGCTGACGGATGAGCTCCCGCTGCCAGTAGAGGCGGCGGTCATATTCGTCCCGCGGCTGGATGTTCGGGTTATAATACAGCACGGTCACGCGAAAATACCGCGTGAGGTACTCGAGCACGTAGCTGCTACACGGGCCGCAGCAGCTCTGCAGCAGCAGGCGCGGCTTGCCCTCCGGCGGGAGGGCAGCGAGCAGCGCATCGAGCTGTTTTTGATAGTTTTCTTTCATAAGCGTCACCTGCCGGACAGTATAGCACACCCGCGCGCAGAATACCAGTGCGGGCCTTGACGCGGCGGGGCATTTCCGATATGATATAAAGTAGGAAATTATGCAAAGGAGGCGCGTCCGTCATGGACCAGCGCATGAGTAAGGACAAATATTATCTCAACATTGCCGACGCGGTGCTCGACCGCTCGACCTGCCTGCGGCGCAAATACGGCGCGATCATCGTCAAGAACGACGAGATCCTCTCCACCGGCTACAACGGCGCGCCGCGCGGGCGCGTCAACTGCTCCGAGCTCGGCTACTGCAACCGCGAGCAGCTGCGCATTCCCAGCGGCCAGCGGTACGAGCTGTGCCGCAGCGTGCACGCCGAGGCCAACGCCATCATCTCCGCCGCCCGGCGCGACATGATCGGCGGCACGCTCTACCTCGTCGGGCGCGACGCCGCCAGCGGCGAGCTGCTGCACGACACGACCTCGTGCGCCATGTGCCGGCGCATGATCATCAACTCCGGCATCACGCGCGTCGTCAACCGCATCGGCGACGACGGCATTGAGATCATCGACGTGCAGAACTGGATCGTCAACGACGAGTCCATCCAGCCGAAGGCTGAGGCCGAATGAGCGCGGTTTTGCTTTACAAGCGCGGCGATTTTGATTATAATAAGTAAGTTAGACTGAAAAAAGGCAGGATTCAACGTATGGCATCCATTGCATTTGAAGAGTATAAAAACAAGCTCAACAACCTCCGCCCAGCGCTGGACGATCTGGGCGGCGCGCTGCATCTCGACGAGGCGCGCAACGAGGTCGAAAAGCTCGAGGAAGAGAGCGCGCAGGACGGCTTCTGGAACGACACCGAAAACAGCCAGCGCGTGCAAAAGCGCATCAAGACGCTCCAGCACAAGCTCGATCGCTACGCCAAGCTCTCCGGCGCTTGGGAGGATATGCTGACCATGTGCGAGATGGCCATCGAAGAGGACGACGACTCGATGCTGCCCGACCTTGAGAGCGAATTTCACAGCTTCGAGGAGACGCTCGAATCCATGCGGCTCGAGACGCTGCTGACCGGCGAGTATGACGCGAACAACGCCATCCTCACCTTCCACGCCGGCGCGGGCGGCACCGAGGCGCAGGACTGGACGAGCATGCTCTACCGCATGTACAACATGTGGGCCGAGCGCCACGGCTACACCGTCAAGCTCATGGACTATCTCGACGGCGACGAGGCCGGCATCAAGAGCGCGACGATCATGATCGAAGGCGAGAACGCCTACGGCTTCCTCAAGAGCGAAAACGGCATCCACCGCCTCGTGCGCATCAGCCCGTTTGACGCCTCCGGCCGCCGGCACACGTCGTTCGCCGCCGTGGAGGTCATGCCCGAGATCACCGAGGACAGCGAGATCGAGCTGCGCGACGAGGACATCAAGATGGACGTGTACCGCTCGTCCGGCGCGGGCGGCCAGAAGGTCAACAAGACCTCGTCCGCCGTGCGTCTGACGCACATCCCGACCGGTATCGTCGTGTCCAGCCAGGTCGAGCGCAGCCACTTCCAGAACCTCGAAAACTGCAAGAACATGCTCCGCGCGCGCCTGGCCGAGATCAAGGAGCGCGAGCACCTCGAGAAAATCTCCGACATCAAGGGCGTGCAGCTCAAGATCGAGTGGGGCAGCCAGATCCGCTCGTACGTGTTCATGCCGTACACGCTGGCCAAGGACCACCGCACCGGCTATGAAAACGGCAACATTCAGGCCGTCATGGACGGCGACATTGACGGCTTCATCAACGCCTACCTGAGCATGAACGCCGACAAGGAGAACAAATAATCTATCGACGTAACAGCGCCGCAGCCTGTCCGGCTGCGGCGCTTTGTGCATCAAAAAGCCTCGCAGCGTTTGCCGCCCGCAGGCGGCAGGCTCAGCGCGCGGGGATAAGGCGGATGATCTGCTGGTCGTCCGCGCACTGGTAGCCGGACGAGGACACGTAGCTGCCGAGCGCGCGGTAGACATCCCAGAGCCGGTCGCGTTCGAAGAGCAGGGACTGCATGCCGGCGTAGACCTCCGGCGTCTCGCAGCGAAACTCCAGCACGGCGCGCCCGTCGTCCCACTGGCTGCGCACGGCGGCAGCCGCGGCGGCGACGGTGGCCTCCGCCGCCGTGTAACCGCTGCGGACGTAGTAATTATCCGCGTTGGCGCGGCTGTCCGGCCAGAGGGCGGGATCGTCGGCCGTGTGGCGCACGGCCATGCGCTCGGCCGTGAGGGCGAACCACGTGTGGCTGAGGTAGCCCGGCAGCGCCGCCTCGCTCTCGTCGTCCTGCAGATCCCAGGTGGGGTCGAAGTAATAGACCGCGCCGTCGAGCTCCGCCGCGACCCAGGCGTGGCTGTCGGCCGTGCCGTCAGCCGATCGGGACGTGCCCGTGATGACGCGCGCCGGGATGCCGCCGCGCTCGAGCAGGTAGACGTAGGCGTCGGCGATGCCGCCGCAGACGGCCTCCCCCTCGCAGACGGCGGCGTAGGCCGTCTGGTCATACGTCTCGCGCGCGACGTAGCGCACGTGCGTAAGCAGCCAGTCGTAGAGATACAGCGCGCGCTCGTAGTCCCCCGCCGGGGCGGCGGCGAGCAGGCCGTCCGCCGTCCGGGCAAGCTGCGCGCGGCGCGCCGGGCCGTCGTCGGGATAGACCCAGTCGAAGGTAACAGTGATGTGCGCGTTCAGCCCGCCGTGAACCGTGTACTGATAGGAGCGCACCCAAAGCTCCGGGTCATCGAGCAGCTCTGCCATGCAGGCCTCGAGCGTGGCGGCGTCGCAGTCGTAGACCGCGGCGTCCGTCTGGTAGCGCATCGCTAAGCGCAGCACGGCGGCCGTGCGCGGGTTGGCCGTGCAGTTCGGCGCCGTGTCCGGCAGGACGGACGACTCCACCTGGATCTGCACGGCCGGCACCGGCGTGAACCATGCCTGCAAACGCGGATAAAACAGCACGCCCGCCAGCACAAGAATGAGCACCAGCAGGCTCAGCGCGCAGCCGCGGCCGCGCCGGCGCGACGGAGGCGGTGCGGCGTGCAGCCACTGCGCGTCAATGTGATCGTTATCGGACATAAGGTCTCCTCTCACATGGATCGTCGAAAGATTGTCAGCATTTTTCTGCCGCGAATGGTGGAAATCGCAAAAAGTTTCTGCTATAATGCTGCCCATTCACGTTATATATCAGCAAAGGAGTTTTTCATCATGATCGAAGTCACGTTCCGGATTGAAAGTCTGGATTATACCGACAAGCTGGATTCCCAGCTCCCGCTCGTGCTCGAGGCACTGAGCCAGAGCGGCAATATCAACCCCGTGCTCAAGCTCGCCTGCAACACGCCCGAGGCCTCGTCGCGCATCGTCAAGGGCATCCTGCGCACCATGTCGCAGGATCAGAAGCAGCGTCTGGCCACGAAGATCGTCAACGCCAACCGCGAGAAGCTCATGCGCAAGCTCAATGAGTACGCCGCCGGCAAAGGCATCGACGTGCACATCTGCGACTGCGCCGCCACCTTCCGCTGAGGTCAAAGCCGAATCATGCCGCCCGAAAGGGCGGCTTTTTGCTGCCTGTGCCCGGATAGGTCCGCGCACAGGCAGCAATCAGATCTCATTCGAGGCGGGCCCTTCGCCCCCTCGAGCGCCCCCGCTGCTCTGTCATCCTGTCCGGGATCGAATCCTCTCAGCAAACGGCACGCCGCCCTTTCGGGCGGCATTTTCATTTGCCGCGGCTTTATTTTACCATCCCGCGCGTGTACAAGTCTACCGCATTTTGTCTGCGCATAGGCTGTGCTATCCGAAAAAAGGAGGCACGGCCATGATCCTCGCGCTCGCGGGCAACCCCAACTGCGGCAAAACGACGCTTTTCAACGCCCTCACGGGGGCAAACGCGCGCACGGGCAACTTCCCGGGCGTGACCGTCACGCGCAGCGAGAGCGTGTGCCGCGCGCGGCCGGAGATCACGCTCGTCGACCTGCCGGGCGTTTACGCGCTGCGGCCGTACTCGGACGAGGAGCGCGTCACACGCAGCTATCTGCTCGGCGGCGCGGCGGACGCGGTCATCAGCATCGCGGACGCGACGTGCCCGGCGCGCAGCCTGTACCTGACGCTGCAGCTGCTGGAGCTGGGCGTGCCGGTCGTGCTGGCGCTGAACGTGATGGACGCGCTGCGCGCAGGCGGCGGGTCGGTGGACACGGCGGGGCTGGCGCGGGCGCTGGGCATCCCGGTCGTGCCGGTGAGCGCGGCACTGGGCGAGGGGCTCGACGCACTGCTGGACGCGGCTGTGCAGGCAGCGCACGGCCCGCCGCCCGACCCGTGGCG
>OCHG01002357.1_pt1 | contig 10235 bp, 8 predicted proteins | sample 1538801 | NCBI WGS metagenome assembly OCHG01 (sample SAMN04571727, study PRJEB22368) | human gut metagenome | biome: human gut; material: stool | host: Homo sapiens | place: Luxembourg | collected 2012-09-20 | reverse complement strand
TACCCGCAAGGGGTATGCCACATCCGTAAGGCAGCAGAGCTGCCAACGGCTGTGCAATGCGCAGCGCGTGCAGCTCTTCAAGCCCCAGAGCGGCAATGTCGGGGGGGGCGAGGGGCCCTCCCCTCGCGTTCTCTTGGGGGTCAAAGGGGGCCATTCTCTCACGTGAGAGAATGGCCCCCTTTATTCACGCAGCCCTTGGGCTGCAATATTCTTCCCTTAAAAGGGAAATTTTCCAAAAATCAAATGAGATTCTTTTCAGAATCAGAATCAAACAAATGCACCAGTTTGGCATCAAATCCAAATTTAACCGCCGTATGCCGCGCATACGCCATCGGATCAATATTCGCGGTGGGAATGACCGCCACAACATCCTGCCCATTCGCGGCAAGGTGCAGATGCAGCTCGCTGCCCATCAGCTCGCTGACGTCGACCTCGGCAGGGATGCCGCTCTCGCCGAGCGCGATATGCACGGGGCGCACGCCCGCGGTGACACTGCGGCTCTCGACGCCTGCGGCGGCGAGCTTTGCGCTCTGCTCCGCGGTAAGCGTGACGGTCTCGCCCATGACGGTGAGCGTATAGCCGCCGGCAGTCTTCGTGAGCTGGCAGTTTTCAAAGAAATTCATCTGCGGCGAGCCGATGAAGCCCGCGACGAACAGGTTCGCCGGATGGTTGAAGACCTCCTGCGGCGTGCCGATCTGCTGGATGTAGCCGTCGCGCATGATGACGATGCGGTCGCCGAGGGTCATGGCTTCGACCTGATCGTGCGTGACGTAAATGAAGGTGGTGTCGATCTTCTCGCGCAGCTTGATGATCTCCGCGCGCATCTGGTTGCGCAGCTTTGCGTCAAGATTCGAGAGCGGCTCGTCCATCAGCAGCACCTTGGGGCTTCTGACGATGGCGCGGCCGATGGCTACGCGCTGGCGCTGGCCGCCGGAGAGCGCCTTGGGCTTGCGGTCGAGGAACTGAGTGATGTCGAGGACTTCGGCCGCCTCGCGCACGCGGCGGTCGATCTCGTCGTTGGGCATTTTCCTGAGATGCGTCTTGCCGTCCGCATCCGTCTCCGCGATCTTCTTGAGCTTGAGCGGGAAGGCGATGTTTTCATAGACGGTCATGTGCGGATAAAGCGCATAGTTCTGGAAGACCATCGCGATGTCGCGGTCCTTGGGCGCGACGTCGTTCATCTGCTTGCCGTCGATGAAGAGCTCGCCGCCGCTGATCTCCTCGAGACCGGCGATCATGCGCAGCGTGGTCGACTTGCCGCAGCCGCTCGGGCCGACGAGTACGATGAACTCCTTGTCGGCCACGTCGATATTGAAGTTCTGCACGGCGACAACGCCTTCGTCAGTGATCTCCAGATTGTTCTTCTTTTCGACGGCCTCGTCTTTCTTCTTTTTCTTCTTGCTTTCGGTGTTGGGGTAGACCTTTCGGACATTTTTCAGAATGACCTCTGCCATAATCGTGAACCGCAGTCCTGCCGCCTCCGCGATACAGGACCTCGCAGCCGCCTGAGCGCGCCGCTTTACGGCAGGTCTCCACACTGCCGCACCGCCGGTTCGGCGGAAAACGTTCCTCCTTTTGTATTTCCCGCGGGCGGTACGTAGAGGTGGAGTAGCGCAGGCGGGAGGGAATGGAAGTGAGCAAAACTGCTCGAAACCAGTATACGGCAAAGCGCGGCTTTCCACAATGGAAAACCGCGCTTTCATACTGCATTTTGGTAAGATAGATAACAAAAAGAACCGAAATTTATGCCTTTTTACCACGGCGGCGGCGATAGACGACCGCCAGCCGGTCGATGAGCAGATCGTAGACAAAAAAGAGCAGAAGCCCCATCGCTGCCGTTGCCCACAGCAGCCAAGTCGCGCTCTCGGAAAACTCCTGCACGACGGCGGGGAGCTTGAAGACAAAAATGATGAGCGCGTACATGACGCCCATACTCACGGTGCAGAGGCCGAGCTTCGCCAGAAGCCGCAGCGCTTTGGACGAGATCGCGTCAAGATTCGGCTTCACGAGGGGATAATAGCCGAGAAAGCAAAAAACGAGGGCCGCTTCCTTATCCGCGCAGAGAAGAAGTCCCAAGACCGCCGCCGCGGCAAAGCAGCTCCATGCGTAGCTTTTGCGGCATTCCTCGCGCGCGGGCAAAAGCGTAGCCGATGCGAGGATCGGCCAGGCGTAGGTCGAGAGCGGGATGACGCCGCTGAGCCAGAGGAAGGCGACCGCGAGCGCGCACAGTACGCCGCACAGCGCCAGTTCATGTGTTTTCTTTGCCAAAATTTACTTCACATCGCTTTTACAGATATTCCGGCTCCATCGCGTCGTGGAGCACGGTGGTGATCGCGTCGGAAAAGACGCTGTCGGAGTACGCGTGCAGGGCGTTGAGCGTCTCCGCCACGGCGGCGACCTTCACTTTGCCGGTGGAGTACACATCCTGATCGAAGATGAAGCGCACTTCCTTTTCCTGTACCTGCTGGACCTGGTTGCCATTGCGGATGTTGCGCTGGACAAAGCCGGGGCCTGCGTGCAGCTTGAGCGCCGCGAGCGCATCGAGCTTGCGCTCGACGTCGACCGAGCACTTGGCGACGCTCGCTTCGTCCACGCCGTCCTCGTCAAGAATGCCGAGATACGGCGGCTGGAGCAGATCGTTCCAGCGGCGGCCCGTGAGGCCAAGCTGCTCGCGCGAAATGGCGTTCACAAAGCGAAGGCCCACGCGGTCAAAGCAGTTGGGACGGTAAATCTTGATAAACTGGCCGAGCGGCTCGTCGAGACGGGCGGCAAAGTCCTCCCAGTGCGTGTAGCGCATGGTAGAAAGGGCGATAAAGTCCTTCGTGAGGCTCAGCTTGTAGCCGCCGTCCTCGGAAATGAACGTGTGGTTATTGACCGTCCGCGCGGGCGCGCCGTTCACGCCGGGCAGCTTTTCCACCTGGCACTGGTAGCGCGGAAATGCCGCGCGCACGGTCTCCTGAAAGTCGGCGGGCTCGCGCGTGTCGATCGAGAGGATCGTGGGGAAGCGCAGCTGGCAGATGACCTCGATGAGCTGAGATTTGCCGTAGGCGTAGCGGCGGTTATCGGAAGAGATCATAACGTAAATACCTCCGTCATGTTGCATTTGATTATAAATTATAGAGGAAAGAAAAACGATTGTCAAATCAGCGTTCGTGCGCGAAGAAGCGCTGATAAAACTTACCAGCAGAAAAACTGCATATCCGATTTTTTATGAGTCAAACTACCCTTGCGATACCCAAACCGCAAAACTCTTTCAAACAGGTGAAACCAAAAACAATTGTAGGAAAAGGAGAAAATCATTATGTCCAGCAAGAACAGCAACAAGCTCAACATCCCCGAGGCCAAGGCCGCTATGAACAAGTTCAAGATGGAAGCCGCCAGCGAGGTCGGCGTCAACCTCAAGCAGGGCTACAACGGCGATCTGACCTCCCGCGAGGCCGGCTCTGTCGGCGGCCAGATGGTCAAGAAGATGATCGAGAGCTACGAGAAGAACCTGTAAAAAAGGCTCTTTCGCAAAGCGCAGACAAAGGGCGCGGCCAACAGGCCGTGCCCTTTTTGCTGTGATGGACGAAATGACAGAAGATATTCCGCAAAGCCTTCCGGCACGCTCGCTCCGCGCGGGAATATTATCCATTCCCGCGCGGAGGAGACAAAAGGGCAGGGGACTTGCCGCCCTTGGTGCTCATTTTGCGCAATTTATTTGCAAAAATACCTTATTGCATTTTCTGTTGATTTGATATAAAATTTCAATAACTGTGCGTGTATTACTTTAAACGGAAACATACGCGCGCGGGAAAGCGGCGAACCGCGGCGGGCGGCCTGCCGGAATACGCAGGGAGGTGTCCGGATGCGCGCCATCGAGCACTTTAAAACCATCACGCATCATCGCCATCTGGTGCGGCAATACTGTTTTCGCCTCGGCCTGTACTATCAGGGGCTGACACATGACCTGAGCAAATACAGCCCCTCGGAATTCTGGCGCGGCGTCAAGTATTATCAGGGCTATCGCAGCCCGAACGACGCTGAGCGGCGCGAAAACGGCGTGAGCCTTGCGTGGCTCCACCACAAGGGGCGCAACCGCCACCACTTTGAATACTGGATCGACTACTGTATTGCCGACGACGGTAAGGTCTACATGGGCGGGTGCAAAATGCCGCTCAAATATGTAGCCGAAATGTTCTGCGACCGCATTGCCGCCTGCAAGGTCTATCAGGGCGACAAATATACCGACGCCTCAGCCTACGACTACTACGAAAAGTCGCGCGGCCATATCCTCATCCATCCCGAGACCGGCGAGCTCATCGGCAAGATGCTGCTCGTACTCAAGGAGCAGGGCGAGGACGCGGCGTTCGACTATGTGCGCGCTCTTCTGCGCGAGGAAAAGCAATGTCCGACAAAATGAGAAAACTGTCAGAAGATCGCTTGCAATCCTGCATATTTCAGAGTAAACTATTTTCATTATAGAATTTTAACAGAGGACGGACAAGAACCAATGACTCATCCCTACAAGACGCGCGAGGGCGGCGCGACGGTAACGATCTTTGTACCCTACGATTGCCGGAACCACTGCCCGTTTTGCGTGAACAAGCAGGAATACGCCCATGCTGAGGGCTTCAGCGTGGAGGCGATCCTCAAGAGCATCGCCGTGATGGACGAGATCACGCCGCGCTGCGACTTTGTTTTCACCGGCGGCGAGCCGTTTGCCAACTTAAAAGCGCTCCAGCGCATGCTCGACGCCATCCCCACGACCCACAAGGTCTATATCAACACGACCTTCCCCGTGCAGCCTGGATGCAGCGCGGAGGAGATGATCGCTTTCACCGAGCGCAATCGCGACAAGATCACCTGCATCAACATCTCGCGCCACCTGACGAAGTATGTCGAGGAGTCGCCCGACGAAGTCGTCGCCCGTATCGCAACGCCCAAGCGTGTGAACTGCGTGCTGTACATGGACTATCCCGCCGACGAGCTTGTGGACTACGCAGAGCGCTGGCGCAAGTACAACATCCCCGTGCAGTTCCGCTACGACTACACCGAGACGACGCCCGAGAACCTCTATCAGGAGGAGGGCGACAAGATTTTGGCAGACCTTAAAAAGCGCTTCACCTACAAGGGCCTCGACGGCTGCCGTATGCGCAACGGCTACCACTTCGACTACAAGGGCCTGCACATGACCTACCATAAGACGCTGCCCTATTCCACCATCGTGGAGACGGGTGACGACGGCGTGACCTACGATATCCTCTATGACATCCTCATCAAGCAGACCGGCGAGATCCATTCCGACTGGACGGGTGTGAAGCTCGACGTGGACGCGTACCGCAAGGTGGTCTACGAGCCCTATGATCTGCGCGTGCGCGAGGGCACGATCGACTTTTGAGAAAGGCGGCAATGCTATGAGCTATCAGGCGGCAGTCATCACCGTGAGCGACCGCGCGTCCGCGGGCGTGTACGAGGACAAGAGCGGCCCCGCTGTGGCCGCGATGCTGAAGGAGGCTGGCTACGAGGTCGTGTACACGTCCATCGTGCCGGACGAACAGGAGAAGATCAGCGAAGAGCTCATCTCCTGCGTGGATGAAAAGCACTGCGACCTTGTCATCACGAGCGGCGGTACGGGCTTATCTCCCCGTGACGTGACGCCCGAGGCGACGTGCGCCGTGCTCGAGCGCGAAATTCCCGCGATCCCGCAGGCGATGATCTATTACAGCTTGCAGATCACGCCGCGCGCGATGCTTTCCCGCGCCGTGGCCGGCACGAGAAGAAACAGCCTCATCCTGAACCTCCCCGGCTCGGAAAAGGCTGCGCGCGAAAACCTGAGCGCCGTGCTCGGCGCGCTTGACCACGCCCTCAAGATGATCGCCGGCGGCGGGCATTGAGTAAAAAGTATAAAAAAAGTTCCCACGTATGAACGCGGGAACTTTTTTATACCTTTTGCAGGGGGATCATGATTTCAGTGACGAACTTTTCCGGGTCGGTCGTGAAGCCGTAGTCGATGACTGTAATCTCGCGCGAAAATCCGGCGGCGGTGTAGCCTTCCTCGCGGATGAACTGCATCAAGCGACGGTACTGCGCGGGCGACTCGGCGTGGTGTCCGCGGAAGCGCACGCATGCGCAGAGCGCAGCAGGCAGATCAATGACGTCGCCCGCAAAGCGGTCGGCCTTGTCAAGCACGAGGAATTCGCCGTCGTACTGCCCGAAGCTGCCCTTGTTCAAGTGCTCCTGCGATACGCTGAAGCCGACCTTGCCGAGGAAGACCAGCGCTTCGGCCTGCGCGGCGGCAAGACGGCTCGTGGAGAGCTCGAGCGCGAAGTAGTCCGGCGCGGTCAGCGCCGTGTCGATCCAGAAAAGGCGAAGCGCGGGCGAATGGATGAGCGTGATCTCGCCGAGCGGCGCATGCCGCACATCTTGGAGCTGGCTAAGGCGCGCGTCGAGCTTGCGCTCGATGCGCTTGAGCTCCTTTTGCTTCTGTACGACGGCGGCCTTCTGCGCGCGCAGCTTTTCTTCGATCGTCTCCACGTCGCGGTTTTGCAGAAAATCAGCGATCTCGGTGAGCGGCATGTCCAGCGCGCGCAGATACCGGATGGTGTTGAGCGGCTCGAACTGGCGGACGCTGTAGTAGCGGTAGTTCGTCGACGGGTCGACGTATTCCGGCGAGACAAGGCCGAGCGCCTCGTAGTGGCGCAGGCTGCTCACGCTGAGATGGAAAATTTTTGCCATTTCGCCGATGGAGAAAAGCTGGGGAAGAGCCATTTATGATGCCTCCTGCGCACGTTTTTCCCGCCGCGTGAGGATGGCGTAGACGATCACGCAGACGAGGATGGAGAAAAGCGACCCCGCGGCGTTGGCAAGGCCCATGGGCAGCAACGTCTGCGGGAAGTATTTGGACGCAAGGTACGCCCCCGGCACGCGCACGAGCAGGATCGAGAGCGAATTGTGCAGAAACGAGATGCCCGACTTGCCGCAGGCGCAGAAATAGCCGCTGAAGCTGAACTGCACGCCGGCAAAGAAGCTGTCCCAGATGTAGCCGCGCAGATATTGCCCGCCCGCGGCGGCGACGGCGGCATCAGGCGTAAAGAGGCCGACGAGCGGCTCGGCGATAAACTGGATGAGGATGACGACCGCGATGCCGAACGAGCAGGCGATCATCGCGGCGTAGCGCAGTGTGAGACGCGTGCGCTCGGGCTTGCCCGCGCCGATATTCTGCGCGCCGAGCGCCGAGACGGTCGAGAGCATCGACGACGGGATGAGGAAGAGGAAGCCGATGATCTTTTCGACGATGCCGACGGCGGCCGCGTCCGTTAGACCGCGGCGGTTGGCGATGATCGTGATGATGACGAACGAGACCTGAATAAAGCCGTCCTGCAGAGCGACGGGCACGCCGATCTGAAGGAGCTTACCCATGACGGCGCGCTGCGGGCGAAAGTCCGCGCGGCGGACGGAGATGAGCCTGCGCTTCAAGATGACCGCGAGCGAGACGAGGACGCTCACCGCCTGCGAGAGCGTGGTGCCGAGCGCCGCGCCCGCGGGGCCGAGGTGCAGCGTGCCCATGAAGTAGTAGTCGAGCGCGATGTTGACGACGCAGGCCACGGCGATGAAGTACATGGGACTCTTGCTGTCGCCAAGGCCGCGAAAGATCGAGGCGATGATGTTGTACGCCGTGATGAACGGAATACCGATAAAGCAGACCGTGAGATAGGCGAGCGTGCCCTGCACGGCCTCCTCCGGTGTGGACATGATGGAGACGATACCCCCGCGCAGCGCGAGCAGCAGTGCCGTCAGCGCAAGAGACAGCAGTATGAAGAGCGTGACCGTGTTGCCGATGGCAGAGGCGGTGCGCTTTTTGTCGCCGCCGCCGGCGGCCTGCGCGATGCTGACCGTCGCGCCCATCGCAAGGCCGACGAGCATGACTGTGAGCATGTGCATCACCTGCGAGCCGATGGAGACGGCGGTCGTGCTGGCGACGCCCTCAAACTGGCCGATGATGAAGAGGTCGGCCATGCCGTAGAGCGTCTGCAAAAAGTAAGAGAGCAGATACGGCAGCGAAAAGGACACAACGTTGCGAAAGACGCTGCCGGTGGTGAGATCGTTTTGCATCGGAAAGGACTCCTTATCAGTATAGCATGGAGTCATCATAAACTCTATAACAATTGTAGAGTCAAGCGTAGATTTTTCCGCGCGGAAAAAAGTCTCACTTTCCCGGATAGCCCAGTGCGGCGGAAAGCATCTGCCCCGCGGCGACGACCGCGCGCTCGGCGTGCGCGAACTCGTCCGAGTGCACGGAGCGGAACATCCCCAGTACGCTGACGACGTACTTGAGCGCGCCGCCGCCGGTGAACACCGGCGCGGAGATGGAGCGAAGACCGATCTTATACTCACCGTTTTCCACGGCGAAGCCCGCTTCGTGGCAGGCGGGGAGCGATGCGAGCAGCGCGTTTGCGTCCGTCTCCGTGTGGGGCGTGTAGGGCGTGAGCGGCACACGAGCAAGGAGAGTCGCCGCCTCGCTCTCACTCATGCAGGCAAGGACGATCTTGCCCTGCGAGGTGCAGTGCAGCGGCAGCCGCGCCCCCGGCGCGGAGACGATGCGAAGGCTGTCGCGCCCCTCGGCCTGGTCGAGGGCGACGATGTGCCCGTTTTCATAGGTGGAGAGCATGGCGGAGGCGCCGGTCGCTTCTGCCAGATGCTCGAGGTAAGGCCGCGCGAGGGACGAGATGTTCCAGAACGCGCTGGCGCGGCAGCCGTATTCAAAAAGGCGCAGGCCGAGGGCGTATTTGCCGTCTGCGTGCTGTGTGATGACGTCATAGTCGCGCATGGTGGTCAAAAGGCCGAACACTGTGCTCTTGGGCAGCCCTGCGCGCTCGCTGATGGCCGTGAGCGTCATCGCCTCGCCCGCGTCGCTGAGGAGCTGCAAAAGCTCCATCGCCTTCGCCACGGAGCGGATGGTGTTGCCGTCAGTCATGAATCGGCCCTCCCGGTCAAAAATCGTTGCTTGTATTCTAAAAACACAATAAAAATCTGATTATCCGCTAAAATACAGTATCTATCAGCATTTTCAAGGAAACAAACACATCAATTTACTACTTATTTACTACTAACGAATGAGCCTTGATACGCAAGTTTTCCTAGATATGCAAAGATATGGTACAACACATCAGTATTGAAACAAGAAAAAATTGAATAACCTATAGACTATGGAACGCCTAACATGACGTTCCTTTTCTATTTCCAGCCGTTCTTATTGGACGGCTATTTTATTACCCAAAATGAAAGGAGCATTAGATTTATGAAAAAGACATGGAAACGATTGTGTACGGGCTTCTTAGCTCTTGCAACTGTCGTTACTGCTTTACCGACTACACCCGTTCATGCAGAAAGTAAGCAATACTGGACGGAGTCAAAAGAGCGTGTCGGTATCGTTGAAAAAGTAATGAATGACGGTTCGATTGGTTCTACCTTTAATGAGGGACATTTAACCGTTGAGGGCGAGGACGCTTACTGTATCGACATTAACACAGATTTTAGGAACGGCTACAAGACCAGAGCTGACGCAAGCACCCGTATGAGTGCCGACCAGATAAGCGACGTTGCCTTATCTATCGAATATGTGAAACAGTACACAGACAGCCACAGCGGAATAAGCAAAAATCACGCTTACCTTTTAAGACAGCTTGTAGTCTGGCAGAGATTGAGCGTACATCTTGGCTGGCAATGTGATAACGTGCGAGCTTCTTATGATGAAATTCCAAAGGCAACGCAGGACGAAGTTTTCTCTGGTGCAAAAGCCTTTGTCAAAGAAAATAAAGGACGCTATGAATGTGGCGGTTATATCTACTCTGGCGAGGGGCAGGAATTGGGACAATTCTGGGCGAAACTGAATGTCGGAAATGCAAAACTGCAAAAGACTTCCAGTAATGCCAGCATTACAGACGGTAACGGGAATTACTCTATCGCTGGTGCAACATACGGTGTCTTTGCTGATAAGGACTGCACGAAACAGCTTGCCACCCTTACGACTGATGAAAACGGAAATACAGATGTTGTAGAGGTAAAAGCAGGCACAGTCTATATCAAGGAATTATCCGCACCAGCAGGATATAAAGTAGATAAAACTGTATATTCCTTAAAGGTTGAAGCTGGAAAGACAGCGACCTTGAATGTATCTGATACACCAAAAGTAACAGACACTTTGATTGAGCTTTTCAAGATTGATATGGAAACACAGAAAGACAATCCGCAGG
>OCHG01002351.1_pt1 | contig 10244 bp, 7 predicted proteins | sample 1538801 | NCBI WGS metagenome assembly OCHG01 (sample SAMN04571727, study PRJEB22368) | human gut metagenome | biome: human gut; material: stool | host: Homo sapiens | place: Luxembourg | collected 2012-09-20 | reverse complement strand
CTTTTTTATCCAGAACACGCCATTCAATGGCTTCTCCCTGATAACTTCCGTACATAATGTGTTCCCCTTGCTCTAATGGAACGCTACTTGCTGCTTCTTTGCCACAGCCGAATACTCCAGTACATAATCCGATGAATAATGCAACTACAATTCCTCGATATAATTTTCCTCTTATATACATACTGCCCTCCTTTCCTCCATCTTTTATCAAAATATCCTTAAATTCCCATATACACCACCCATATTTTCTTCTGTTCACATTATGCCACGTACTTATATCTTTGTGTGGTTTTGTCCATCAATTCACAATATATGTCCATCAATTTTTCTTTTAAATCTTTTAATTCAACGATATAGTATTTTTAATTTGCCTGGTATATACAAATGTAAATCACATGCCATCTACACTGCCCATATTAAAATTTATAATTTATCAATACAAATCTCTTGGAATTGAGGTTGCAAACTAATTACTCTGAGTCAATTACTTTCATATCACTCTGCCAGGTCACCCACATTGCCGGACGGACTGCATTCCGTCTGGTATTCATCATTGGTGCTACCTCACACTCTCCGAAAGACGAAACCATCTCAACTTGCTTTGACAAAAGATCTCCCTCTCCTGTATCAAATTGTGGATTGCACAACCACCAGTTGCAGGCATCCGACTTATACAACGGTTTCAGATTCTGCTTCGCATATTCGGTTGGATAGCATAAAATCTCACTGTGGCTATAAGGATCCGAATAATATCCCCCATAAGGATCTTCTGCAAAATACGCAACTAACTCCGTATAGCTCAGGAAAAACAACTTATCCTCTGTCTCCCGTTCCAGATGCCCATACGGCTTTTTTGATGTCAGATACGCTGGTTCATTATATTCTTCAAATCCTTCCGAAGACGATAACACGATATACTCTTTTTCCTTCTCGGAAAATGCACTGTTATAAAAGTCGTTATTCAACCATTTCCGGATTGTTGAATCTTTCCAAAGGACACGTTCTTTTCCACTGGTATCAAATGGCTGTGCATCCAGACCATACTCGCTGAGCAACAAGACTTCATCACCTTTTTTATCCAGAACACGCCATTCAATGGCTTCTCCCTGATAACTTCCGTACATGATGTGTTCTCCACGTTCCAATGGAACGGTGCTCTCAGCCACAGGACCTTCACTTTTTCCACAACCAATTAACCACACACACAATCCGACCATTCCTAAAGCCGCTAAACATTTCTTTAATGTTCTTTTCATAATTTAATTCACCGCCATCCATACAACTATGATACTATCTTCTCCATCTATATTCTCTTATTTGTCTCAGTCGAGAAGACTCCCACTTCTGCAAGTGGTGAGTAATAACAAGTCTTTCTCAGTGGGAGTACAATCTCCGACTGAGATAAACGCTCCGCGAGGATGTGCAGTGATTCTGAGAAGAATATGTCAGCTTACGCTGACCAGAATCACGCACCAAGTCTCACATGCGTTCGACTTGAATTTGTTTTCATGTTTACATTATGACACACATTTTTGATTCTGTGCAATTTTGTCCGCCAATCCCGTCATATTTGTCCATCAATTACGGTTCTCTCTGTTTTTCTCTATCCAATGATAAAAATTTGCAGGCAAAAACAGATGATTCATGAACAAAACAAACACATATTTTTCCATATGATATAATTCAGATAAATAAAACATTCTCAAAAACATCGGTATTAAAAGCAAAGGTTGCCATCGGCCTCTTTTTCCGTTATTCTTTAATTAGTTAATTTTTTGTTTTTGGGAGGTTTTATCATTGATTCAAATTGCAATCTGCGACGATTCAGAAGTTACACTTCAGCATCTGAATCAGTCAGTAAATACTATATTAAAATCCAATCAGGAAGCAGCTGCTATCACGCTGTACAGCAGCAGTGAAAGCCTGAGTTATGACATCGAAGAAGGGCATTTCTTTGATCTGATCCTGACCGATATTGAAATGCCGCATATGAACGGCATGGAATTAGCCGCAACGATCCGGACGTATCTGCCTGGTGCGCTGATCATCTTCATTACTGCTTACACAAAATATGCACTGGATGCCTTTGAACTGTCCGCATTCCGTTACATTGACAAAGAAATGCTTCCGGAAAAACTGCCAACGGCCATCAGGGATGCTTTTCGTATTCTTCATATGCAGACTGATCAGTATTATCCGCTCTCCAATACGCGCATGTATCGGAAATTATTACTGAAAGACATCTTATATATATCCCGCGAAGGAAAAAACAGTATTTTTCATCTAACAAACCAGACCGAGATAAAAGAACGTAAAAGTTTAAATCCGGTTATGGAAGAACTAAACAGTTCTGAGTTTGTTTTTGCTGACAGAGGCATCATCGTAAATCTAATCCATATCGTATCTATTCAGGATACCATGATTGAATTGGATAACGGTGAATTTCTTCCTGCCAGTCTTGCACGTATCAAAGAACTCAAATTACTGCTGCAAAAATTATGGAGGAATTCTTTATGACAACATTCTTCATGATATCCGGTTACGGCTTTACCGTACTGAAAGTATTTATATTTTTTATATTGCTGCATGCCGTTTATCCTACGTTCAAGTACCGGTACGCGCTCCTTATTTCCTGCGTTGCGGCACCATTTTACACACAGATCAATGACTATCTGCTCTATACGATGCTCTCCATTTTGCTGTACATTCTGATTCTTTTTATCGGTGGGTGCATTTTAGTTCGTAAGAATTTTTTTGTTTTAATACTCCTATCCACCTTTTATGTACTGATGGCAGGATGTATCGAACTATTCTATATCACGATGATGCTGAACTTTTCACGCCACGGTGCAAGATTCTTTTACGTTCTCCACTTTGAACCTGACCGGACAACGATTGCATTTTCTCTGATCACTAAAGGTTGTGAACTTGTGCTTGTCCTGATTACAACTGCAATCATCCGTCGCATGAGTGAAGGAAAAAAGAAAATCTGGAAACTGCTTATCGCCACAGCTAGCGGATGTTTTGTTATGATGTATCTGATGCGAAAAACATTCAATAATTATTTTGAAACACCACTGCTCTGGATAATCCTCATCGTCTTCTTACTGCTGCTGTTTGCTGTTCTGCTCTTTGAGATTGATCTGCGAAACCGGCAGCATATACTGGAAAAGGAAGCACTGAGCAAACACCTTCTGGAAGAAAAATACCTGAACCTGAATGAAGTGTACAGCCAGAACGCAAGATTATATCACGATCTGAACAACCACCTGATCGCTCTGGATCATTTACTGGATGATGCGAATATACCAGAAGCCAAAAGGTATATTGCCGCCATTCAGGAACCGGTACAGATTCTGAAAAAAACGCACTGGACCGGCGATGACGTAGTGGATGCCGTATTAAATAATAAAATTCAGATTATGGAAAATCGAAAGATCCGCTATGAGATCCAGACCGATTTTCCGGATAAAACCGGCATTGAAGCAGCTGACCTCTGTACGATACTGGCAAATTTACTGGATAATGCCATCGAAGCCGTCGCAAAACTCCCGGAACAGACATCCTCATTGAAGATCCGTATCCAGAGCATCAAGAAATTTGTAATCATCGACATTTCCAATCCATCCAGAGAAATCAAATTTACGGATGACGGACTTCCACGAAAAACTCGCAGATCATCTTTTCACGGCTGGGGACTGCATAACGTAACGCAGGCCGTAGAAAAATACAATGGAACCATTCAATTTGAATATAAAGACGGAATGTTTACCGCGTCTGCAATGCTGTTCTTTCCGCAAAAGCTAAGAACGAAAGAAGCAACGGCGAAGGAATGAGAAGAACATAAAAAAGGTTGGAAGGTGGATTGAGAAAAAAATTCAAAAAACTGTTGACAAATCCCGCCACTTCATGTATAGTAAAGAAGTTCGTGTGGCGAGATAGCTCAGTTGGCTAGAGCATGCGGTTCATACCCGCAGTGTCGAGGGTTCGAATCCCCCTCTCGCTACTTCTGAAGACCTGTTGGAATTTCCAACAGGTCTTTTTTTGCACTATCCTGCATTCAAGTCGAACGCACGTGAGACTTGGTGCGTGATTCTGGTCAGTGAAAGCGGATTGCGAATGTCCGCTTTACTCTCTGTGTAGACAGAAATCGGGATATCTTTTCTCCGAAAGCGATTGCTAGCTGAGGAGACAAGATATCCCGATTTCTTTTATAAAAATTAACGTTCCGCCACTGATCACTGTTCCACAGCCACAGTCTTAAAATGGCCGAAAACAACAACAATTCAAAAACATCATAAATCCACACCAGATGGCACACATCCGTGACAGTCCGGATACCGGTCTCTGATAAGCTGATCCCATGTTCTGATACCAGGTACTGAAGATTCTGCAAAAACTGCCGATATTCCATATTGCTCGGTTCCATAGACACCGCCTGCTGTGCATGCTCCTGTGCAGCCACATTATTACCGGCTCCCTGATTTGCCACTGCAGAGAAGAAATACCATCTCGCACTGCGCTGTCCAGCCGGAATATCATTCAACGCATGCAGTGCTTCTTTATAATATCCGTTTCGGATATAGTTCAAAGCTGCCTGCATATTCACAGAATCATTCTGCTGGGAACGCTGCTCGCTCTGACCGTTAAAATCAAATCCACCAAAGCCGCCATAGCTGCCATATCCGCCGTATGCGCCATACGGCCCCGACTGTGCACTGCTATTCTGGTAGCCTCCTGCATATCCCTGCTGTTTTTCTTTCATGATCTGCGTGTATGCCTGCTGCACTTCTTTAAATTTTTCTTCTGCAATCTCCGGGTGCGGACTGTTGACATTTGCATCCGGATGATACTGTCTGCTTAGTTTTCTATATGCCTTTTTTATCTCTTCATCAGTAGCACCGGGAGATACTCCCAGTACTTCATAAGGATTTCTCACTGAGATTTCCTCCTCTTTTTCTTCTTTGCCTGTACATACTCGTATTTTGACCATACGCCGGAGTACAGAATATTCCGGATAATCGATGCATGCTGAAGAATCGGAAGCCGCTCAAAGGATTTGGAACACTCCGACATCATACTGGTCAGGATCAGTTTGCTCAATGTCTCAAAATCCTGCGGACTGTTTTTTACCATGGACTCAAAAGGATTATACTCTTTTTTCCGCAGATCTTTTTCCAGATCCTCGTAGGCATCCATCAGATAGATGAACTTGCCCATGTAAAATCCCAGGCAATGTAATTCTTCGGACCATATATCATCCTTCCATGCAAAAATTTCACCCAGCATTTCACCGGTGAGACCTGCGATCGCATCCAGATTCGTTTCCCGCTTATGCTCCAGCATATTCAGTTTTCTCATGTAAGCTTCCACTGCCTCTGCCTGTCGCGGATATTTGCGCGATATCCGTCCATAATCCTTTTTCAGCATCATGGACATCACATGCTTCGGATAATTTTTCTCGTCCTGCCAGTCATCCAGCAGATTGTGGTAAGACAGCAGCACGTTCATGTCAGAGGCATACTGTGTCACCTCATTGATATATGCGATTTTCTTTTTCCCAGGATGCAACGGACAGAAAAATTCTTCTTCCTTATTCTCCAGTTCATACAGACCGGACAGCAAAATGATCAGGAACGTCATGTCATAATTCAGCAGCACCTGCCCTTTGACCCCACTGCTCTTACGCAATGCCTGACACAATCCACAGTAGTAAGACTGATAATCTTTTCTGTCTTCCTCCGAAAGTTCTTTTCGATTCACATAAATATATCCAAACATGATCATACTCCTTGTATTCTCATTTTTCTTTTCGCATTTTATCCGGCTTTTTCTTCAAGCATTTTGCCATTTGTATCCCAACATTCGATTTAAGCGATTTCTCTAACTTCTCTTTACAAACTCTGTATGGCATTTCGGACAGGTAATACAGATTTTTCCTTTTCCTTTCGGCACTCGCACCTTCTGCGCACAGTTCGGACATGCAAAAAAACGATAAATCTTTTTCTGCTCATGATGTGCTTTCCGCTGCGCCTGCTTCTGTGCAAAACTTGCAGAACCACCGGTTCTTCCCTTTTTAAAGAAACATACGGCACGATATCTGAAATTCATATATTTCTGATTTTCAGCTGCACGTTTTGAAATATTTTTGGAAAACATACGATAATAGCACCAGAACAGCAGTGCCAATGCGACAATCTCGACGATTGGTCTACGGATAAACATAGAAACTACCAGAATGATCAATGCAACCGTTGATAAAAAACGATTGAGCTGATCCATACCATAACGTCCATACATAAATTGTTGAAAACGATTTCTCACCTGTAACACCTCAGTCTTTTTATTTAATAAAGTCCCTGTTTCAGAACCGATAACCTTATGTTACAGTTTGTGCAAATTGATGTCAACAAACCTATTGTCTTTTCACAAACATTTTAGAAAAAGTTAATAGAACAAAAAATACAATTCAAGCAAAACGATAAGCCGGGTTATGTCGTGAATGATCATCTATCCAGGATAACTGTTGCCAGTTACCTCAAGCGACCTACCTAAAGCTGGCGGGCCACGTCAACGCTTTGTTTCGGTCTTGCTTCGGATGGGGTTTACATGTGCCCCGACTGTTACCAGCCGGGCGGTAGTCTCTTACACTGCCATTCCACCCTTACGTTAACAATGAGCAATACACAGAATCCTGTTTTACTCCGCCATGCGGTCTCTCAAATTGCTGCGCATTTTTCGATACACGGCATTCGCCGTATCCATCCCCGGATTCATCCTGTTTTCTCTGTAAGCAAGCTTACTCGAAAATCTGCTGAATCCGTGTCTGCGCATGGCTCATTGCTAACGCGGTATCTTTCTGTTGCACTGTCCTTGGAGTCACCTCCACCGGATGTTATCCGGCATCCTGCCCTGTGAAGCCCGGACTTTCCTCGTCTGACACCTTTCGTTTTGCCAGCCGCGATCATTTATCCTACTCGCAAACATAAGAATATCTTAACATTTCTCACATTGACTGTCAACTTCCATTTTGCTATAATAGCTCATTGTATTATGATGCGATTGTGATAAAGGAAGTGTATCAATATGAAAAAATCAACCAAAGCAACCGATTCCGCCAACAAAGAGTCGGTATTTCAAAATTTATCAAAGGAAGAACGGATAGCTCTGACTGTCTTTTTCCTTACGCCTCTTGTGGCACTGTTGTTCCTGGAATACGCAAACCCGGCGGGGCCCGGACTGATTTTCTATTCTATCCGTCCGTCTTGCCTGCTTCGTTTCGGTGTAACCGCATTTTTATTTTATATCGTGATGGGATTTCTGTTTGCCCTGACCGGAAGTATGCGGTTCTCCGGATGTTTTCTGTGTATTTTCAGCATTATATTTTCACTGACGAATTATTTCACAACAACGTTTCGCGGAATCCCAATCCTGGCTTCGGATCTGACGATCATGGGAACTGCGATGAATGTGGTCGGCAATTATAAATATTCGCTTGATCTGCCCCGCACGATCACACTGCTTGGTCTGATCGCCTGGTGTATTCTGCTGTTTCGTGTAAAACGTCTCCGACTTCCAAAAGGCAAAAAAAGGATCTCTGCCATCCTAGGAAGTGCCGCCATCTGTTTTGCTTCCTTCTGGATCATGATCTATACGCCGGTTATGACTGTGACACCGATGCATGTCACTGTCAATACGTTCCGTCCGATCAAATCCTACCGCAAAAACGGATGCGTCCTGACTTTTATGCGAAGTATCCAGTTGATGATAATTCATAAACCGGATGGATATTCTGCAAACGCTGCTGAAGAGATAGCCGCCCCGTATCGCAGTGAAACCTCTTCCGGCAATGCAAAAACACCAAATGTCATCGCCATTATGGACGAAGCTTTTGCCGATCTGCAGGCCGTCGGTGATTTCAGGACCAGCGAAGATGTAATGCCATTTTACCACAGTCTTACAAAAAACACTGTAAAGGGGTTCTCCTATGTATCCGTATTCGGAGGGCAGACGGCAAACACGGAATTTGAGTTTCTGACAGGACTGTCCAAAGCTTTTGTGCCGGCATCTGCAACACCTTATCAGCTTTACATCAAAAGTCTTCTGCCGGGTCTGACCACACATCTTGGAAACCAGGATTATCAGGGTATGCTGGCATTCCATCCATTCCGTGCAAACGGTTACAACCGCGACCATGTTTATCCAAACCTCGGATTTTCGGATTTCATCAGTTTAAAAGATCTGGATGTCTCCGCTTCGGATAAGATTCGCAACTTTGTATCCGACGCAGCTGATTTCCAGGTGATCATCGATCAGTATGAACAGGCAAAAAAGAAGAGCAATGCCCCGTTTTATCTGTTCAATGTCACCATGCAGAATCACAGCGGCTATGACCAGGATTTTGACAATCTGGATATGCCGATCTCCATCGAAGAAAAATGTGATGATCCGGAACTGAAACGTTACCTGAACCTGATCCATCATTCCGACACTGCCCTGAAATCTCTGATCGAGTATTTCAGCAAGCAGAAGGATCCGACCGTAATCGTCTTTTTCGGTGATCACGAACCCGGACTTTCCAATGAAGTTTACAGCAAGATCCTCGGAAAAAATGTCGAAAAACTCAGTGCAGAAGAAAATATGAATCTCTATAAGACTCCGTTTCTGATCTGGGCAAACTATGATATCGAAGAACAGGAAAATGTAAACATCAGTATGAATTACCTCTCGACTCTGATGCTTGAGAGCACCGGCATGAAACTCTCTCCGTTCAATCAGTTCCTTTTAGATATACATAAACAGATCCCGGTGCTGACAACAAACGGTTATTTCGGTGAGGATGGCAGCTATTATTCCTTAAAAGATGAATCCTCCCCTTATTATGAATCCCTCAGAAAGTATCAGATCCTCCAGTACAACGATCTGTTTGACAAGAAAAAAAGGATCGAGAACTTTTTTGACTGATGTAAGAGAAAAAGAAAAGCCATGGAAAAGACAATATTTGTCACTTCCATGGTTTTTGTTATATCTGAAAACATCCGCCCCCGATAAACTCTCTTAAGATAGAATTCATCGGCACGCTCTCGCTTGGGATTCCCACAAAATAGTCCAAAAATTTTAAGAGGCGTTTCGCTTCCTGATATTCCGGTTCCTCTCTTCCGATGCCAAACAAAAGCGGCTCTGCATACATCTTCAGAACAGCCAGTTCATAGATCAGTGCTGAATTGAACATCACATCTGCCTGCTCCTGATAAGGAAAAATATAGGACTCTTCTCCTCTTCGCACCGACGGCCACATGCTGATCGTTGCTTTTGCCGTCGTTCCCCGCGTCCTGGCATCGCGTACAATCCTTCGAAGCAGTCTTCCGTCTGTAGTCGGAACACGGTTATGTTCATCGACGTTGAGCTGCGTCAGGGCACTGACATAAATCTTGAATTTATTTTCTTTGGGCAGTGCAAAGGACAACTGATCATTCAGGCAGTGAATGCCTTCGATCACCAGAATATCCTCTTTTCCAAGTTTTGTCTCTTTTTCACTGTACATGCGTTTGCCGCTCACAAAATCAAAAACAGGCAGATGCACGCTCTTTCCTGCAAGCAGTGCGTTCATGTCATCGTTAAACTGCTGAACATCGATGGCTTCCAGACATTCGTAGTTTGGTTTCCCATCTTCATCCACCGGTGTGTCTTCCCGGTTTACAAAATAGTTATCCACCGGGATCGGATGCGGTCTCAGTCCGTGTGCGGAAAGCTGGATCGAAAGCCGATGAGAAAAGGTCGTCTTTCCGGAAGAAGACGGACCGGCGATCATAACGATCTTTTTATCCGGATTTTCGGCGATCTTTCCGGCAATCTCCGCAATTTTCTTTTCCTGAAGTGCCTCCTGGATCAGGATCAGGTCATGGATGCCATGGTGCACAATATAATCATTCAGTAATCCTACGGTAGGAATTTCGAGCATCTCTCCCCATTTGAGCGATTCTTTTCGAACACGGAACATTTTGTTCTCCGGCTCAAAGGCCGGAACCGTCTTCGGATCTTTCCGCTGTGGCATCTGAAGTACAAATCCGTCCTCATACAAATGCAGGGAAAACGCTCCCAGATAAGAAGTGTCCGGAACCATGTAGCCATAATAATAATCTTCGAAACCGCCCATATCATAGATATTGACTTTGGAAGCCCGGCGGTAATGAAACAATTTTTCTTTGTCTTTCATCCCGTACTGCGAGAACAATGCGATCGCA
>OCHG01002337.1_pt1 | contig 10286 bp, 9 predicted proteins | sample 1538801 | NCBI WGS metagenome assembly OCHG01 (sample SAMN04571727, study PRJEB22368) | human gut metagenome | biome: human gut; material: stool | host: Homo sapiens | place: Luxembourg | collected 2012-09-20 | reverse complement strand
CTTATGGCGAAAACCATAGGTCGGTGGGTATCTGATTTACGAAAAGAATTAAATGCTGTTCGCTGATTTTCCCATTGCAAACCGTTGTAAAATATGGTATATCAAAGGGAAATGGTTCGGATTTGGATTGCTTTACTACACCAAGAGCAGTACCTTATGGGGTGCTGCTCTTGGTGTTTTGCATGGATTTTATGGAGCAGTAAAAGAGGGGGATTCGAACAGCCCGTGCCCCGCGGCTTGGCGAATCCCTTCGGATGCACAAAAAAGCGCATTGCAATGTATTTTTGCAATGCGCTTTTTGTTTTAATGTTATTTAGGTTTAGAATAATTTTAGTAGCATATCATCTGCCGTGTCCGTGTACTGACCTTTTGCTAATCGTTCATTTCTCAGTCTGTTTATAGTTTTTCGCATAAGGAAAATTTCTTCTGTGGAAAAAGTGGCTTTTTATCGGCTGGGAGAGCATTGATTTTTCACTCCACTCCCAGCGCCCTAAACACAGCCCCGTTCTGGTGAAGGAAACCGGAACGGGGCTGTGTTGATGAAGGAGAAAGGAAGGGAATATCCAGTTACAGGTTCAGTTCAAACTGTTCCACAGTAATGGTCGCCTGACCGTCTGCAGCAAAGGTGATGTCATCGGCGGACTGCGGGGTGTAGATCCACGCTGTCATCGTCTGCTCGCCATCGTTGACAAAAACCTCCACGCTGTTTTTATCCAGCAGGATGCGAAGCTTGAGCGCGCCGTTTTGGCTGCGCACCTTGCAGCTGCGGGTATGCACAATATCGGCGCGGGAACCGGCACAGCTGCGATCCAGCGTCAGCAGCGAGGTGTAAGGGTCATAGGTCAGGCAGGTGTGATACGCTGCATCGGTTGCCAGCTTAACGGTAAAGCTGCGGTATTCGCCCGCTGCCACGGTAACGGTCAGGTCAGTAATGCGTCCACCGATGCCGGCCAGCGCCGTTTCATTCTGTACGGTCACATTTTCGTGCAGAGTGCGCTTACCGTGGGCGGCATCCAGCTCCCGAACCGGGGTCTGAATGATGCGGCCATCTTTCAAATGCAGTTCGCGCGGGCAGATGGTCTGCCCGAACCACTTGCATCCCTGCGGCTTATCCTCGGTATCCGACCAGGTTTGCAGCCACGCCGTCATCAGGCGGCGTCCATCGGGTGCCTGTGTGGTTTGGGTGGCGTAAAAGTCGATACCGCCGTCCATCAGCTGCACCTGTTCGCGGGTAAAGGTATGCGTTTTCTCATCATAACTTCCGACAAACGCGATCACATTGTGTCCGTTATGGAACTCACCGGACGGACGCATTTCCATCGGTCCGAGCATCAGTACATGCTTGCCGTCCAGCGGGAAGAAGTCCGGGCACTCCCACATTTTGCCGTACACGTTGTTGCAGCGCGCCAGCACGGTAACAAAATGCCAGTCGAAACCGTCCTTGCTTTGGAACAGTACGGCTGCACCGCTGCCGTCCTCGGTCAGGGCAACAGTCACGGCAGAGTAGGTACCGTCAGCTTCGCGCCAGATCTTCGGGTCACGGAAGTCGAATTTGCTGTATCCTTCAGGCAAATCTTTCTGGGTCAGCACCGGGTTGCAGGCAGGTTTTTCGTAATCCAATCCATCGCCCACAGCAACGCTCTGGGTCTGAATATCCCGCATTTCACCATTCGGCTGCTTTTCGGAAACCACGCTGGTGTACATTAAGAGCTGACGGCCGTCGTCCATTTCGGTGGCCGAGCCGGAGAAGCAGCCGGGGCCGTTATCAGACGGAGAATCCGGAGCAATGGCGCAGGGCAGATGCTCCCAATGCAGCAAGTCTGTGCTGACCGCGTGTCCCCAGTGCATCGGACCCCATTGTGTTGCGTAGGGGTTATACTGGTAAAACAGGTGGTATTTCCCATGATAGAAGGAAAAGCCGTTCGGGTCATTCATCCAGCCTACATAAGGGGTCAAGTGGTAGGCAGGGCGCTCTGCCGCAGAAATGGCAGCGCTGTGCTCTTCCTCGTAATCGCGTGCTTTCTGCAAAATTGTACTGCTCATGGATTCCTCCTGGTGTAACTTATTGCTTTGCGTAATAGGCGTCAAGATACTTCTGCATAATTGCCAGATAGTCAGACAATCCGTAGGCTTCCAGTTTGTCGAGGTACTCATTCCACTCAGCATCGGTAGTACCGTTCATGATCCAGTTTGCCTTCTGGGTGTTCATGTAGGTTTGGAGATCTGCCTGAAGGTTGGAAACCTGCTCGGTGTCCTCGGTGCTCATAAAAACATTGGGGTAAACATACTTTTTGTTCATATCCGGGGTGTAAATATCCTTGATCCAGTCCAAACGGTACTGTGCATCGTCCGGGCAGGTGACATAAACGCCGTAGTAATCATCCAGAACTGCCAGAGGACCGCCGACGCACTGTGCTTCGCGGACTTCAACGGGGGACGCATCGCCGAGGGGGGCGTGCTTCAGCATCGGCTCGCCCTTATCGTTCGTGGACATTTCAAAGATATTGAAACCGGTTTCATCGCCGTAGGTACCCCAGTTGTTCTGGGGAGACTGCAGGGGTGCATACATCTGGTCGAGCCAGGCGCAAACCAGCGCGGGGTTCGATGCCTTGGCGGTGACAACACACTTGCCGCGCCCAAAGCCGCTGGTGAAGGAACCGTTCGCCGGGGTGATATTGCGGGTATCGGCAGTCAGTGCGGGCAGGGGTTCCCAATCGGTCAGGTTGTCGATGTTGGCAACATCCCAGCTAAAGCAGACGCCGTAACGACCGGCCTTGCCTTTAGAAACATAGGTGGACCATTCCTGCGTAAAGCATTCGGGGTCAATGAGGTTTTCAGAATACAGCTTGTGCAGCCAGTCAAGACCTTCACGGTAGCCCTGCTGAGTGGCCGCGCAGATAACCTTCAGGTCATCAGTAACGGCAATGTGGCGATCCTTATCGGCATCACCATAGCCCTCACCAAAGCCGTTGATCAGGATAGCTGGGTCCTGGTCACCGTTGTTGACAATGCAGGACATCGGGATGATATCACCCTCAATGCCAAACTCACTCTTGATGGCATCCGCGTTGTCACGGAAAGCGATCAGTACCTGTTCAAATTCATCCACCGTCGTCGGCATCTCCAGACCCAGGAAATCCAGCCACTTCTTGTTGATGAAGCTCATATTTCCCACCGTTTGGATCGCCGTCTTTTCAGCGCCCAACTGCTCGATCCACGGCAACGCCCAGATATGTCCCTTGGAATCTGTACACATGGTACGGTACTCCGGGTACATCTCAAAAACCTTCTTGAGGTTGGGCATATTGTTGTCGATGTAGTCCTCCAGATTGACAATAACGCCCTGATCTGCGTAGCGCAGCAGGTCACTGTCGCTGAAATCTGCCGTAAAGACAAAATCCGTCAGAGTGCTGGGGTTGGACATATTCAGGGTGATTTTATCGCTCCACTGGTCAGCCTGAATAGCCGTCCAGTCGATATGTACATTGGTGGCTTCCTCAAGACGTTTGAAAATGGTACGGTTGTTCGGCTCGGATTCGCTGCCGACCGGATAGCTTGTCATACCGGTAAAGGTTACCTGCTCCGCCAGAGGAAACGAAACGGTGCCGGTAACATCTACATTGGCACCCGAATCTTTTCCGCCTCCGGCACCGCCGCCGCAGGCGGCCAGCATCATAACAGCGCTCGCCAAAGCGCCCATTTTGAGGAAATTGCGGCGTGAAATCAATTTTTTCATTGCGTTTTTCTCCTTTTTTAATATTGCGGCCGGGAAATCCCGGTCGAGTTTTCCTAACGATCAGCCCTTGACGGAGCCCGCCATAATGCCTGCATCAAAATACTTTTGGAAGAAGGGATACATGACCAGCAGCGGCAGGCTGGAAATGATAATGGTTGCATACTTGAGCAACTCGGCCATTTTTGCGCGTTCAGCCGTGCTTTGAATATCGGCAATCATACCGGATTCGGGCTGGCTTTGAATCAGGATAGAGCGCAGCACCAACTGCAGGGGCTGTTTGGAGGCACTGTTCAGGTAGATCATCGCGTCAAAATAACTGTTCCACATAGCGACAAACTGCCAAAGAGCAAGCACCGCCACTACCGGCATACAAACCGGCAGCAAGATATTAAAGAAGTAGCGCATTTCGCTGGCACCATCCACATCGGCTGCCTCACGAAGCTCACGCGGGATCCCCTGATAGTAGGTACGGGCAATGATCATATTCCAGACGCTGAATGCACCCGGCAGGATAACCGCCCACATGGAATCCAGCAGACCGATATTGTTGATGAGCAGGTAGGTAGGGATCAGACCGCCGTTGAAGAACATCGTGATAACGAATAAGGTGTTGAAAAATTTCTTGCCCTTGAAGTCCGGCAGCGACATCGGATAGGCTGCCAGCATCGTTACGGCAACGGAAATGACGGTAAATATAACCGAATAAAGAACAGCGTTTTTGAAGCCGACCCATATCTGTTTGTCCGAGATGACGCGCTCATAGGCATCCAGGCTCCATTTGCTGAAGTCAAAGGAAATGCCCTTGTTTTGCAATGTGACGGGGTCCATGAACGAAGCGATCACAATGTAAACCATCGGCACAATAATGGCGATGAGAAACACAGCCAACAGTGCATAGCCGCAGTAGAGGATGGCTTTGTCTTGTTTGGTATAGATCTGCATTCCCGACTTTTTCTTAGACATAGCGGGCACCTCCTTACAAGCCTTGCCCATCGTTCATCTTGGCAACGACTTTGTTTACAGCGATAAGCAATATGACATTGATAACTGTGTTGAACAGACCGACTGCTGTTGAAAAGCTGTAATCACCGTCTAACAGACCTTTTTTATACACATAAGTGGCGATGATTTCTGCCGAATCCAGGTTCAGATCCGTTTGCAGGGCGTAGGCTTTTTCAAAGCCGATGCTCATAATGTTGCCTGCCTGCAGGATGAACTGAATCACGACCATATCCTTGATGGCGGGCCATTCAACGGTTCGTATTTGCTGAATCAGGTTCGCGCCGTCCAGCATGGCGGCTTCTTTCAGCTCCTGGCTGGCGTTGGAAAGCGCGGCTGTGTACATAATGGAGGACCAACCTGCGCCCTGCCAGATTCCGCTGATGATGTAAATCGGGCGGAAAGCCTCCGGCAATGTCATAAAGTTGATGCCGGTATGAAACAGCCCATTTACAGGGCCTGTGACAGACAGCAGAACGCGCACGATACCGCACAGCACGATCACGGAAATAAAGTTGGGCATATACAGGACAAGCTGTACCTTCTGCTTGATCTTATTGCTTTTAATGCGGTTGAGCAGGAAGGCCAACAAAATCGGAATGGGGAAGCCCCACAGCAGGCCATAGACGCTCAGTTTCAAGGTGTTGATCAAATACCGCATGAAATCCGGCGAGGACAGGAACCGCGTAAAGTTCTTGAACCCGACCCATTCGCTGCCCCAGATGCCCTTGAACGGGTTGTATTTTTGGAAGGCGATCAGTACACCGCCCATAGGAATGTAGCGGAATACAAGGGTCAGCAATACAGCCGGCATCAGAAATAGCAGGTAGAGCTGCCAATGACGCTTAATGTACACCCATGTATTATGCAGTTTACGGTCAACCGCCATGACCGCGCTTTGGGGTGCAACTGACTTTGGTTTCATGAATCATTCTCCTCCTTTTTGATTTCATTGTACCGTTTCTTCTTTGTTTTACATTTGCACAACATGTTCTGCTCAGACCCCCTTGAATGGTGCATTTGTAAAACCCTGTGATTTATTTATACCATCACCAATCGCAAAAGTCAATGGCGTTTTCCTCGTTTTTAAGCGAATTACGGTACATTCGTGCAGCTGCACAAAAACCAGCGCGTGCGAATGTGCAATATGCTGATTTGCGTTTTTACATTTGACTAATTTGTGCATATGCACTATACTGGTATCAGAAACACAGGAATCTCCCAGACGGAGATACCTACAGAATATAGTAAAGAACATTGCTTACTTATAGAGTGTACAGAATCGAGGCAGGCCATGTCTACCAAAGTCACCATTCAGGATATTGCCAACGAGCTTCAGCTCTCCCGCAATACGGTTTCCAAGGCTATCAATAACACCGGCGTTCTGGCCGATGCCACACGGGAGAAGATCCTGCGCAAGGCTGCCGAAATGGGATACAAGCAATTTTCCTACCTTCCGGTATTTGATGGGAACAGCAACGCCGGGGATGCTTCAATCCTCCCCGTCGATAAGCGGGAAATTGCCATACTGACAACCCGTTTTTTGAATAACTCCCACTTTGCCGCAATGATGTTGGATCGCTTTCAATCAGAGCTTCAGCATCTTCACGCCTGTATGACGATCCACCGCATTTCGCCCGCTGAGCTGGCTGCAAAGGAGCTGCCGTCTTCCTTAAACACAGAGCACACGGCAGGCATCATCTGCTTTGAAGTATTTGACTATGATTACGCCCAGATGCTTTGTACGCTGGGCATTCCGCTTCTTTTCGTGGACACACCCGTGATGGAAATGCGCCCTCCGCTGCAGGCTGATCGGCTGTATATGGAAAACCGTATCGAAATTCAGAACATGATGGCGCAGATGGCACAGCGCGGACGAAAGCGTATCGCCTTTGCCGGGGATAAAGAGCACTGCCAGTCTTTTCATGAACGTTACCTGGCTTACAAAGATGCAGCCGAGCATCTTGGTATGGCAACCGACTGGCCGACCTGCGCAACGCAGAAAACACAGACAAACTATTCGGAGTATCTGTATCAGTCGCTGCGCGGCTGCCCGACCATGCCGGACGCTTTTATCTGCGCCAATGATTTTATAGCAATGGATCTTATCAACGCCTTGCATCGGCTTGGCTATTCCGTTCCGGATGACATCTGGATTTGCGGATTTGATGACAGCCAAGAGGCATCGTATTTTTCACCTCGGCTGACATCCATTCATATTCACGGGCAAATCATGGGGTATGCCGCCGCCAATCTGCTTATGACCCGTATTGAGGAGCCCTCACTGAATTATCGGACTGTTTATACGGAAACGAATCTGATCCTGCGTGAATCCACAGGAGATTGAGAGGTACAGTATGCGTGACCTGTGGGACAAGCCGTGGTTTTCTGTGCTGACAAAGCTGACATACAGCGCCTATCTGAACATTTTGTGGCTTATATGCAGCCTGCCGATTTTTACGATTGGCGCCTCCACTACGGCGCTGTTTTACTGCACATTGAAAATGGCTGAGGATCGTGATGAGGGTCTTACCCGTATGTTCTTCCGTGCGTTTCGCAGCAATTTCAAGCCTGCCACAAAGCTGTGGCTTATCCTGCTGGCACTTGGCTGCTTTTTGGGCGTCGACGGCTTCGTGTTGAGCCGTCTTTGGAACACCAGTGCATTCTGGACGATTTTGACAGCGCTGGTGATCGGTGCTGCCGTGCTGTACGCCATTGTACTGCTCTACGCATTTCCCCTGCTGGCACGTTTTGAAAATACGACGTTTGGCATTTTAAGGACCTCCTTTGCCGTCGGAGTTCGCTATTTGTTCTGCACCCTGCTGATGGCGTTCATCTACGCTGTCATGGGGTGGATCACAGTTTGCGTATTCGCGCCCGCCTTTCTTTTGGGAATGGGCTTGTGTGCCATGCTATGTTCTTTCCTCTTGGTAAAAATCATTCATCTTATCGGCGGAGATCCCGATGCGGCAGATGAGGAATCGCACGATGAAGAGTGCTGATCTTGCCACCCTGCGCGCTCTGCATGGGCGCAAAAGATGGGAACACATTTGGGCATACTACAAACTCCCCATCATAGGAGTTTTAATCGTTTTGTACATTTTCGGATATGCCGCTTATCGGCATTTCACCAAAAAAGAAGCTGTATTGTACGTTAGCCTTGTGAACATTTCAGCCGGTTCTGATTTGACCGGGCAGCTTACTGACGGCTTTGCCCAAGATGCGCATCTGACAAAAAAGCAGCAGGTCAATCTGCTGACCGGGCTGATTATAAATGAAACTGCCAATGCAGATGAACAATATGTCTATGCCTCTGAGCTGAAGCTGCTGGCTGCTGTCAGCGCACAGCAATTAGATGTTATTCTAATGGACACCGCTGCGCGAGATCAACTGCAAGACGAAGAGTATTTTCTTGACCTGCGTACACTGGATGCAGATTTCAGCAGCTTGGATGAATTGTCTGCCGATGGCGTAACGCTGGATATTTCCGACACGCCCCTCATAGCACAAGCCGGTTTCGAGGAATCCGTTTACCTCGGTGTCATTGCAAATGCACCGCACCCGGAGCGCGCAGCTGCCTATATTCGTTATCTTTTGAAGTAGTAAAGCTGCTTCTTTTTGTTCGATACATTCAGCAAGGAGAGATACACATGGATATTGTAACGATTGGTGAAGTTTTGATCGACCTGACCCAGACCGGCAGGGATGAACGCGGCATTCCGCAGTTTGCGGCAAACCCCGGCGGTGCCCCCGCCAATCTGGCGGTTGCCGCCGCCAAGTTGGGCGCGCAGACTACCTTTATCGGCAAGGTGGGCGCGGATGCCTTTGGCCGCTATCTGACCGAGGTTTTGCAGGAAAACAAGGTAGACACCCGCTATATGGTCACCGATGCCGACCACCCCACCACCATGGCAGTCGTGTCGGTGGATGCCTCCGGTGAGCGGGATTTCAGCTTCTACCGCAGTGCCAACGCCGATGTGATGCTGCGCAAAGAGGATATCCCGGAGGAAGCCCTGAAAGCAGCCAAAATCGTGCATTTCGGCTCGGTCAGTCCGCCCGCACCGCCACGCTGGACGCCGCCGCCCGTGCCAAAAAGCTGGGGGCAATCATCACCTACGACCCCAACTACCGCGCCAACCTTTGGCACAGCGAGGAAGAAGCGATTGCACAGATGAAAGCTCCCCTGCCGCTGGTGGATATCCTGAAGGTTTCGGACGAGGAGCTGCCCCTGCTGACCGGCACCACCGACTGCGAAAGCGGCACGGCGCAGCTGGCACAAAACGGCATTCGGCTGATTTTTGTCACCTTAGGTGCAAACGGTGTGTTCTACCGCTTTGGAGAGAAAACCGGTCATGTAGCCGGTGTTCCCTGCAAGGTGGGCGACACCAACGGTGCAGGCGACACCTTCTTTGGGGCAGCGCTGTCCAAGCTGTGCAAGGAGGATTTGAACACCCTGACGGCGGACAAATTGGAAGGCATTCTGGCTTTTGCCAACAAAGCGGCCAGCATCACCACCAGCCGCCGCGGTGCCATCCCCGCCATGCCCACCCTGACAGAAGTGGAGGGCTGACCCATGGCGCAGGAATTTTCCGCACGATTTGCCCTCCATAAGGACGAGCTGGAATGGCTGTTCATGGAATTGTACAACAACCGGGAAGGGTTGGAGGTTCTGGAACGGGAGATGGCAGACGCCTACGACGCCCGCAGCGCCGAGCTGAAAGCGCTGGACAAAGCCCGTGCCGCCGACCCGAACTGGTACAAGCGGGGCAATATGTTCGGCATGACGATGTACACCGACCTGTTTGCCGGAAATTTGAAAGAATTGGCAAAGAAGCTGCCCTATTTTAAGGAGCAAAAGCTGACCTATCTGCACCTGATGCCTTTACTGCAGATGCCCCACCCGCACAACGATGGCGGCTATGCGGTGGAGGATTTCGATACCGTAGACCCGGCTCTCGGCACGAATCAAGACCTCGAAAATCTGACCCGTGAACTGCGCAAGGCCGGCATCAGCCTGTGTCTGGATTTTGTTATGAACCATACTGCCAGCACCCACCGCTGGGCGATGGCGACAAAAGCGGGCGACCCGTGGTTTCAAGCCTACTACCACCTGTTTGATGACCGCACCATCCCGGACCGGTACGAGCAGACCGTGCCGCAGGTATTTCCCAACACCGCGCCCGGCAACTTTACCTGGTGCGAGGAGATGCACAAATGGGTGCTGACCACCTTCCACGACTACCAGTGGGATCTGAACTACGCAAACCCGGCGGTGTTCGTGGACATGACCAAAAGTATTCTGCATCTGGCAAATCTGGGTGTGGAGGTGTTCCGCATTGACGCTGTGCCTTACATTTGGAAGCAGCTTGGCACGACCTGCCGCAATTTACCGCAGGTACATACCATCGTGCGGATGCTGCGCATGGTGCTGGAATGTGTCTGCCCCGCGGTCATCCTCAAGGGCGAAGTGGTCATGGCGCCCAAGGAGCTGGCGGCGTACTTTGGCACACCCGAAAAGCCGGAATGTCACATGCTTTACAATGTGTCCACC
>OCHG01002327.1_pt1 | contig 10318 bp, 9 predicted proteins | sample 1538801 | NCBI WGS metagenome assembly OCHG01 (sample SAMN04571727, study PRJEB22368) | human gut metagenome | biome: human gut; material: stool | host: Homo sapiens | place: Luxembourg | collected 2012-09-20 | reverse complement strand
AAAATAATAAAAGAATAGCTAAAAATACTCTATTACTTTATTTTCGTATGCTTTTTATGATGGCTGTAAATCTTTATACCAGCCGTGTGATTTTGGTTACGCTCGGTGTGGAGGATTATGGTATTTATAATGTTGTGGGTGGGGCAGTAACTATGTTTAGTTTTATAAACAGTGCAATGACGGGAAGCACCCAACGTTTTATAACTTTTGCTTTAGGTAGAGGAGAAGAAAAAGAATTATCAAAAGTGTTTAGTATGAGTGTTATAATACATGGCATTATTTCGTTGGTTATAATTCTTTTAGCAGAAACAATAGGTCTTTGGTTCTTTTATCATAAAATGATTATTCCAATAGAACGGATGGATGCCGCATTTTGGGTTTTTCAATTTGCTGTTTTGACAGCGGTTGTAATGATTATGAGTGTACCTTATAATGCAGTGATTATAGCTCACGAAAAAATGGGCGCTTTTGCATATATTTCTGTTTTGGAAGTTATTTTGAAACTTATTATCGTATATGTACTTGTTGTGTTCCATTATGATAAATTGAAATTATATGTAGTACTCACTTTTATTATTCAAATATTTGTTTGCCTGGTGTATAGTACATATTGTAAGAAACATTTTCGAGAGTCTCATTTTGTATGGACAAGAGATAAAAAGCTGTTTTCTAGAATGCTATTATTTGCTGGTTGGACAATGAATGGCAATTTAGCTGTTATGGGCTATACTCAAGGCTTGAATCTTCTTTTGAATATGTTTTTTAATCCGGTAGTGAATGCTGCGAGAGGTCTTGCAGTGCAAGTTCAATTAGCTGTATCAAATTTTTGTCGCAATTTTCAAATGGCTTTGAATCCTCAAATAACAAAATCTTATGCAATAGGGGATTATAGTTATATGCATGAATTGGTCTTTGCGAGTTCACGTTATTCGTTTTATTTACTCTTTTTGCTGTCCTTTCCTGTTTTTTTAGAGAGTAGATTTATACTATCTATATGGCTTGGAGTTGTACCTGATTATACAATTCCTTTTGTTCGGATAATGTTAATTATCACTTTGTGTAATGCATTGTCTAATCCTATGATTGTTTCAGTTCATGCAACAGGTAAAATAAAGAGGTTTCAAATGTTAGAGGGAGGGGTGTTGCTGTTGATATTTCCTGTTGCATATTTATGTTTGAAATTAGGAATGCTGCCTAGAACAGTGTTTATTGTACATTTATTGATAGAAATAATAGCTCAATTTGTGAGAGTGTGGGTAGTATGTCCAATGATAAAGATGAATAAACATGACTACTTGATAAATGTAATAAAGCCGATATTAAAGGTCTCTTTTTGTTCTTCTTTAGTTCCTATTGGACTTTATTTATATCTTCCCTCTCATTTATACAGTGCTGTGTTTATAATTTTGTCTTGTCCATTGTGTACATTAATTATGGTATATCTGAATTTATCTGTTGTGGAAAAGAGAATATTGAAAAGAAAATATATGTTGTGGATTAAAAGCAAAAGATTATCAAATATTAGATTTTAGGAAGAGAGAATTTAAAAATATCCAATTGACAAATATTAGGTGCTTAAGTTAGAATAGTGTAATTATATATTAAATGTCTAGTAATGAAATCAAGCGAAGTTATAATTTCAGTAATTGTACCTGTCTATAATGCGGAAAAGTACTTAAAGCGTTGTGTGGATAGTATACTTTCTCAATCATTTTCTGATTTTGAGTTATTGCTGATTGATGATGGAAGTTCTGATTTGTCAGGGCTATTTTGTGATGAATATGCAATAGCTGACAAGCGTGTCAGTGCTTTTCATACAGATAATAATGGAGTTAGTGGGGCTAGACAATATGGTCTTAATATTGCAAAAGGAAAATATATTCAGTTTATAGACAGCGATGATTGGATAGAACAGGATTGTTTTGAAAAACTTTTTTTAATAGCTGAGGATAAAAATGCTGATATTGTAATTTCTGATTTTTATGTTAATTCAAAGAATAATGTAAAAATCGTTAGGCAGCGATATACAGGAAATCTTATTGAAGATTTGTTTACAGGTCGTGTCTTTGGTGGATTATGTCATAAGTTAGTAAAAAAAGCAGCTATTGATAATGCAAGTATTGCTTTTAATCATCAATTAAATTTTTGTGAGGATTTGTGCTTTCTATGTGAACTGGTAATGAAAATATCAAATGTAAAAATTATTTATATAGGGGAATCTTTTTATCATTATTGCATTAACAGTATTTCCTTGACACATTCAAAGTCATTGAAAAAAGTATTAAATGAAGAACATTATATTAATGTAATACAAAATATTATTCCTAAGCAGCCTGCTAGTTGGTTGCAGTGTAATAAAATCTCTGTAAAATGGGGATATTTGCGATATGGAAAATTATCTTATCGCAAATATTTAGAACTTTATCCGGAATTGGTCTTACGTCAAAAGAAACTTAAATATTTGATAATTAATATATGTAAAAATAGAATATGCTATTACATAATAAATACAATATTTAGAATTATACATTGGTGATATGGTACAAGTTTCAATATTAGTACCTGTATATAAATGCGAGAATTTTGTATACAAATGTGCAGATTCGTTATTCAGTCAAACTTTTGAGGACGTAGAATTTATATTTTATGATGATTGTTCACCCGATAGGAGTGTACAGGTGATAGAATCCTGTTTGAAAAAATATCCTAATAGAAGAGATCAGGTTAGAATTATTTTTGGGAAGTACAATGTTGGTGTTGCGGCAGCTCGCAACCTTTTATTGGCAGAGGCGAATGGTGAATATATTTGGTATATAGACAGTGATGATTGGATAGAACCAGATTCAATCACATTGCTATATCATACAGCTATCACTTCTAATGCGGATGCGATTTCTTTCGGATTTTATTGTGAAAGTATATCACGCTATACTGTACGTTATTTCACATATAAATCAAGAGAAGAATGTCTGCAAGATGTGATAGGCAGTAATTGGGGAGTTATTTGGCGCTTCTTTTTCAGAAGATTGATAGCAATAAATAATGAAATCGTTTTTCCTTTAGGATATAAAGGAGGTGAGGACTATGTATTCTGTGTTAAGTATCTGTTTTATGCAACAAGCATAGTTTGTGTTGATACTGCTTTGTATCATTATGTTGTTTATAATACAATGTCACTTATTGCAACAAAAGATATTCAGAGTTTAGTTCATCAATATGATGCAACTCTAGCAGTTGAATCTTTTTTGAATGAGAATAATGTTTTACGATTGTATTCTAAGGACTTAGATTTGAGAAAATCTTATGTAGTAGTTTCTTTCAATAATTATTTTATTCATATTTGGGGCCAGCTATATCTAGCTTCATGGAAACGAATGGCTGGAAGATACAAACAGAAAATAAAAAATATTTTTGGTTGTATAATTAGATGGATATGATGAGTTATAGTAAAAAGTATTCTAGATTATTGCTTTGGGGTATATTTTCTTTTTTGGTTTTGACAGGAAATCTTTTGTCTGTCATAGGCTATTCTAGTCTGATAAACATAAGCCCTGTATTTAAATTGGGAATTGGTGTAATATTGTTGTTTTTCTGTTTCTTTATATATGTTCATAAAATGACAATACCCAATCCAGAGAAACATATATTCATTGTAATAGCAATAATGTTATATGTAAATATGATCATCAAGGGAGAATATCAAATTACTAATTATATTTCAGCTATTGTATTTCCGGTATGTTTATCTTGTCTTTTCTCTTTGTTTCAGAATAAACGTATGCAGATGGAAGTTCGATATATTGTGATGATATTCTTCTATTTAGAATGTTTTATTGCTATTGTGGAAAAAATTATGATGTTTCATTTTTTCGGCAATATGGAAAATGAAGATGCTTTTGTTGGTAGAATAGATTCCTATGAGTTTAGGAGTTGTGGGTTATGGGGACATCCTTTGTCTAATTCTTGTATATTGTCTTTAATGATGCCATTTATTCTTTTACAAAATGAGTTCTCAATAAAGAAAAAAAATTTGTTATGGAGTATAGGTATGTTGGCTCTGTTATGTTTTAATTCACGTTTCTCTATTGTCCTGTCAGCCGTTGTATATATTTTGTTGAATTATAAAAATATGATATACTCTCGTCATCGGATAAAATATGTATTGTGTATAGGATTGACAAGCGCTGTCTTTCTTTATATGCTATTCAATACAAGTTTTGGAGGGCGTTTGCTTGATTTAGGATTATATGGAGATGCCAGTTCAATGGCAAGAACAGAAATCTTAGATATTTTTCAGGTTGTGGATTATAGGGAATTTATGTTTGTCGGAATTCCTTATGAGGATATTATATATATTCAAGCGATGGCTGGTTTGGATTATCTTATTATTGAGAATCCGTGGATTATTTTTATTTTTCGATATGGTATTCTGCAAACATTTGCTATGATTCTTTTTTTTATCCCTTTGTTTCATAAGTGGTTAATACCTTATGGGAAATTTAATGCTTGGGTTATTTGTATTTTGTTCTTATCGCTTGTTTCCTCTTCAAATTCTTTGGCTGTAGGAAGTACTGCTATTGCACAAGTATACCTTTTTGCTTTTGCGTTTAAAAATTAAAAAAATAAATATGATTCCAAAGACAATACATTATTGTTGGCTGAGTGATGAACCTATTCCTGCCAATATTCAAAAGTATATAGATGGATGGAGAAAAGTGATGCCAGAGTACAGAATAAAAAAATGGGATAAAAAGGCTTTTGATATTCATAGTGTAAAATGGGTAGAAGATGCTTATGCACAAAAGAAATGGGCGTTTTGTGCCGATTATATCCGAGCTTATGCATTATTTACTGAAGGGGGATTCTATCTTGATTCCGATGTGATTGTAAATAAAAAATTTGATACATTTTTGAATTATGGTTTTGTATCTTCTATGGAGTATAATCACACTTACAAAAAAGAATTAAAGGACAGTATAACCTTAGACTACAAACGCAGAGAAAGTGTAAGAAAAGTTGTTGGCCTTGGTATTCAGGCTGCTATTATAGGTAGTGAAAAAGGGCATCCTTTTACAAAGGAATTATTGGATTATTATCATACTCATCAGTTTGTAAATGAGCAAGGAGAGTTTGATCAAACACCTGCTCCAGTTATCTATTCCTGGCTCATGGAAAAACGAGGACTAAAATATAGGGATAAGAAGCAGATGTTGAAAGATAAAGTGTGTCTTTTTGATTCGGGAGTATTTGCCAGTTATCCTACTGCTAGATTTGGGAGTGTTGCTATTCACATGATGGCTGGTTCATGGGTGGATGTAAAGCTTGATGATACCTTTATGCGCAGGTTGAAGAAAATGTTGATAGTCCGTAAAATATACAATTTATTGCATATATCATAAGATCTAAGATAAAAATAGTATCAGCTTTCTTTTGAGAAAATGTAGATTATGACTAGACATAGTATATTTCAAAAATTGATTCGTTTAATAGGGCGAAAAAACACAGCGAGGCTGCAAATGGCTGTAAAGTATGTGGTGACTTTTAGAAAAGTGTATACGGCTGATTCTAAGACGCATGGTAATGAGTCGTTTATCTCTCCTCCTCGTGTGGTTTTTATTATTGATGGAAAGACACCTCATGGTGGTTTGAGCGACCGTTTAAGAGGCTTGTTTTCTATATATTATTATTGCAAACAAAGAGGATATACTTTTAAAGTAGCTTGGAATTATCCGTTCAAGTTAGAAGATTATCTGATGCCTGTACATGAAAATTGGGTAGCTGACGAAGCCGATTTGACACATGACAAGAAGGTTGTTGATTTTCGTTTCTTTAATAATTATGTAGGGATGAGTGGGCATCAAGCTGATTATTTCAGTCTGCTGGATTTCAGAAGCCCATTTGTCATGTATATAGTTCTATTACTCAACGTGAGGATTTATATCCAGCTTTTTTTCAAGAACTATTTAAGCCTGCTCCCCGTTTGGAGCAGGCTATCAGTCAATGTTTGCAGGAAATAGGTGGTAAATACATCACTGTGTCATTCCGTTTCATCGGTATTTTGGGGGATTTTAAAGATCATGCAGGGTTTGGGGAAGAGTTAACAGTGGAAGAAAAAAGATATTATATCAAAAAAAGCCTAGCGTGTTTGGAACAACTACATATGCGTCATCCTCAATGTTATAAAATAGTAGTAACAACAGATTCTCCGTATTTCTTGAAGCTTGTGAAGTCCTTGTCGTATGTTTATGTTATTCCAGGCAGATTAGAGCATATGGACTATGCCGTGGTTGATGATTATGAAGTGCATTTAAAGACTTTTCTTGATTTTATGATAATAACAAAAGCAGAGAAATCATATTCTTATCAATATGGAAAGATGTATGGCGCCACAAAATTTGCTTTAACAGCTGCGCTAATAGGAAATAATGAGTATGAAGTCGTAAAAGATTAATGTTTAAAAGATAATTTTTGTGTTTGAATATAATTATAAATAAAATTAACTAGATGAATATAGCATTATTAATAGCAGGCGGTTCAGGAAATCGTATGGGACAAGATATCCCTAAACAATTTATGCATGTCGATGGAGTTCCTATTATCATTCGGACAATGCAATGTTTTCAACAACATCCTGATGTTTCTGCAATAGCAGTGGTGTGCTTGAACGGTTGGGAAACTGTTTTACAATCGTACGCTAATCAATTTATGATTGATAAATTAAAGTGGATATTTCCTGGTGGAAACACAGGTATGGAAAGTATTCATAATGGAGTTTACGGATTGAAAGAAATGGGATGTAATGATGAGGATCTTGTTCTTATTCATGATGGTGTACGCCCACTGCTTAGTCAAGAGATAATTTCCTCAAATATCGCAATTTGCAAAGCTTATGGCTATGCTATTACAGGTATTCAATGCCGAGAAGCTATATTGGAAAGCGGAGATGGATTTACTTCTACAACAAGTATTCCGCGTGATACTCTTATTCGCACTCAGACTCCGCAAACTTTTCGATTGAAGAATATAATTAGGGCACATGAATCAGCTTATAAAAAAGGTATTGTAAATTCTGTAGCTTCTTGCACTTTGTTGGCGGAACTTGATGAGAATATTGAAATGCATATTGTGCCTGGTTCTGAGAAGAATATAAAGATTACGACAGTAGAAGACTTGGAAATCTTAAAGGCTTTGATGCATACAGATAAGGATAAATGGTTGAAATAGAAATAATATGGCATACCAAGATGATATAAAGAAAGCTGCCGCTCTTTTGTTGCCGTGGAATAAGTTGAGTGGCTGTAATATTTTAGTAACCGGAGCAACAGGCTTGATTGGGGGATGTCTTGTGGATGTATTGATGGCTCATAAAGGCAGAAATTATAATGTATATGCATCTGGAAGAAATGAGGAAAGAGCAGGAAGGCGTTTTCTGAAATATGCTGATGACAACGCCTTCCATTTTGTGAAATACGATGTGGCGCAGCCTTTGGAATATGATGTAAATTTTCAGTATATTATTCATGCTGCTAGTGGAGCATATCCGGAGGAATTTATTAAACATCCTGTAGAAGTCATAAAAGGTAATATTAACGGGGTGGATAATTTGATGGGTTATGGCATACAACATGGTATAAAACGTTTGCTCTACATTTCTTCGGGAGAAGTATATGGTGAAGGCGATGGAAGAGTATTTACAGAGAATTATAGCGGATATGTTGATTGTACTTCACTTCGTTCATGCTATCCTTCAAGTAAAAGAGCGGCAGAAACATTGTGTATATCTTATGGCGCAGAATATGGCATAGATGTTGTAATAGCACGTCCTTGTCATGTTTACGGACCAGGATTTACAGAATCCGATAACCGTGTGTACGCTCAATTTATTCGTAATGTGCTTCGAAAGGAAAATATTGTGATGAAAAGTACAGGAGAACAATATCGGTCATGGTGTTATGTTGTAGATTGCGTATCTGCTTTACTTTATATTTTATTAAAAGGTGAGACTCAGCAAGCATATAATATAGCGGATGCCAGTTCCAATATTTCTATTAGAGAATTGGCCGAATTAATTGCTCAGTTGGGTGGAGAAAAGGTGATTACAATTCTGCCGGAAGATATGGAAAAGAAATCTTTTAATGTTGTAACAAAATCTGTCTTTTCTACAAAGAAACTGGAGGCGTTGGGTTGGCAATTGAAGGGTTGTATGAAAGATAAAATGTTAGCAACAATCAAAGAAGCAGGCAATCTATGATTTCTAATCCAAAATTGAAAAAGATTTTTCAGACCTATGTATTTGGGGTGGTTTCTATAATCAATAAGCGAATCAGACATGACAAACGAAAAATAATATTGTATTCTAACATGGGATTTCGTGATAATGTCAAGTCGCTTTATGACTATTTGATAGAGCAAAAATATAATGAACAATATGAAATAATTTGTTGCTGTAATGATTTTAAGCGGTGGTCTTTTGTTAATATCCCCAATGTGAAATTTGTTAGTTGCGTGAAGGGATTTTTTTATTATTTCTTTGCAGGATATGTGTTTTATAGCTTTGGGAAGATACCTATAGTGCCAGGAATCAACCAAAAGACTATTCAACTATGGCATGGAAGCCCTTATAAGGCGGCTGATGCAGGTATGTTGAAGGGGCATTCTTGGAAACATCAATATTATTCTTTTTCTGTAGCTACTTCAAGAACCTTTGCCAAGATATGGAGCAGATATTTCTCTATGCCATTGGATCATGTGCTAATAGGAGGACAACCTCGCAATGACATTTTATATAAATCATGGCCCGAATATGATTTTGGGGATTATAAAAAGTTGGTATTATGGGCACCTACTTTTAGATATTCTAGCAAAATGGGCTATCAAGATGTAGAAGACGCTAAGATAGTTCCGATATTGCATAGTGAAGATTTTATTAAGATTAATGATTATTTGAAAGAAAAGGGAGTAAAGATAGTTGTAAAGTTACATCCAGTTCAAGACTTAGATAAATATGATATGATGGAAATGAGTAATTTCATACTGCTTAGTCATGCAGAATTTGTAAAACGTGGTATGGATCTTTATAAATTTATGACTCAATGTGATGCATTGATCACAGATTATTCATCCATATTTTATGATTATTTACTTTTAGACCGTCCCATTGCATTTACAGAAGATGACTTGGAGGATTATTCAGATGTGCGTGGGTTTGCTGTTGATGATCCGCAAGGTTACAAGCCTGGATATAGGATTCGGAATTTGAAGAATCTTTATGAGTTTATAGATTGCCTTTTGACGAATACAGACTTTTATAAAGAAGAGAGAAAGCGGGTGAATGAATTGGTGAATGAATACCGTGACGGAAATTTCTGCCAACATATATTAGATTTGGTAGGCATAATAAAATAAAAAATGAAGAATATTCTTGTTGTGATTACTACAGCTTTTGTTCCTACAGGGGGGCTGACTACAGTGATGATGAACTATTACCGCATGATGAATAAAGAGGAGGTGAAGATAGACTTTGCTTCCACTAATAATCCGCCACAAGTTCTGCTTGATGAAATACATGCCAGTGGTAGTGAATATTATCAGTTGCCTGATCGCAAAAATGTTTTGGCATATTTTTTTGCATTGAAGAAATTATGCCGAGGCTATGACGGGATGCATGTGCATGCCAATAGTGCTATGGCAGTGATGGAATTACAGGCGGCAATATGGGCAGGAATAAAAATACGGATTATACATAATCATAGTAGTAGATCTCAACATAATCTTTTAAATCAGTTGTTTTTGTCTCTCTATAGACGTTCTTTTACTCAAGCTGTTGCTTGCTCTGATGAAGCTGGAGAATGGCTTTATGGCAAGAATGGGTTTATTACATTGCGTAATGCTATAAATGCGAAGCGTTTTAAATTTGATGTAGTGAAAAGATTAATAATGCGCCATAACTTTGGTTTTGGTGATGATGAATATGTGATAGGACATATTGGTAAATTCATGGAAGCAAAAAATCATCCTTTTCTCATTGAAGTGTTTACCAAATATCATGCCTTGCAGCCAAAGTCAAAATTATTGCTGATTGGTGATGGTGAACTGCGCCATCTTGTAGAAGCAGCAATAGATAAAAATAAAGTCAATGATTGTGTAATATTGGCGGGATTGCGTTCTGATATCCCAGATGTGTTACAGGCAATAGATATTTTTCTTTTTCCTTCTATTTATGAAGGTATGCCATTATCTGTGGTAGAAGCACAGGCATCAGGCCTACCATGCATTATTTCGGATGCTGTAACTAAAATGGTAAACATAGGTGAAGATG
>OCHG01002326.1_pt1 | contig 10324 bp, 8 predicted proteins | sample 1538801 | NCBI WGS metagenome assembly OCHG01 (sample SAMN04571727, study PRJEB22368) | human gut metagenome | biome: human gut; material: stool | host: Homo sapiens | place: Luxembourg | collected 2012-09-20 | reverse complement strand
AGATCAGCACCATAGAAGTGGTAAATTAAATATTTCTCATCTTTTCTCTCTTCATTTTCCATGACGCTTTTTGATTGAAAAATAGGAACGATTTTTTTTATAGAAAAGGCTTGAATTTGTTGTTTCTTTTGAGGAATGTTCTGATTTAAATTTTTAGTTGATATTAGATTAAAGACATAGATTATTTAAAGGGTAAAATTATTTGAAGGAATAGAAACGGAAATTTTCCGTTTCTATTTATATATAAAGTTTACGAAATAAACACCAAAAATAAAAATATATTTGGTGTTGTATTATTAATTATTGATTAATAGTACTTTATAAACCTGCATAATTGTATCTTCCGTTTTCGCTGATAATCGTGAGCTTATTACCTTTTCCCTCGTCGTTATCGTAGCAACGACCAACGATTTGGGCGTCAATGTTAAAGCTTTTGGAAATGGCGATAATGTCATCGGCGATCTCTTCACCCACGTAGATCTCCATGCGGTGACCCATGTTGAACACCTTGTACATCTCTTCCCATGGGGTCCCCGATTGTTCTTGAATCAACTTGAACAAGGGAGGAACGGGGAACATATTATCCTTCACGATGTGCATATTCTCCACGAAATTCATCACTTTGGTCTGGGCACCACCGGAGCAGTGTACCATGCCGTGAACTTGTTTCCGGTACTTGTCAAGCACCTGCTTGATTACCGGGATGTACGTACGGGTCGGAGACAATACCAGTTTCCCGGCATCAATGCCCAATCCGGCAATTTCGTCTGTTAGTTTGCATTTCCCGGAATAAACGAGTTCTTCCGGTACGGAGTTGTCATAGCTTTCCGGGTATTTCTCTGCCAAATATTTGGCAAACACGTCATGTCGGGCAGATGTCAGTCCGTTAGAACCCATTCCACCATTATATTCTGTTTCATAACTCGCTTGTCCGTAAGAGGATAATCCGATTATCACGTCTCCCACTTTGATCCGGTCGTTTGAAATTACGTCCGAACGTTTCATCCGGCAAGTTACCGTGGAGTCCACGATAATAGTTCTTACCAGGTCTCCCACGTCTGCGGTTTCTCCTCCGGTGGAATAGATATTGACTCCCAACTTCCGGTATTCCTCGATCAACTCTTCCGTTCCGTTGATGATGGCTGCGATAACTTCTCCCGGTATCAGTTTCTTGTTTCTTCCGATCGTGGAAGAGAGCAGGATATTATCCACGGCCCCCACGCAGAGTAAGTCATCAATGTTCATGATTAGAGCATCTTGTGCGATCCCTTTCCACACGGATAAATCTCCGGTTTCCTTCCAATACATATAGGCAAGTGAAGACTTTGTACCGGCTCCATCGGCATGCATGATGTTACAATAACTTTTCTGCCCGCCTAAATAATCGGGGATAATCTTACAGAAAGCTTTCGGGAAAATACCTTTGTCGATGTTCTTTATGGCATTATGCACATCTTCTTTAGATGCAGACACTCCTCGCTGGTTATATCTTTCGTCTTTTCTCATAACAATTGAAAATTGAAAATTGAAAGTTGAAAATGAATGTTTCTCATGAAAATCCATCTTCAAGGATTCAAATTATCTTGATGTTAGCACTGACTTATTATCTCCACGCAAAGGTAGATATAATTTTCAATTTTCAATTTTCAATTTTCAATTAATTGCTCGTTTATCCAGCAATTCCATGAAACGTTCCTTGTAAGAATCGGAAATGGGGATATAGAGTTTTCCGAACACGATTCGGTTCCGTTCGATGGTTTTAATTTTGTTGATATTGACGATATAGGAACGGTGTACCCGGATGAATATGTCTCCGGGGAGATGGTCCTCGATACTCTTCATGCTCATCAGCGTGAGAATACCTCCCTCCTTGTCCTCGGTTTGGATGCGAATGTAATCTTTTAGACCCTCGATGTAAAGAATGTCTTTCAACTGGATTTGGATCAATTTGTAATCGCTTTTCACGAAAATAGAATCCGGTACGTTGGCAGAAACGTTTTCCACCCGGCTCATTTCGCTCCATCGTAAAGCTTTCGTGGCCGCCCGGAGAAATTCCGTGTAGTTGAACGGTTTCAGCAGGTAGTCTAGCGCATCAACCCGAAAGCCTTCCAGTGCGTATTGCTCGAAAGCGGTGGTGAATATGATTTTCACTTTGTTGCCCACGAGGCGGGACAGTTCCAGTCCGTTGAGTTCGGGCATCTGAATATCCAGAAAAACCAGATCTATCGGTTCTTCCTCTATGACGGAAAGTGCTTTCACGGCACTATCACATTGTGCGACTAGGTGTAGGAACGGTGTCCGGCTCACGTAACTCTCTAGCAAATCCAAAGCTAACGGTTCATCATCCACGATGAGGCAATTCAGTGTCATGTCCTTTCGTTTTAAAGTTGAATAAGTAGTTCCGTGATAAATCGGTTGTTAAGGGTTTCTGCCTTAAAGATATATTTTCCCGGATAGAGTAATTCCAGACGGCGTTTTAAGTTCGTTAACCCGATACCGGAACCACTCCGGTCGTTATCTTTTTTAGGATAGTTACTGTTCTCCACGAGACAGTTGAGTCGGTTGTTTTCCTGTAATTCGAGTTTGATATTGATAAATGATTCCTGCGTGCTACTGACCCCGTGTTTAAACGCATTTTCAATCAGTGGGATAAACAATAGCGGGGCTATCATGGCCCTGTTGCCTCTTTCCGGAATGGAAACTTCCAGCCGTGTACTTTTGGGTAAGCGAAGGCTCATTAGCTCGATATAGCTTTCCATGAACTCGAATTCTTTGTCTACCGACACGAAATGCTGGTTATTCTCGTATAGGACGTGACGTAACATGCGGCTAAGATCGTGAACAGCATACTGGGCCTTGTCTTGGTTGATAGCGATAAGCGAGTAGATATTATTTAACGTGTTGAATAAAAAGTGCGGGTTCAACTGGCTTTTCAAGTTTTGAAGTTCCGCCTCGGCCTGAGCTTTTTTTAGTTCTTGTTTCTCGTTCTCGGTTTCATACCATCCCCCGGTCATTTTGATTGCCACGCTGAGGGCGACAGTCAATGCCATGAGCATCATGTCCCGGGCGATAAACACGTACCGAGGCGGTTTAGGTAAGGACTCTTGTAACTCTTTTAATGCTTTCGGAACGGGTTCAGATAAATGTTTCCGGTGAAAGTCCTGCCAGAAATGAAGGCTAGCTCCCAGGAGCATCACGAGAACGATGTTACTTAGAATAAATGTTGATACTTTTCTGCGGAAAAGCTGCCGTTCGATCAGCCAGAGAAAATTCGTGTAGAATATGATCAGGCAACTTAACGGGACGAAACAATATCCCAAATATCTGTTCAGGGTAATTGAAACACCTTCTCCGCGATAGAAGAAAAAGGGAAGGGCAAAGAATATTCCCCATCCAAGCACGTGGATGGCTCCCGTTAATATCTTCTTGTTCTGTGTCTTTTGCATTATATCGTCTTTCTCCACTTGCAAAGGTATAAAAAAGTTACAAGTTATAGGGTTGCAAGTTACAAGTTTATGGAAGAAGTTCTGTCGAACCGGTAATTTGAAAACTTGCAACCTGTAACTGCCGAGTTTCCCGGCAATCTATTCGTATCGTATAGCATCGATTGGGTTTAACTGGGATGCCTTTTGTGCCGGATACCAGCCAAAGAATATTCCGGTAATCGTGCAGACCAGGAAGGAAAGCACGACAGAATACATCTGGATGTATATGGGCCAGCCGATAGCGTATTTAATAATAAGTGATGAACCGATTCCAAGAATTACCCCGATAATACCTCCCGTGACGCTGATAATGACCGCTTCGATAAGGAATTGGAATAGAATGTGTCGTCCTTTTGCCCCGATGGACATACGGAGACCGATCTCCCGTGTTCGTTCGGTGACGGATACATACATGATGTTCATGATTCCGATGCCGCCGACAAGTAATGATATGCCGGCGATACAAGCCAACAGGACGGTCATTAAGTCGGTCGTCGTACTCATCATGGAACTGAGTTCTTCTTGCGAGCGTACGTGGAAATCGTCTTCATCTCCCGTGGCTATTTTATGATTCTGGCGTAGGGTAGCGGATATTTCCTCGATTGCTTCTTCGGAATCGTCTTCCGTGACGGCCGAGGCGAATATTCCTTGAATGTAGGTGATGGCCAACAGACGTTTCTGTATAGTGGTATAGGGGGCGATAATCATATCATCTTGGTCCTGTCCCATGGAGTTATATCCTTTGGGTGTCAATACTCCGATGATGCGGAAGGGGGTTTTGTTGAACCGGATGGTCTTTCCCAGTGGTTCTTCTCCCTTCGTGAATAGGTTATCAACGACGGTTTGTCCCACGATACATACTTTTGCGGAAGTTTTGATGTCGTGATCCGTGAACATCTCACCTTCCCCCACGCTGAACTTCCGAATGTCAAGATAATCCTGGTTTACTCCGTAGATGGTTGTCGGGGCATTATTGGCTCCATATATAACTTGACCGCTTGAATTGACGGAAGGGGTACATTTGTCGATCAAATCCACGTCACGAACGATCGCCTCGTAATCCTCCAGCTTCAGCGTTTGCATACTGCTGGCACTTTGACGGACTCCCCCGAACTTCCCGTTCCCGGGATGGATCATGATCATGTTGGAACCCATCTCTGATATTTGGTCACGAATGCTACGTTTTGAGCCTTGCCCGATAGCCAGCATGGAAATCACGGACCCAACCCCGATAATGATTCCCAACATAGTCAGGAATCCCCGGAACTTGTTGTTAGCCAAGGCTCGTAAAGCTATTCGTATTAAATTTGCGTAGTTCATGTGTTAATTTTAGATTTATGATGTTAGATTTTAGATTGAACCACCTCCCATTTTCAGGTAATATTTCATTCTAAATTTTAAATTCTACATTTATTTAATCGTTTTCTTTCGGTAGTGCATCCAGTACTTCTTTAGCCGAGGCTACGTTTGGGTTAACCGTGTCTTCCGTAATATGACCGTCCCGTAGAACGATATTTCGACTGCTGAACTGGGCAATTTCGGGATTATGGGTTACGAATATAATGGTTCTTCCTTCCGCATGGAGACGTTGAAAGAGCGTGAGAATTTCAAATGAAGTACGGGAATCTAGGTTGCCCGTAGCCTCGTCGGCAAGTAGGATTACCGGATCGTTCACGATAGCCCGGGCGATGGCAACACGTTGTTGCTGTCCGCCGGACATCTGGTTGGAACGATGGTTGATCCGGTCACTTAATCCCACGGCCTTCAAAGCCTCCAGCGCTTTTTCCCGGCGTTCCCGGGATGAAAAGGATGGATTATAAAGTAACGGTAATTCCACGTTTTCCACGGCTGTTGTTTTGGGTAACAGGTTATATGATTGGAACACGAATCCGATTTTACGATTTCTCAGTGAAGCCCTGTCATTTTTCCCCATATCCCTAACCGCGATACCATCGAGGTAATAGTCCCCCGAGGAGGGAGTGTCGAGGCATCCGAGGATATTGAGCAGGGTGGATTTCCCGGAACCACTCGTACCCATTATCGTCACGAACTCTCCGGCACGGATCGAGAATGATATACCGCGCAAAGCATGAACGGTTTCAGATCCGACCTTAAAATCCCTCCTCAGGTTTTCTATTTTTATAATATCATTTGCCATGATTTCAATCTTATACGATAATTATTTCTTCTTTTGTCCCGGACGTGGTGGCATGAATGGGTTGGATTCCTCGTTGCCTCCTTGAGGGACTATTTTTTTGTTGCGTTGAACTCCTACAATTAGGCGAGAACCTTCCTGTATTCCCTCTTTTACTTCAGTGTATATTCCATCACTGACCCCCACTTTGATCACTTTGGGAACGATGCCTTCTGCCGTTTGCAACCAAACTACTTTTTCTCCTTTTCCTGTTTGTGGAGCTAGTGTGGTCTGTGGGTTTTCCGGGTCAATTTCCGGGGTAAAACGGAAAGCTTTCAACGGGGCCAGCAGAATGTCGTTTTTCTCCATCGTGTAAACCGTGATATTTGCGGTCAGTCCCGGTTTCAGTTTTAACTCGGGATTCGGGGCATCAATAACTACTTCGTAAGTTACCACGTTAGATTCCGTAGTCGGGTTCAATCGTACTTGAGTCACGTCTCCCTCGAACGTGTCATCCGGGAAAGCGTCGACCGTGAACGTCACGCGTTGTCCTTCGAGTACTTGACCGATATCAGCCTCGTCCACGTCAGCGATCACTTGCATCTTGCGCAAATCGTTGGCGATAGTGAACATGGTCGGGGTTTCGAAACTGGCGGCAACTGTTTGTCCCTCTTCCACCTCTCTGGATAAAACTACCCCGTCGATTGGCGAGTAAATCGTGGCATAATCAAGATTGGATTGTGCTTTTACCAGCGTGGCTTGTGCTTTTTCGTAGGCTTGTTGCGCTTTCTCGTGCTGGTATAATGCTTCTTCGTATTCTGTTTCGCTGATTAAATTTTTTTCGTGTAACTGGTGCAAGCGCTTGAAATTTTTATCTTGATACTCGAATTCACTTTTGCTTGATTTTAGATTTGCCATTTCAGATTTCAGTTCGGCTTCCAGTAGTTTTCTATCGAGTTCCGCAAGTAATTGTCCTTTTGTCACGACGGAATTGTAGTCCACGTAAATGTGTGAAATTGTTCCGGAAACCTGGGTACCCACGTCGACTTTGGTAATTGGTTCTATCGTTCCCGTGGCGGTCACTGTATTATTAATAGAGCCTTTTTTCAGTTCGACAGTCTCGTACGTCGTCACTTTCTTATCTCCCGAACGGAAGAAGAAAAAGGCTCCGACGATAACGGCGATGGCGATGATTATGGTAACAATCTTTTTCATGTTGTTCTATAATTAATATTTTACATTAGATTTCGATAGGTTGATTACGGTAGAAGTTGAGCAGTTTGAGTGAAAGAATCGCCTCGAACTTTGCTTGAATCTGTTCTTGTAAGGCAGAAAGATAATTGTTTTTTTCCGTGAGTAATTCCACCGTGTTTTTCATGCCAGCGTCGAATTGTTCTTGAACGAGGTTGTAACTCATCGTGGCCGATTTCACGCTGTTCGTGGCAGCAACGTATCTACTTTGTGCGGAGATCACGTTCTGGTGGAGTGTTTCTACCGTTTTCCACAGTTCCTTGCGGGTATTCAACTCTTCCAGTCGGGCTGTTTCCGTTTGTAATTTTGCTTTCTCAATGGCTGATTTGATCTGACGATTTTTAGAAATGGGGATACTAATATTGAGCCCCACATTCTCGTTTAATCGATTATTTAGTTGTTTTGAAAAAGAGTGGTCTGATTCCGAATCATGGTTCGTGGCCACGGATGCGCTAAGTGAGATGCTGGGCAAGCGATCTCCTGCTGCGATCTTTTCTTCCAGCCGTGCCGATTCCACGTTCAACTGGCTGTTCTTCATTTCCGGCATGGTTTCTAGGGCGATCTGGTAAACTTCCAAGGGAGAAGGTGCCGGGGTGAGTACTTGGGTGGCCTCCAATTCCGGGAAATAGATGTCAAAACTATCCGTTGGGTCGAGTTCTAATAATTGTTTTAGTTGTAATTTGTTCAAAGTGAGAGTATTTTCTGCCATTGTCACGTTGTACTGATCGTTGCTGTATTGTGCTTCAATCTGGGCGTAATCGCTAGGGGCTATTGAACCGGCAGCCAGTAATTCTTTGGAACGTGCCAGCTGGGCGGCAGAGGTTTCCAACGTTTGGTGGTTGGTTTTTAGCGATTCGTTTGCGTAAAGTATTTGCAGGTAGGCCTCGGTGACGGCAATTTCGATGTCGTTCTCGGCTATGTTTACTTGGTACTCTTGGGCTATGTTCGTTATTTGTTGCTGACGGATCGTGCGAGTTAATTTACTCCCGTTGTAAATTGTCAGCCCCCCGTTTAGGGTGTAATTACCCGTGTAAGCACTCTGAGACTTGAATTTACCATCCGATTGTTCTGTTTTCTGGTGTCCCCAGTTTTGCGAACTGTTGAATGTTAACGATGGAAAAAGCTGTGCTTTTGCTTGTAATAAATCTATGTAAGCATTTTGTTGCGTTACTTTTGCCGATTGTACCTGGATGTTATTTTTCCGGGCATAATCAATACAATCCTTCAAATTCCAGGAAGAAGTGGGCTTTTCCTGAGAAAAGCCCACTAAGGACGGAATGATTATAAAAAGGATGGTTGCAATGTTTGTTTGTATATTCATCTTGTTTTCTTTTTTTGCTTTTTACAAAAATATAAGGTATTGAAAACGAATACAATTAATTTAGATGTTGAGATTTTTTTTGTCGATGAATGAGTGTTTTTTGTCGACGAGGGAGTATTATTTTGTCAATAGGAAATAAAGTTCAGATTTATTTATTATTTTAGAACGTGAATTTTGAAAAAGTTGTGTTTTGTGTAAAATTCTAATTTAACAATTTATGAGAAAAATGACATTTATATTTGTCGTGGCTATTGTTTTGTGCGGGATGATTTCTTCTTGTACAAATGGAGTATCTGAAAAAGAGACGAAAAAAAGTTTAATGATCGAGGTCCTTGTGCCTGAACGTCCTGCGGGACAAAAGGATGTAGTAAATCTGGTAACACCGAAACTGGATACAGTGCGGGTTGGGTTTATCGGTTTGGGGATGCGGGGACCCGGTGCAGTGGAACGATTCTTACATATTCCTGGAACAAAGGTGGTTGCTCTGTGTGACATTCGCCCGGAACAAGTAGAGAAATGTCAAGGTATTTTGAAGAAAGCGGGAGTTCCGGAGGCTGTCGGTTATTCCGGGAGCGAGGATGCTTGGAAACAACTTTGTGAACGGGATGATATTAATTTAGTGTATATTGCTACCGATTGGTTACATCATGCTCCGATGGCTTTATATGCAATGGAACACGGGAAACACGTGGCGATTGAGGTGCCTGCTGCCATGAATATGGAGGAAATTTGGGCATTGATTAATATGGCAGAGAAGAAACAGTTACATTGCATGATGTTAGAGAATTGCGTGTATGATTTTTTTGAATTGACAACGTTGAATATGGCTCAACAAGGTGTGTTTGGTGAAGTTTTGCACGTGGAAGGGGCTTATATTCATAACTTGGAGGAATTCTGGCCTTATTACTGGAATAACTGGCGTATGGATTATAACCGGAAACATAGAGGGGACATTTATGCTACTCACGGAATGGGACCGGCTTGTCAGTTATTGGATATTCACCGGGGGGACAAGATGAATTACTTGGTATGTATGGACACGAAGGCCGTTTCGGCTCCCGAGTATTTGAAAAACAAGACTGGGGAAGAGGTGAAAGATTTCAAGAATGGGGATCACACGATCACGCTGATTCGCACGGAAAACGGGAAGACTATCCAGATTCAGCATGACGTGGTATCTCCTCGTCCGTATAGCCGGATGTACCAGTTGACGGGAACCAAAGGATTTGCTAATAAATATCCGGTTTCGGGATATGCTTTGAAATCGACACAAATTTCCTCGGATGTGGCTCCCGATCACGAGGATCTGAATTCTCACGGTTTTGTTCCGGAGGATGTGAAGAAGGCTTTGATGGAAAAATATAAACACCCGATTCAGATCGAGTTGGAAGAGCAAGCCAAGAAAGTGGGGGGACATGGTGGAATGGATTTTATCATGGATTACCGTTTGGTATATTGCTTGCGAAATGGATTACCGTTAGATATGGACGTGTATGATTTGGCAGAATGGTGTTGTTTGGGTGAGCTGACGGCTCTTTCTTTAGAGAATAACAGTACTCCCGTGGCAATTCCCGATTTCACCCGCGGAGGGTGGAACAAGACGAAAGGGTATCGTCATGCGATGGTGAAATAAATCACGATTTGAAATATAAAAATAACAGCCCTCTGAAAAGAAGAGGGCCGTTATTTTTAGCTGCCTTATTTTATTTTTCTAACGCTTTCTTGATCTGCCGTTTGGCTAATGTAAGCGGAGCTAGTGAACAAGGTCCGTTCACGCAACCACCATCACACGCCATTACTTCGACAAACTGGGCTTCCGGTTTTTTCACCATAGTTTTCAGTAAAGTCTGGTTCTTTTTGTCAAGTCCTTCGAGAGAAAGGGTTGTGTAACCGTTCCCAACAGCTTCTACAATAGCATTGCGAACTCCACCGGCTTGAGCGTATCCGCGGGCGAATTTCGTAACTTCCGGATCCAATGGTAATTCTTCACAAGTTTCCGGATTAATGTCATAAGCTACCATGAATGCTCCCAATTCTTCGAAACTCATCACGTAGTCTACTTCCGGAACGTACATTTCTGCTTCGTAACGTTTAGCCAGACACGGGCCGATAAATACGACTTCGGCATCCGGA
>OCHG01002316.1_pt1 | contig 10368 bp, 11 predicted proteins | sample 1538801 | NCBI WGS metagenome assembly OCHG01 (sample SAMN04571727, study PRJEB22368) | human gut metagenome | biome: human gut; material: stool | host: Homo sapiens | place: Luxembourg | collected 2012-09-20 | reverse complement strand
TAAGTATCTTTCTTTAATTCTCCTACCAGATGCGTCTCCAGGAAACGCACATGATTTTCAACTGTTGCTTTGCCTTTCGGTTTCCTTGGCGGTGGAGGCAGAATGATCGTGTCATAGAAAGTCTCCAGATCTGAAAAAGCTGACTGCAGCACAAGTTCATCTTTGCTATGCCTGGTAACAGCTATTCTAAGATTGTCCGAGACAAGATATTTAGGAACTACCCCCATAATAAGACAATGCATGTACTGTGCCGGCAATAAAATGTGGAAGTTTTTCATCCAGAAAGATCTCTGCATAAACAAGACTGCTAAAACCAAGTGTGGTTATAAAGATATGAACTTTTCGAAGTTCGCCAGTAGTTGTGTCCAGTAGCAGTTCTGGCTGGTCGCCTACCCAGTCAATATACATCTTTTCACCAGGGATCCACTCTACAGGCATAGATGTTTTCGAAGTACCATACGTATCTACCAGAAAATCACGATACAGCTTATAAAACTGAGCAAGCTGGTAACCGTTGGGATGCTCTTTTTTATAATCAATCCATAGAAAGCTCAAATCGGCATGTTTTCCCATTTGGATCATCTGCTCATGTATTTTTTCAAAATCAGGTAATGGAATATCCTTATGTCGAAGGTTTTCTTTTGGATAGATGGGATCAACCACCTTTGGGGCTGGCATTTGTCGAAGATCATCCAGTGATAATCCTGAATCATTATAACGGTTCATGATCAATGCGATCCCGCTTCGTCCAATCCGGTAACGTTTTTGTACGGCGTCATAACTGACTTTACTGAGTCGAAGTTCTATGACTCCAAGAATAGTATTGTAGTCGTGCATAATAGTTCCTCCTTTGCACTGTGATGAATAATAGTTACATCACAATAATAAAGGAAAAACGTACCGTTTTGAGCAGAAAACGCATACCGCTAAATCAGAATAGCTGTACCGCTAATTTCAGAATAGGCGTACCGTTCGAGCAGAATTTGCAGTAAATACAACTCATAGAATAAAATGCTCGCATCTATCATTTCTAGCAAGAGAAAATAAAGTGAAATGCTTGCTGCATTCTCTAATGATTATTATGAAGCAATTTTTAGGGCAACACAATCCGTCGAATTATTTTGCGCTTACACTGTAGCAGATAATTCAAAATCAATGTACGATATATATTGGGAAAAATATAAGAACAAAGGAGATTAAGACTATGAATAACTTACAGAACCACATTGAAAACTATTTAGATTATTGCAGAACACAAAAGTGCTTAGACAAAAAGACATTAAAGGCATACCGTATAGATTTACGACAATTTTCTGAACAGATTTCCGTAACCGAAGCCTCAAATCTTACTTCTGCCACATTAGAAACATATATTGCAAAACTTCATCAACAGTATGCACCCAAAACTGTAAAACGAAAAATTGCTTCTTTAAAAGCTCTTATTCATTATCTTGAATATAAAGAAATAATTAACCAAAATCCATTCAACAAATTACAAATAAGATTTCGAGAACCAATCATACTACCCAAAACAATTCCTTTACATACCATTGAGGTATTACTAAATGCGATATATGAGCAATATCGCAATGCCTCTAGCAACTACAGAATAAAGACCTCGCTCCGAGATATAGCTGTTATTGAACTACTTTTCGCAACAGGAATTAGAATCTCCGAACTTTGTACAATACCATACCAAAATATAGACCTGCAAAACAATATTATTGTGATTAAAGGAAAAGGAGCCAAAGAACGCCTAATTCATATATGCAATAAGAATGTCATTACTGCACTGAATAAATACCATTCTGAATACAATGCAGAAATTCACTCATGTGGATATTTCTTTGTAAACAATATCGGAAATCGCTTATCTGATCAGTCCGTAAGAGAAATGATTAACAAATATTGTCACATTGCTGATATTCAGCAGCATATTACTCCTCATATGTTCCGGCATTCTTTTGCCACACTTCTTTTAGAAGAAAATGTTGACATCCGTTATATTCAAACTATGCTAGGACACAGTTCAATAAATGTAACGGAAATATATACACATGTTGCCACATCAAAACAGAAAGATATTCTTGAGTCAAAACATCCTCGTAAAAACATGAACATATCAAATCAATTATAGTAGTTTCAGCGGATCTGTCGCACTAAGTAATTAATAAAGCGACAGTTCCGTCTTATTGGCTAGACACATTTATAATACTAGCATCTATTTTATTGCACTCTGAATATGGCATCCACTCCTCAATAATCATATTTAGCATGTACCATACCAAATTTGGAGGAATTAGCCTAATTCCAATACCTGGAACCTGCTTCTTCCGGTTACTTTGTTCAAAAATTTGCGAACCGACAATACTTTGACAGTCTGTATTCTATCTTGCACATAGTTTCCATTAAATATCTTGCCACCCTATCTTTAACACTGCCAAATAAATTACTGCCTTCTATTTTTGCATAATACCTTATATTATCGTCTATTTTCAGTAATGGCGTATTTCCAATCATATCTGTAATATTTTGTACTCTCATCTAATCTCCCTGCAAGGATAATAAGAAATTATCCGTTATTTACAAGAAGGGAAGAATGTAAATGGCAATAAAAATATGGGTTGGAAAAAGAGAATCTGATATATTAACATATCAATATTTTGATGTATCAATTACATTTTTTGGAAGCAATACAAACAATAATCATTCTTTTTGTATCTCCAATAGAATAAAACCTAATTATAATAAAAAATTTACAGAATTTGTGCGACACTTGTTAATAAAATATATTTCTTCAGATGAAAATATAGAAATTCATTTTTATAATAATGAGTTTGCATATAAATTAATAAGTTTAGAGCCTTTATTAAAAAAATATATTGTAAATATAAATTCTAAACGACTCTTAGATATAACACGTCATAAAACGTTATCAAGAGTTTGGCTTCAAAATACAATAGATGTACCCAATTTTGCTTGCTTATCCAAAAACGAGTGTCACTATAAACAATTAATTTGCAAATATCCATCTTATAATAAATTTATCGTTCAGAAAAATATATCTGGTGGTGGAGAAGGCACATACTTAGTAGATAAATATAATTGTGAAAGAGTACTATCAAATCTAGTTGCAGATGATATATATTTGGTTTCTCCATATTATGAAAGTAATATTTCTTTAAGTTGCCATTTGCTAATAGATTATAAAAGAGTAACTGTTTTCCCCATTTCACAACAACTATTAAGCTATGACAATAATAAAATCGCTTATCGCGGAAATAAATATCTTGATAATAATGACACTCTAGCAATACAAGTAAAAAATAAGGCTATGGATGTAGGAAAAAGATTGATGGAAATACATTATAGAGGAATTTGCGGATTAGATTTTATTTTTACAAAAAATAGTATATTGCTTATAGAAATAAATCCTAGATATCAAGGCTCTTCTTACTTACTAAATGCCGTACTAAAAATGCATAATTTACCCTCATTATTTGAATTAAATTCCATATGCTTTGCTGGAAATGGTATTAGCAATGATATTACGAGTCAAATAGAAAAAATGCAAGTTCCTTTTGAATCATATACTTCTATTTATAAAACAGGAGAATCTATTGATATCAAAAATTATCCCCAAAATGTTTTACTTTTTCTTGACGGTTTATCTAATGCTAAGGAATATGAAAATGGTGTTTATTTATATAGATATTTAAAACCTGAATCTGAGTCTAAATAAAATTTTCAAATTATATTTGGGAAATCTACTAGAAATAAAGATGTCTAGAACGTGAAAATCATCTTATGTAAATTTACTCATTCAATGTTTTGTCTAGATTATATATTTTTCGCATTAATTTTTATGTTCGGCCTCAATATTTATAGAACAATTCTTTGAGAATGTGGTCAGAGTTATACATACATTCTTACTTAACAACATGTAAATGAATTATGTCGCATATAGCACAATACTATAATAATTTGAAATAATCAACTCAATAATTAAGAAATGTCAAAAAAGTTTAGTCGAAAAATTATCCTAAACTTTTTTGACTTAAAGGGAGATAATTACAATAAAATCTAAAACATCTATAGTTGTACATAATTATTGTAGGCACGAGTGGACTCAAATGATGGAGACCTTTCTATATAGGAGACTTGCTAGTGCGTGATACCAGGAGTATTCCATTACAACAGCAAACTATTATTATCAAATATTCACAATATTTGTCGAAATTCTTTTCCAGTAAAGTCAGCTGTTCTTATTCCGTTAAATTTATAATTGCAGATAATTTCATTTGTAACGACAAAAATTGTGGTTGAACTCAAAATCTGCAAGGAATATAATTACTCATTATTAATTGTATTATTTATTTGAATATTCCCATTGTTATTTATTATTAAATTGTTTATGATAATATTTTTTTCTCTCAATAGTTTTTGATATTCTTCAATTTGTTTGCTTTCCAAATTCTTAGTCTGTTTGCTTTCTAAATGTTGATCTATCATAATTTTAGTTTGAATTGCAGAAAAAACTAATGAAATAAAACTGATAATATTTGAAATATTATTAGGATCCGTAAATAATCGTATAAAAATTTCCCAAGGAGAATTGTGACGCAATTCAATTGAATAATTACAGTTCGGGGTTAAAAGATGTTCAATAATACCAATTAAAAAAGATAATTTGTCGGTTTCTTCGTTTGAGATATTAGTTAATAAAGATATTTCTAATTTCTGCCCCTTCATATCATCAAGCAACAATTGCCTAATTTCTGGTAAATAGTTATTCAGATTTTCATATTCAAAATCTTGAAAATGCATATCATATACTTTATTAAGAATATGCCTATATAAAGACTGTCTATCATGTATTGATATATTCTCGATATAATTAAGTTGTCTACAATAATTTCTTAGCATTCGGAACCTTCTCAATTCTATACTTAAATTGATACCATTAATTACTGAAGCAAATGCCTCCTTATACATACCTTTGCAAATTAATATATTAGTTAGTGGGAAATAGTTATTAGTAAATTTATAAAATTTTTCCAAATCATCGAGATTTTCAAAATATTCGTCAACCGATATTCCATTTTTCGCTTTAGCAGAAGTAATTCTTACAATATCAGAAGTATTTTTCAAATAGTTTAATCCATTAAAAATATATGGAATCGTCGGAAAAGGAAGGGTTACTCTATCTAATTTTATGTTATCAAATGTCGAAAATTCAAGATTCATACTTTTAAGTTTTACATTTCGTAATAACGTATTTTTAAATATAGTATTTTCAACAGCAATAGGAATCCATTGACAATCAATAAATTTACAATCCGTAAAAATAACATCATTCATTAATACTCCCTTAAATTTACAGTTGTGAAAATTGGTTCCTATAAAGATACTTTTACTAAAACGTGTATAATTTAAACCTGTTATAATATTTTCAAAATTACAATTTCGAAAATCACAAGATTGAAGATTAGTATTTAAATAATCACCTTCATCAAAATGGGTATTATTAAATAATGATCCTGCTAATGAAGCATCTTTATAGTCGGCATCTTTAAATTTACAGTCATAAAAGAATGATTGTCGCAAATTTTTAGTGGAGTAATCTCCATTAATAACCGTCCCTTTATTAACCTTTAATGGCGTTGGATTAAAATATAATTTATTGTTCATATGTTCTGTTAAGTTTTCAGCTAATTTAGCTATTTTTCCATCATCAACATAAAAAAAATCTTCTGTTTCTTTTAATATCTTTTCTAACTTTTCCATATATTTGGCTGCTCCTGTATAACATCTCACTTTTTCAACGGATAATTTCTTATTATCTATTACTAATAGTATCATATATCACATCTAAATTCATTAATTTTCTAACCAAATAACGAATAAATTTCCAATATAATTAACTCTCATTATATTTAAACGCCACATTATTCACAGCCAAATTCTTCTTCATCTATGGTAATGCCAACTGAAGGTTCCTCTCCTTCTAATAAACTTTTTATAACCTTAAAAAGAAAAGACGATAGGTTCACATGAGCTTATCGTCTTTTCTTAAATAATCTTAATCTTTGGTTTGTCTGTTATAAATCAAATCCTTCTAGTAACCTTAATTGAATGTCAAAAGACAACCTGACTTATGGAAATAGACATATTATTCTGGTTAGTACGATTCAAGACTTCCTTCTCGTAAACAAAATTAATTTCCTTATTGGGAATTGCAACATCGCACATAAAGTTTCCATCATTTTGAGAATAGGTAGCTGCAACCTTCAAATATCCAGCTACAAGCAAAAAACTATATATGCTATAAGGATTTTTCCGTACTTCTGGATAAATTACACTCGTATCCACATAAGTTGTAATTTTTTTCGCCACAAAGCAATTTATAAAATCCTTCTGTGATTTCCGGTGTGACCGATTCTATAATTTCCCCAATAATCTCGTTGTTTCCAGTCGATTGTCAAAATGCTTTCCTTGGCCACTCGCAGAATTCCCGTAAGGAAACCAAAGGCAAGATGAGAATTATTTTTAAGAGCTCCAGAAAAGAAATTACGCATGACGTTCACAATTTCCAGATAAAAATTACAACTATGTCCCTGTTGAATCGGTGTATCATATTCATCAATAATGATGATGTATTCTTTACTATAGTGCTTATGCAACAGCATTGAAAGAAGCTGAAGCCCCATCTGACAATCTATCTCATCAGCACTATCGCCTAAAATTATAAATCAAACTCTTCCAACAATTTTTTCTGATATTCCTCATCAGTTGCTGCTTTCACGATATCTTCTGTACGTCCATGCTTTGATAATTCAAGAATTAATTGATTAATCCTACTTACTCCCAAAGTTTCTCCTTCTGCTCTTCCTTCTTCTCTTCCAATCTTGCGTCCAGCCTCAATTCCTCGTCTTTCTGCTGTTAACATTCCTATATTGTAATCTCTGATTGCTCTTTGTCTCGTCTCGTATTCTAACCTCTTCTTTTCATCTGCGCTTAATTTATCCAACACATCATATGCTTCTTCCAATTCAGAATTTTTCTTTGCCATTTCTTCAAAATCCTTTCTGGTTTTTCCTCCAAGAAAGCGCATCCACTGCAACAGGCTTGTCTCATTTTTCTCTTCCGGCGGAAGTTTTGACAATTCTAAGATATGCATCTCCATAAGATCTGTATACTCTTTTCCTGTCTTCGTATCACAAAATGCAATTCTCCGATAACACTCTTTATCATCTAGAAAATGATCATATGCAAGAATGCTCACATGGATACACTTCTTCAAGCAATCGTATCCCTCGCCTTCTTTTATTTCACTTGTATACATCTTACTCAGATAATAAACAGAACGATTTGCCCAGCAATCAAATGCTTCTACCTGCATCTCAAAATCAATCTGTTCTCCATCTTTCAGTTTCACCCGGACATCTAAAATCCCATACTTATCATCTTTCGATTCTTTTCTAAGAATCGTAGGCATAAGTTCCGTATTCTCCACCTCACTGGACGGAACATTTAATAATGCTGCAATGATATTCTTACGGATGTTATCATTCTGCATCAATTCCTTAAAGCAGAAATCTACCGTCGGAAGCATGATAAAATCTTCCTGTTTCACTTTCAATGTTTTTCATTGTGATGTTGCTTTCTTGATTGATACACTTTTTCTGGTTTTTCTCATAGAATTCTCCTCTCTTCTGTACGATGAACCACCGCTTGAGGAAAGGATTATAAAACTACTTCTATCTTAACATAAGATTGTTTTCTATGGAAGTAAATGGCTCTCAGAATCGAAAATCAGCAAAATCTTAGAATCAAAATTATCAAGATTTCTTAATCACATAATCTCTCAAACGATATTCATCTTTAGTCTGTCATCGGATTATCTGCTCGAAATACTGAGCTTAATGAATAATTACCGATTTGGTTAATAGATCTTTTTGCAGTCCACCAGAATGTGGACTGCGTGGTATTAGATTAACATGAAAATTCTAAATTGCAAGCTGAATTATTTTTGAAATTAGATTGGTATTTTAATTGCTCACACAGAAAGAATTTTATTACGGAATCTATGATATTCTGGTGTTATATAACACATCATTGATGATATATCTGTTTTCTTCATATCATATTTTGCCTGACACCTTTTATCCTAATGTCCTCTGACTCGTATAACCCACCTATCGCATTTTGGATAATATGTTCCCTCAAACGTGCATAGTTCTCTTTAACCTCCACATCCTGTATAAATTAATGATTTTTCCACTCCGCTTAATAACAATCCTGCTACTGTATTCTTACTAATACAGAGATTGGAGAAATTTGTTTTCTAAATTTCAAACATATATACTTATTCAATCGTGATTTAGAATGCCGTATGGGAACAATCTCCTCCAGTTCAAGTGGTGGAAATCGTTTACCTGTAATCCAACAGATTTTAATATCACAAAAGCCATTAAATATAGGTAGAAAAAATATTTCTGATTTAGATTTTGTAAAAGGACAACTCCGTTTAAATAACTCAAAGATATTATTGTTCAAAAATGATTTAGATGATTTGTAAAAAAGATATGAAGATAACAAATCTATTACTGAATTTTTACAAAAATTTAAAGAGCTTACTTCTCCCGAAGAATACTACCTCTTAGAAGAAGGTCAATTGTAAAACAGATGAATTTACTTTCGAGTATATTACTGGGAAAAAATAATATCACAATTATCCCATGAATAAACGGTTTCCGCATTACCGGACAGACGGTTTCCCGTCTGCCGGACTTGCGGTGTTACCGCACAAGAATATTCAGTCTATGGTGATTCGGCTGCAGAATCAAAATTTTTTATTGAATTTATTGCCTTAATCATACGGAATCGGATTTATAATGCTCTGAAAGATGAAATGAAAAAAGACCAAAATTTATGACAGTTCCTGCGGCCTGAAAGAACTCGAAAAGATAGAGATGGTCAGACTTACGGGATTGAAAAAGCACAGACTAAAGTAATAAAAGCAAAAGCTGCATATTTAGGTGTAAAATTCGTGGAATTTAGGAATATAATTATATTGACATATGTATATACTATGTGTATACTAATATTATAAGTATATCCGTTGTATATACTTTTAGGAGGAGAAAAAATGACAAATATGATGGCAAACAGAAAGGAACGCATATTCATTTCAGAAACAGCCATAAGGAAGTGGGGCAATAGTCAAGGTATTAGATTATCAAAAGAGATAATTAACAGAACGGGACTAAAAGAAAACGACAATGTAGAAATTAGTGTAAACAACGGAATTATTACCATTAAAAAGGCAAAACCGAAATACTTAAATTTAAAAGAAAGGCTTGAAGCATTTTACAATAAGCCAATTGATGATATTTATGTAGAAAGTACTCAAGAGGTTGATGTAGGTGCTTATGTAGGTGAAGAAGTTTGGTAAATTACAATCAAGGAGATATTATTACTATAGATTTTAATCCGCAACAGGGACATGAACAGTCTGGAAGAAGACCGGCTCTTGTGATAAGTAACGATATCTTAAACCACCATAGTTCTATGGCGATGGTGTGTCCGATAACAAATACAAATAAACATCATCCATTCCATATAGAATTAGATGATAGAACAGATACAACAGGTGTTATACTATGTGATCAAGCAAAAATGCTTGATATAAAAGCACGCAATGGAAAATTTAGAGAAACATGCCCAGAAGACATATGGACAGATGCTAGAGATTTAATAACAAGTTTTATGTAATATAAATAAATGAATGAATATGCAAACAAAGGAATTGTACAAACTTAGTACAGTTCCTTTTTTATTTATTAAAGAATAATTTAATAAAGGCTTGGCGAGACGCCCATTCTTTCCTTTAAGCAGGCGGGAATATCTCTTTTCAAAGATTTTCCCTGGAATGGCATCTGCCATTTTTACCCATCTATTTTCATGGGCATTTGAAGGAATTTGTTTCTTTTTACAAAAAAGTACTTGACAAGACCTCCTAAAAGTGAGGTCACTTCGCGACCTATTAATTAAGGAATTGTTCGTCTCGCCACGAACTTTAATTACACTTTAGGAGGTATATCATATGAATCGAATTGACATCTGCAAAAATATCATCCAATCCATTAAGGATTATATCACAGCCCCAGAAAAACTGGAACCACATCGTGTAAAAAATCATTTTGTTCGCAAACGAAAACTTTCTCTTTTTCAGGTAATTATGTATCTGCTTTATACTTCAAAAGCCTCCATGTTTCAAAATCTTTCCCGTATTCGGGAAGATCTTGAATGCCTTGATTTCCCTGACATTTCAAAACAGGCTCTGTCAAAGGCTCGCCAATTTAT
>OCHG01002304.1_pt1 | contig 10412 bp, 9 predicted proteins | sample 1538801 | NCBI WGS metagenome assembly OCHG01 (sample SAMN04571727, study PRJEB22368) | human gut metagenome | biome: human gut; material: stool | host: Homo sapiens | place: Luxembourg | collected 2012-09-20 | reverse complement strand
GTTGAGCTGTTTTTCTGTTCCGTCGGAAAGCCGCAGAGTGACAAGTGTATCTTCAATCCGGTATTCTCCGTCCGACGCGCAGCAGATTACTTCACCTTCCACATCCGGCGGAACCATACATTTGTGTACGATCGCACTGGTCTCCGGAACCTCTGCTATAATATCTCCGCCATGAAGGTAATCTCCTTTGGCCACGGTGATGTGGGTATCCCATAATTTGTCGCGGTCAAGCGAATCAACGCTGACGCCGCGGGTGATAAATGCACCGCCGCCCACATTTGCGATCTGCTCAAGCGGGCGTTCGATTCCGTCAAAAATATTGTTCAGGATTCCGGGTGCCAGAGTTACAGATACCGGACTTCCGGAAGCCTCTACGATTTCTCCCGGTTTCAGCCCGGAAGTCTCTTCATAGACCTGAACAGTCGTGATGTCTTTGTCCAGGGAAATGACTTCGCCAACCAGCTTTTCCTTTCCCACATAGACCATTTCCGACATCATGAATCCGGTGTCACCCTTCAGATAGATGACCGGACCGTTTATTCCATAAATAGTTGCTGTCTTATTCAATTCCTGCACCTCCTGCTGCAAAACTGAACTGATGATATTCGTAATCGACTGCAGCCTGGAAGCTGTGATCGATCAGAATATTACGGCCTCGGATTACAGCACGCATACCGCCCATAAAATCATATTCACTGATGGTGATCGTCATGCCGGTACGTTTTTCCAGTTCTGTCTGTTTCTCCTTATCAGAAGGAGAAATATAAATGGTCATCTCCTCGCCATCTGCAAAGCGTGCGGCTTCGCGGATTTTGCTGCAGAGATAGTCCAGATATTCGTCTGTTTTTGTAAAGTCAGAAAGAAGCTCCTTTACTTCATCAAACAGCCTGACTTTTAATTCATTCTGTGTTTGGCCAAGAGCACGTTTCAGTTCGGTTTCGGCTTTTGCCGCAGCTTGATTTACCTGCCTTCTGGCTCTTAAGGTCTCGGATTTGATACGGACCTCAGACTGTGCGGTCGCTTCTTTTTTATGCTTTTCAAATAAAGATTCAAGCGCTTTTTTGTGATTGTCAATGATCGCATTCCCTTCAGAACGGGCTTCAGTCATGACCGTTTCCTGTAAATGCGCTATTTTCTCTTCAAGCGTCATTGTCTCACCTTCTATGCCTTTCTAGTTAAAGTTTCAGTCCAATCGCTTCATTGACGTATGAGGTAATGAAATCCTTTTTACGTCCTGTTCCGTGTCTGTCCGGAATTTCGATCAGAAGAGGCATCTTTCTTTTTAACTTGATCTCATCGATGAGATCCGGAAATTCTCTTCCAAAGCGTTCCGTCAGAAGAATGATACCGATCGACTTGTCGTTCATGGCAGTTTCCAGCGCATCACGCAGCTCCTGCTTTTCATGAACTACGACACCGTCCACGCCGGCAAGCCGCATTCCGGTATAAGTATCCACGTTGTCACTGATCAGATACATTTTCATGATTACAGTCTGCTGATGATCATGAAGGAGATGATAAGACCGTACAGGCATACACCTTCTGCAAGACCTACGAAGATAAGGGATTTACCAAGGACGCTGGAATCCTCGCTGATAGCTCCAAGAGCTGCGCTTGCTGCACTTGCTACGGCAATACCGCCACCGATGCAGGAAAGACCGGTAACAAGAGCTGCTGCAATGTAACCAAGACCGGTTGCAAGGCCTGCGCCTGAGGCAGCGGCATCTGCCGCATGTACCGGTACACTTCCAAAGAGCATGATCCCTGCTACAAGGAAGGTTCCAAAGTAAGAAAGAACATTGAAGGCAAGTGCACATTTATAACGTCCTTTATTTTTTTCTCCGAGCAGGTAATATCCGAATGGAATGAAAATGCTTAAAACCAGTGCGGCAATGAGAATAAGTTTAGTTGCTAAAGTCATGATAATTTCCTCCTAAAATGAAAAACTAATTTTTTGCAGTACCTGTATAAGGTTTAAATTCGCGGCCGCTGCCTTTGTAGAAGCGGCTGAACATCTCGTAATAGACAAGTCTCAGGACCTGGATTCCAACAATCAGTCCTTCGAATCCACATACAAACAGGTTGCCGAGTACGATCACTACCCAGTTAATATGCCCGCTTTCGGCACCGGCAAGCATCAGTACAACCTCCATGATGGAAGCGTGGCTGACTGCGAATGCACCGATACGGATAAAGGAAAGCGTATTTGAAAAATAGCTGAGCAGGGTTTCAAATAATTCAAAGAATGCCTGGGTGACAAACATTGCTTTGCTTTGTTCCATTTTTTCGGTTTTCTTTTTGATCTTGTTCGTCAGCGGCTCCTTCAGTGCGATCAGAAGAAGCGGTACTCCGAACATCACTGCAAGAACGATTCCACCCGGCAGAGAGTGACCTGTCATGAAAAGAACGATGCAGGTAACTGCTGCCCCGTAGAATATCAGCCCTGCCACGCCGTTTGCATCAAACCAGGTTGCTTCGGTATCTTTGGCACGGATGCCGTTGATAATATGGAAGATCATAGAAATCAGGATGATTCCCATACCAAAAGCAATCGATACGATAAATACGGTATTCAGTTTTCCGATAAACGGTAAGGTGGTCATATGATTGATCGGTCGGATCCATTTGGCTTCTATAATGTCTTCAAATCCAAACACACTTCCAAACATAAATCCAAAGAAGGTGGAGAAGATTCCGGCAAGTGATACGATTCCGGCAAGGTTCATTTTCTTTGTGAAATATAGGATTGCACCGCCGATAAAGAGCAGCAGCCCCTGACCGACATCCCCGAACATGGCGCCGAAGATAAAGCTGTACATGATACCTACAAAAATGGTCGGATCCATCTCACCGCTCTTGGGAAGTCCGTACATCTTGATGAACATTTCAAATGGTTTGAAAAGCTTTGGATTCTCAAGCTTGGTAGGAGGTTCTCCAAAATACTGTTCCCGGTCCTCTTCTACTACGATATAAACCTTGTCATCTCCCTGTGCCTCTTTGATAAATGCATTTGCATCTTCTTCGGACATCCAGCCGCAGAGGATGTAGTATTCTTCCTGCTCGTCTGTCTCGGTTCGTGCCGCAAATTTCCGGATATCAAAGTTATCGGAAAAACGTTCCAGCTGAATTCTTGCACCGAGTAGTCTGGAAGCGTTCTTGCGGAACATCTCCTGACGTTTATCCTTCACTGCCTGGATTTCATCGGTCAGATTCTGGACTTCTTTATCCAGGCTCCGGTAAGCTTCCAGCGGGGTTCCGCCAAAGTCTTCCAGCAGATCGACTTTTTCAAAGTGGAGAGACCGCATGATCGAATCGACCTTTCCTGCATCAGCATCCGATACAAAATAAACGCCATAGACATAAGAGGCATCTCTGGAGCCTTCCAGAAATAATGCATCAATGTCTTCAAGAAGCGCTTTTTCCAGCCGGTGATAATAATCCACATTGATTTTTCCAAATCTTGTGCGGATGTATTTGTACTGCATGATCTCATGCAGGTCAAAATCCAGAGAAGTAAAAGGTTCCAGGACTTTCATACGTGCCTGGATATGCTCTCTCTTTTTTTTCAGTTCTTCTTTTTGCTGCTGCAGATCCATGTAGTCATGATTGATAGAACGAATCATCTCAAGGATCTCGTCTTCGCTCTGATCAAAGGATGGCTCTGCTGGCATGTCTTTCATATATCCCAGAAACTGTGTCACTTTTGCGAGTGGATCACGGTAAGGGTTCATTTCCAGAAATGGCATCAGATTATCTACTGTCTTGAGCTCCGTGAGTGCATTTTCAAGCTGCATCTCATATTTGGAAAGATACCGGTTTGTCATGCGGTCGATGTCGGCGCGTGGTCCGGTAATGCTCAGGAACTTCATCTTAACAATCATTTCGCTGTTCCTCCTATATAAGTTAATGTCTCACGTGCAGGAAGTCCGTAGCGAACACATTCGAGCACAGTTGTAAGCTTATCAAGCTCCTCCTCTTTCAGAAAAAGATAGGTATTCACGGTTGCGATGGAATAAGGGTTACTTCTTCTGTCTGCCAGGTAGAGACGGTACAGGCAGTCTTTGTAAATCGTCTCGATGGACGCTGGTGTCTGAGTATCGGTGTGATGCAGATAAGGCGTTCTGGTAACCAGCTTTAAAAATTCATCGACAGACGGTGCTTCTACAAGATCCTTCAGCTGATCTACATGAATCCGGTAGTGTATCGGGATCAGCAGTGTGGAAATATCCGGCGGAAGCATGTTGTAATATTTTTTTGCACGGTAGATCCACTGCAGGTTCAGCAGGTCGATCTTTGCTCCGGCATCTCTGGTGAAAATTTCCAGTTCCTTATGCTTCAGAATCTTTTTGCGTTTCTTCCACATGGTTGTAAAATAGTACAGATTCAGTGCCAGATCGTAATCAAAAAGAGTAGGGTTCTCCGCATTTTCCAGACGTTTTAACGGCGCATAGTATTCTGTGCCCTTTAAATTTTCCACCAGCTCACCGATATTCCCCGAAGTGATCAGTTTATCGATGGAGAGATCCGAATATTTGTCGAAGAATATTTTCTTATGATCCAGATCAAAAGGCTTTTCATAATGATTAAATACGATACGCAGGCAGTAATTGATCAGATTCATCTCGTAGCGCTTCAGATAAAGCTCCAGGAATTTTTTCTGATCCATTCCGGAAAAACGGTACAGGCGTGTATAATCACTGTAAAGTGACTGCACAAGAAGCTTCTCAATCTCACCGCGGTGAAGACGGTTTTCGTCCATATCTGCAAGGACATTCCGATATCCGGGATGTTCTTTGAGATAAGCAGCAACTTCGGTTACTGTATGAAATGCGGCGATATTCCGGAAATCTTCATCAGTGAGCAGTTTCGCCTGCATGGCGCGTACTTTTGTTACGATGCCACTGTATGCAAGTAAATTTCCCATATGCTATCCCTCTATGATACGTCTGACAATTTTCTCGGCATATGCCGTATGCTTCTCTTCAAAATCTTTTTTAAGTTCTTCGATCGCTGTCTGGTTCTTACGGTTCTGCCTTGCAAGAATCTCATCCATCTGACGATTTAATCCTTTGTGGATATCGTTCAGCTCCTTTTGGGTGTGATCTTCAAGTTGTTTGTCGAACTGATTGCGTTCATTTTGAATGCGTTCTTCCAGTTCTGATTTTTCCAGTTCCGCGTGTTCCACAACAGCTTCGGCTGCGTGTTCGATTTCGGAGAGCTTTTTAACAATATGATCCATTGTCCGACTCCTTTCTTAGAAATAATTTATACATTTTTAATAATGCATACATATTCTACTACTTTAAATTGGAAAAATCTACTAAAAAATAAGAGAATATCATAAGAATATTTTATACAAAACTTATAAAATATATTTTTGGGTTTTCAAATATTTCAGAATAGTATAAAATAAATAAGGTTATACATATTTTCACTAAAGGAAGAGAAAGATATATGAGGTTAAGAAATGTACCGGGAGCAGATGCTTATCTGACAGCTCATCCCCTTGTAATTAAAAATGAGACCAGATATCGCGGCACCTGGAAAGAGACTTTTCAGAATCCGGAGAATCCGATCCATATTGAGATCGGGATGGGAAAAGGACAGTTTCTTCTGACACTTGCAAAGGAGAATCCATCCATCAACTATATCGGTATCGAACGTTATTCAAGCGTACTGCTTCGGGCGCTGGAACGCTTTGACAATGACGAGGAATACAAGGATGTCAACAATATTCGTTTTATCTGTATGGATGCGACAAATCTGCCGGAGGTTTTTGCTGTCGGAGAGATTGACAAGATTTATCTGAATTTTTCAGATCCGTGGCCGAAAGCACGTCATGCAAAGCGCAGACTTACTTCCAAGCAGTTTTTTGAGCGGTATGACAAGATCCTTGCTTTTGACGGAGTCGTTGAATTTAAGACAGACAACAGAGAGCTGTTTGACTTTTCACTGGAGCAGGTGGAGTTGGCAGGCTGGGTACTTCTGGCGAAGACCTATGATCTTCACAATGATCCGACACTCAGCAGAGGGAATGTTATGACTGAGTACGAGGAGAAATTTTCCGGGCAGGGACATCCGATCCATAAACTGATCGCAATGCGCCAGTAAGACAATTGAATAAAATGCAACAGGCAGATCATAAAGGCGCTGAGTGCGTAAGATGATTCCTGGCAATATAAGAGACAGCAGATACGGAGCAATCCGCACATCGGCTGTCTTTTTGCATATATTGTAGAAAGAGGAAGTCAGGAAGGAACAGATATGCGGAAAAAGCATCATTTTCAGAATTGTATGCGGGGGTTTTGCTATAAGAATCCAAGATTTAATAAAAAGCTGATATGTTTCAGAAATTCTTTTCAGGAAGTCTATAAAATCTTAAACCCGAAATGCGGATGCCACTAAATCCAGTCCTTTTTACATAGCCTGAGATGGCAGAAATGAGGAAAGTGTATGGGTATCGCATTGATCACGAAGGATTATGAAAATACAGTCGGAAAGCAGAGGATGCCGGTAATTGTGGAGTTTTACGCATCATGGTGTCCAAAGTGCGGAATGATGTATCCTGTTGTGGAAAGGATTGCCAGCCGGTATCAGGGAAAATGGATTTTTTATAAGATTGATATTGATATATCGAAAGAGCTTGCAGAGTATATAGGCATTGAGATTGTACCGACGTTTGTGGTGTACAGAGATGGAAAAATCTGTGGATATACAACCGGAGTTCTTCCAGAAGAAACTCTGGAAGAACGAATCCGGGAAATGTTAAGAAAATAATTGGTGGAATCAATTATTCGTATGATGAATATTTTGCGCAGATTGCATTGACTTGCTATGTTAAAATTCGAATACAGCAACACCGTATGGCGGAAGATCATAACCAAATGAATATGGTCTTCCATCACATTCCTGTTTCTTTGCTTTATATACTGCCGGGCGGGCTTTTCCGCTTCCGCCATACTGCAATTCATCACTGTTCAGTACCAGGCGGTACTGTTTGCCGTGCGGTACGCCGACACGGTACTCCGGTCGTTCGATCGGTGTGAAGTTACATACGAATAAAAGGTTCTTTTTTGCGCCCTTTGAATGACGGATGAAGCTGTAAATACTTCGTGAGCTGTCATCTGCATTGACCCACTCAAAGCCTTCCATGCAGGTATCCTGTTCATACATGGCTTTGTTGTGTGTGTAAAGATGCAGCAGGTCACGGTAAAAATTCTGGAGTGCCTGATGCTCCGGCTCGGCAAGGAGATACCAGTCAAGCTCACGCGCCTCGCTCCACTCGCGGAGCTGTCCGAAATCCTGTCCCATGAAGAGAAGTTTCTTTCCAGGATGTCCCATCATGAAAGCATAACCGACCTTCAGGTTGGCGAATTTCTCAAATCCAAGACCAGGCATCTTATTGAGCATAGAGCATTTTAGATGTACTACTTCATCATGTGATAATACAAGAATATAATTCTCGCTGTATGCATAGGTTAAGGCAAATGTCATACCGTAGTGGTCGCCTTTGCGGAAATATGGATCCAGCTTCATGTATTCGGTAAAGTCATGCATCCATCCCATGTTCCACTTCAGGCTGAATCCAAGACCATCATCTTCCGGTTTGCCTGTTACTTTTGGCCATGCGGTGGATTCTTCTGCGATCATCAGTGCGCCAGGGTTACGTCCGGTAGTAACGGAATTCAGATGCTTGAAAAATTCGATTGCTTCCAGATTCTCATTGCTGCCGTATTTGTTGGCGATCCACTGACCGTCTTCTTTACCGTAATCAAGATACAGCATGGAAGCAACAGCATCTACGCGGAGACCATCGATGTGATAATGTTCGATCCAGAACAGTGCGTTGGCGATCAGGAAGTTCTTAACTTCTGCTTTACCATAATCGAAGATCTTGGTTCCCCAGTCCGGATGTTCCCCTTTCTTAGGATCTGCATATTCAAAGGTAGCTGTGCCGTCAAAGTCAGCGAGTCCGTGTGCATCGCGTGGAAAATGTGCCGGTACCCAGTCAAGGATTACGCCAATCTTATTCTTATGGAAGTAATTGATCATATATGCGAAATCTTCCGGCGTACCATAACGGGAGGCCGGAGCATAATATCCGGTCACCTGATATCCCCAGGAGCCGTCAAATGGGTATTCTGAAATTCCCATCAGTTCGATATGAGTATACCCCATCTTTTTTATGTAGTCTGTAGCTGCATGCGCAAATTCACGGTAGCTGTAGAACCCATCATCTTCACGTCCCGGATGGCGCATCCAGGAACCGATATGTGCTTCATAAATGGAAATCGGTGAGGAATGGAAATCCCATTCTGCCCGGTGCTTCATCCAGACACTGTCACTCCATTTTAAATGGGAGATATCAGCAATCCTTGAGGCAGTTCCCGGTCTCAACTCTGCACTGTTCGCAAATGGATCAGCTTTGTAAAGCTTATCTCCGGTCTGTGTCTCGATACAGTACTTGTAAAGCTGTCCGAGCTGTGCTTCCGGAACAAATGCGGTATAGATTCCAAGTGGTTCCTGACGCTTCATAACGTTTGCATCTTCACTCCAGCCGTTGAATTCACCGACTACGGCAACTGATCTGGCGTGTGGAGCCCATACTGCGAAATATACGCCGGTTTTTTTTCCATCTTTTACAAAATGTGCACCCATTTTTTTATAGATTTCATAATGGGTTCCCTGTCCGAATAAATATTGATCTAATTCGCCGATTCTATAATCAGCGGGTTTATCTGTTGTTACAGTTTTTACAGACTTTTTAGCTGTAGACTTTTTAGCAGCAGTTTTAGCAGCTGCCGGTTTTTTTACAGTAGATTTTTTTACGGCCGTCTTGCGGGTCGTGTTGGTCTGTTGTGCTGTTGTTTTTTTTACTGCCATCCCATTCACCTTCTATCAAAGATATTTAGGAATATTATACTAGAAATAGCGATAAAAAGAAAGAGTTTTGGACAACTTATACATTTCTTATGTAAGATGTCTAAAACTCTTTGTTTATAGTTATCGGTTTTGTCTGCATATATAAAAGAACGCGCCGGAAGCGCGTTCTTTGTAGAAATCTTATGCTTTAAAATCTTCTTCTTTCAGGATGATGTGGTCTGAATTATCAGTGCTTCTTCCAAATACCCGTTTCACAAGATGTTTTACATTTGCTTTCTGGGAATGTGAAATTGCTTCATCCATGATCTCTTTTACTTCTGCAACAGTAACCGCATGATCTTCTCTCTGCATCATATCAATCCGGCTGTATAATGCAAGGATTCCCATTTCATCGATACGGTATCCGTTTTCCTTAGCATAGGTCTGACCGAATGTAACCAGTTCATCATTGATGAATACCGGAAGCTCCAGTCTGGAAGTAAATTTACGTTTGAATTCGCGATGGGATGCAAACATTCTTTCCAGCGGTTTCTTCTGGTCTTCCAGAAGGAAGAGAAGTTCGCCGGTCTGTTCATCCATCATATCATTCAGTTCACGGATGGTTCTGTCATTCATCTTGGAAGCTTTTTCGATGATCAGTGCGCCACCGTTCAGTTTATCGATGATACTTCCGATGTCCTTTTTGTTCAGAGAATCACCGGTTACGATTGCAACTTTACCCTGTTTGAGTCTGCGCTGTTTCTGGATTGCTTTTACAATATCAACTGCGAGGACTGTTTTTCCGCTTCCCTTGCGGCCAAGGATCAGGATGTTGCCTGTGCGGGAAGTTCCATAACGGTTACGGCAACGTTTGTCGTTATCAAGGATTTCTACAAGCTGTTCACTGACACCACGGATCGGTACAAAGTAAGAGAACAGCTGCTTCTGCTCTTCAGTAAGTCCAAGCTTCAGTCCGATCTCACTTGTTGCACTCAGATCGTAACGACCCTGTACAACGAATCCGGTATCGAATTTACCCATGCGTTCGGTGATTTCATCTTCTGACGGTTCTTCGATTTCAAGAACTTCGTCAATATCAGGAGTTGGCGCTGATTTTGAAGTTTCTTTCTCTGGCTCAGGAGCCGGTTTCTCGTCAAATTCAAGATCAAGATAATCATCACTGCTATCTAATTCTTCTTCATCTTCAAAGGAATCAAGGTCTGCAAAATCACCATCATCTTCGTCAGAATCATGATCATTGATATCGAGAGTAGATTCTTTTTCAAAATCAAAATCCTCTTTATGATCTTCATCTAATTCATCATCGATCTGGTAGTCATCTTCGTCTTCATCCTCGTATTCTTCCTCATCGTCATACTCGGAATCATCTTCATCCTCGTATTCCTCGTCATCGTCATACTCGGAATCATCTTCATCCTCGTATTCCTCGTCGTCGTCATACTCGGAATCATCTTCATCCTCGTATTCCTCGTCATCGTCATACTCGGAATCATCTTCATCCTCGTATTCCTCGTCGTCGTCATACTCGG
>OCHG01002298.1_pt1 | contig 10430 bp, 5 predicted proteins | sample 1538801 | NCBI WGS metagenome assembly OCHG01 (sample SAMN04571727, study PRJEB22368) | human gut metagenome | biome: human gut; material: stool | host: Homo sapiens | place: Luxembourg | collected 2012-09-20 | reverse complement strand
GTCAATATCATTAGAGAGGAACACGTCTATATGGTCGCCGTCCACACCTTCCGTGCCACGAATATAGCCATAGGTGTTCTGCATGGTCGTTTCCCATTTGTTGCCCTCTGTATCTATTCCACTACGAACGGATCCTTTCGGGTTTTCAATGGTGATATTGAATGTACCAACCTGCACATGACCTTTTTTATAATTGCCGGCTTCTTTCTGCTTCTCCGTAGGAGTAGTATCGGTTTCTTTCTCTGCCACTGCAACAGCATTACCCAAAGAAAGATTAGAAGCTTCTGTTTCTTCTAATAGAGAACGTCTTACTTCACTTTGTCCGCCAACACTTTCAATTCCTCCTGTATCGTTGGCTGTTCCAATTCCGCTCTCACTTCGTTCTCCTGGCACAAGAGTTCCATTGCTTCCTTGCTGCCCTCGTTGGCTTGTTGTAGTATCGCCAACCAATACATTGCTTCGCTGTTGTCCATTGTAATCTAAATTTAATGCTTCTTTAATAGCCTGTACAAGCGTCCGAGGGGTGTTGTCCGGTTGCTCAAACAGAGTTTCTTCTTGTATACCTTGTACAAGGTCATAAATTCTACTGAATGTATTTTGAATGAGGCTTTGGCTCTCCCCTTTGTACATTGCGGCCAAATGCAAGACAAAGTTACTGAAATTATCGGCAGGGAGATAGCTTTCTCCCGTGGCATCATCCATCTGATACTGACGTTTCCAGTTTTCTATGGCAATACGTGCTTCCTTGAAATTCTTGGATTCTGCAAACATTGTATCTTGAGATAAAGCATAGTAAGCACGGATAGAGTTTTGTATCTCACCAACCATGCGTTCAGTATTTGGACTGTCATAGTCACGGAAAGCAGTGGCAAGAATAGCCCTTTGTGCTTTTACAGGCAGCATATTGAACATTTCTTCCAAACGGGTACTGCCATCCTTAAAAATACTCTGGTACATAATACCTCGCAGATCATTCTTAGCTTCAGGTGTCAGATTACCCTTACTGTCAAATGCGCTTTTATATTGGGTAGGACTGATGAAGCCCTTTGTATTCATCCATTTCAAGACATTGGTACCATTCACATCCACAAGTCCAGAAAATGACAATTCATCCTCCGAAGTCCTAAGCAACAGGTTGGCAAATGAACGTACTTCGCTTCCCATACGTTGCAAAACATTTTTAGGTTTGATACGTTCCACGCCTCCGCTTTCGGTGTCCTGCGCTACATACTGCCCAAGAGATATTGCGGCAGTATCATCTACGCTCAACATATTGACAAGTACCGGGCTTTGCACGGCTTCAATGTCTTCGGCACTTAATCCGAAATCTTCCGCATGGTCTTTCAAATACTTCTTATATGCTTCCGCCTGTTTCGGGTGACTGTTCCACATCAACCGGAGAGCGTCACTTCGGCTGTTTCCTTGTATTACTTCGCCACGTTCGTTAACGGTCGGTGCGCCAGTGTAAGCGGTAACACTCGATGTAATCTCTTCCGGACGAATGTTTTCAGCGATTTTACGTGCAGACAAGACACTCGCCTCATCATTTCGTTCTTTTGGTTGCGCTTCATCAATAAAATGCAGAGGATTGCGCACGCCTTGTATATGACTCGGCTGCAACAATGACGCATCAATCACAGCTACATTGCCGGAAGTCACTACGTCATTACTGAATTTCACATCCACCTCTTTGCCTTGTGCGGCCTGTAATGGTTCTTGCCGGTCAACCTTATGCCCGTTCACACGTCTATAACCTCTTGCACGGGCATCTTTTGGAACATCATCCACCATATCAGGGACTCCATTAAGAGCTTCACGTTCTATACGTTCGGCCTCTTCACGTTCCGCACGCAATTTTTCTTCTTCCGCCTTGCGCAATGTAGCAGCTTCATCAGCAATGCGTCTGCGTTCCGCATCTGCTTCCATTTTTCTGCGATTAGCAGTACCAGCAATCTTCTGCCAAACGAATAGTTCCTGTTTGGCAGCATCAATCGCCGCTTTGCGCTCTTTCTCGGATGCTATCTTCTCGGCAATGGAAACACCACCTTTCGATTTGGCTTTCTCTAACTTCTTCAAGGCATCTTCCTTGTCGGCTACCATTCCATCGGCTACGGTCTGTGCCATAGCCTCATCGCCCTCGGTTTGTTCTACAATGGCATCCCAAGCAGTGTCGCTGTCGGTCTGATCATAAAGAGGATTACCCTGTTCATCTTTGGGTATTCTCTGTATTGCAGGAATATTTTGAGAGGCATTGTTACCTTCATGCATAGTTTCAGCCGAATTTTGCGCATAATTTTCGACATTTTCTGTGTTCTCATGCTCAAATGCCACTCCATTATACTCCAACAGCATATTGTCAAGTTCGTCACGAGTGAACAAATTTACACGCTTACCGTTGATAGGAGCTTCGGTAAATACTTCATATCTACCGTCCGCATCTGCCTCTGCTGTGATATTGCCACGAACGATAACGCCGTTCTCATCGATAAGGGAAATAATGTCATTGAGGGTGTATTGTGGTCTATCAGCCTCCTGTAACGCCTGTTCTATCCCGGCATTCTCCACCGCTCTCTGTTGCTCAAACTCTGCAATTCGTGCGATATTTGCTGCCTCTATCTGTTGTTGAATGATTTCCTTTGCGATAGGAAAAACATTCATACCATCAGACACATTTACAGTACCGTCACCATTATCCACAATGCCTTGCTCATTTGCCACCACTTGCACTTGCACCTGTGAACCATCCTCACCACCAATAGTATAGTTGTCTCCCAAATTGAATGCGACAACGCCATCAATCTTATCCGCTGCCTCACGTGCAAATTGTTCTCTGATAGATTGTGCGGCCAATTCCTTCTGCTCGTATGGGTCTTGTACATCATCAATAGACAATATAGCATCGGGAGATACTTGTTCAAGCACACCTGTGTCCGCATCACGGACAATGATGCTATTGTCAGAATCAGTCACACTTACACCGCTACCGTCTACATATGGTACAAGAGTCCCACTAAGAACATACACCTTGCGTTCATCCTGTTTCATGATTGCCCCTTGTATCATACCAGTATTTCGGTTTACACGGGCATCTATCATCGAATTGCTCTGTTCCACCCGTCCGTCTATATCATCACGTACACGTTGAATCATGCCATTGTAAACCTGCTTGGCATTGATATAGTCGATAACAGAAGACTTATCCTCATCACTCCATTGCTCATTCCCGTTCACAAACTCCAGTGCGGCAATCGGATTCTCTTCAATCATCGCAAACATATTCTCATCTGCAAGGTCTGCCACTTGTGTTCGATGGTATTCGTACAGGTTCTTCGCATCGTTCATTTCCTGCGAGGAAGTGACGTTGTATCCGTCAAGATAGCTGTCGTTTGCTTGTTGTTCGCTTCCACTTTGAACACCACGAGATTGAGCCATAGAAGCAAGGTTGAATCCACGTAAGTTCAATGAACGTTCCGGCTGCTTTCTCATCAGCCGTAAAGTCTTTATCATTGACAATGAGTTCTGCAACCTCTCCGTAATTCTCATTGGTGGTAAGATCAAGTGTCGCTTTTAACGGTTCCCATACTTCCTTGCCAAGCAATTCATTCACTTTTGTATCAGCTTTGTTTATGCCGTGCTTCATGGAGGCGTAGTTCGCGGCAGATAAAGTTTGCTTTCCTGCGCCTATCAGCCCCATAGAAAGTGCCATACCACCCCATATATCACCATGAAATTGACCGGTAGCAAACAAGTTGGTACGTGTTCCGTCTGGATTTTGTTGGTAAGCATCATCAAGATTGAGCATAGTGCGCCATAGTTGACCGTAGTATTCTTCTGAAACCTCACCGATATAATCACTCACACCCATTTTATTAAACATTTGATGTGTTTGTCCCATTATACCGTTCAGTGCTTCGGTATCGGCTTTTGCAAGTACGCCGCTCAATCGTTTCGCCCCAATGATATTAGCCAACTTACTCATATTGCCCAAAGAGACAACAGGGTCAAGGTGTGCCCCAAACATTTCGGAGTAGTTTTCAATGATGCTGTTAGCTTCTCCCTGCCAAATGGCACTTCCCCAAGTCTTATCGTTGGAGAAATCATAGTTACCGTTTTCATCAACAACTACATCGCCCAGTTTTCGATCAATGATATCAGATGCGGTTTTCCCAGCCTGTATCGTATTTGTCATTAACGGGGCACGTACAAGTAGATCATCTGCGGTTGTCCCAAGTGCTTTGATAGTCCAATCAGTTGCATATTGCCCAAAACCTCTGATACCATTCTCTTTGATGTAGGACTTGAAGCCCTGTTGAGCCAATTTTTCAGCCGTTTCTTTGCCTATAACCTTTGTGGCAAGTTTGGCACTTCCTTTCGAGAAAGCAGACAGACCCTCAAAACCTCCACCTGTCAGAATGAAATCCAACATAAATGAAGGCATATATCCAGTCATAACACCAGCTCTATTCCAAAAGTCGGCATTTCCACCGTATCTTTCCTCTGCCTGTTGTTTCTCATGGATTGCACCCATCATTGCATCACGAGCTTCACGCTCACCATCAGTTGCCGTATCACTCTTCAAACTATCAGCATTCACCAACGTCATTGCGTCCATCACGTCACCCATACCAAAATCCCATGTTCTGATATCTCCAGTAACACGACCAAAACCACGCCAGAAGCCTACATCAACGCCTTGTTCTCTATCTTTCTGTTCTTCGAGGTTCTTAATGAGTTCCTCTGTTTCTCGAATAGCTACTCTCAATGCACTGTTTTCCTTGTCTGATTGTTGACGCGGTGTGTAAGTGGCTGCTCCCAATATGGCAGCGAGCGGTGCTTTGTTCTTTTCCGTTTCTTCTGCCCATTCCTTATGCACTTCGGAGACTCTTTCCGCTTGCTTGGCTTTTAACTCCTGCAAACGGAGATTAGCCTTGCGTAACTGTCCGCCGATTGACATATCAGCAGCTTGTCGGTACCGGAAACTCTCGATGTCAGCAAGAGGTTTACTAGTAGTCTTGCTACCAAGTGGAGTAATATATGTTTTTTCCAGTTTACCATTTTCAGGATTAAACTGCATTTTACCCTCTTTAGTTTGCAATCCGGGATTCAACCCGTATTCTTGTATATTATCTACACGTTCATTTGCATCTTGTATCTGTGTTTCCACATTCTGCATCATACGGTTTGTACTGGCGATCATCTCTGCTTTTTCGTGTTCAGTAGGTTGCCACGCCTGTTCTGTTTGTACAGCAGGCTCCGGTGCAGGTGTTTGAATCTGTCCGAAGCCTATATTATTCTCAAACTCTTCAAATGGCTCCATTTCATAACCATCTTTCACAAGAGCATCATAAGCTGCCTTTCGTTTAGTAGAATCCGATAAGTTCTTGCGGAAATCTTCTTCACTCTCCATATCGTAACCGTCAGAAACAAACGTATCGTATAGTTTCTTTATTTTATCCTCATTTTCAGGCATAATGTTTCATTTATGATGTTGGACTTTTCTTTTTATTACTGCTGTTATCTCCGGCTGTTGGACTTTTCTTCTTATTCGATGCAATCTCGACCTCCCCAGCAAGTTGACTGATAGGTTTTGGAGTAGAAACATCTTTATTTTTCGGTTTCCGCCCTTGTGTTTCAGTAGTTCGTACATATTGGTGGGTTTTAATACCTAACCGTTTGGCCTCGCGCTGCACCGCCCTTTCGTAATCTTCCTCCGTATCATAGTAAGTGGTTTTACCATCAATAGTAAGTGTCATCCTCTTCTTATTGCCGCCACTACCACCACGGTTATAATACCCAGCTCTAGCATTGGATGCGGAAGCAGAAGCTTTTGAAGCAACTGCCTTAGCCTTCTCTGTATCAACCTTAGCCTTTGCAAGATCATCAGCATATTCGGCCTCCACTCTTTTACGTTCTGCATCAGCTTCAGCTGCTGATATTTTATTGTTCTGGAGCTTAACATTGAGGTCAAACATCTGTTTATCTCGTTTTTCCTTTGCATCCGCAATACCATCGGCTCTTTTCTCGCGTGCCAACTGATGTCTCCAGTTACGATCATCTCTCGCTTTGGCATCATCAGCCTGCATAGCACCAAATAAGCCGTTCAAATAAGCCCGGGAATTCTCATTACGTTCTTTCATTAATCGGTCATACCTAACCTGTAGCCTTTCCGAAGCTGTGTTTTTTCCACTGTACATATTCGGTGCACCCTGTGTTGTAAAATACAGATTGGAGAGAGCAGATATGCCATCACCAATTGCAGCAAATATTTGGTCACGCTTCTGCTTTTTCTTCTCTTTTGCAAGTTCTTCGTCGGTCGGTGGAGTATAAGGATTAAGCTTCTTGAACAGTTCGGCGTATGAAAGGACACCACCGTCCGAGCCTTCTTGTTTGGTCGGAGGTAGTGGTGTGGTAGCTGTGTCAGGCTTAGGTGCGGTAACAACAGGAGCCGTGGCCGCTTTTTGTTCCGCCCATTCCTGTGTACCCTTTACAGGTGGAGGTGTAGAAGAATCGTTTTGTTGCTGTTCATGCCATTCTTTAGAACCTTTCGGAAAAAGTGTGCCACCTCCATTACCTAATATATCATCATATGTCGCCATAAGTTACCTCCACATTAAAATGGCATTTTGCTTGCCGCACTCGTTACTCCTTGTACGGCTCCGGCTATCGCTTCTGCCTTACCTTTTTCTAACTGATTAAGTTGCTCAACAAAAGCATTGTCGTTCTGCATATATGTCGCTTCGATGTTATCTTTGCGCGCATCAGCTTGTGCTGCAATCTGTGATGTTGCATCAGCGAGAGCCTTACTATTTGCTTCTTTCGTTGCTGCCACACTTTCGTCAGTACCGCCCATTACAGCCTGTATACCTGCTGCCTGCTTATTGCGGTTCTTGATACTCTCTTCTGTCTGTGTGAGAATACGCTGTGCATCGGATCGTTGTGTATAATCCTCGTTGTACCTGCGATCATACCAATTTTGATTCTTCTGTCGCTGCGCCTCAACGTTTCTTTGAATTTTCTTCATTGCTTTCGATGCAGAGATACCACCAAAGATACTACCTGCTGCCCCTATAGCACTTCCAATTAATCCCATAAGACTTCTGTTTTAATTATTAAAAGTTATACCTCGAGTGCGAAAGTAAGCCCTTATATTCGCAACATCATTTTATCTTTTTACAGTTCATGGCACAGGGAAGAAAAACAGGAGGGAGAGTAGCTGGAACACCTAACAAGGTGTCCTCAACAGTCCGTGGAGCAATTGCAAAAATGCTCGACGAATACTTCAATTCTGATATTTTCGTAAAGGATATAGCCGACCTTGACCCCAAAGATAGAGTTGCAGCTATGGAAAAGTTTACAGCTTATGTTGCACCGAAATTGCAGACAACAACACTTGATGTCGCAACAGAGACGAAAAAGACCATTGAGGATAAGCTGGTCGAACTTGCTGGGGATGAAGAGGACGACGAAGAATAATCTACTTCTCTCTACTTTAGACGCGAGGAGTTGCTTACCCTTAGGGGTAATATAATACAGTTTTGCTTAGAAGCGATGTCCGAAAGGAGGTCGCTTTTCTTTATAAAAACAAAACCTACAAAGAATAAATTTCCTTGTAGGTTCGGATAAATCAGAAGCCCTTTCCTTTCTGCCGCTGATATACTACCGTCTGATTTTTATCAAGATTGACGATTTTAAACATCACCATAGAACGGTTAGGAATATCTTGGGGCAACATTGTCACAAGTCGTGCTATAACATCGTCCACGTTGTTGAATCCTACATCAGTCAACTCGGCAACTTTCTGCCCATTGTGGTAAGCCGCCCCATTTACCATATATCGGAATGATAATCTAAAATGCGTATCTTCCTGCTTCTGCTCGCGAACAGATGTCTTACCGGAGAAGAAAATGAAATCAACCACTTTCTCGTTTAATTCCCAAGCAGGTGAATAATCTATCTTTATATAACCCCGTGTTACCTTATGTCCAGCAGCATGATTCATCGCAAATGCAACCTCATCAATTGAAGCTCTCACGTCATTCTGTGCCACAGTACCCCACGTATGCCGGAATGTATAGACCGAATACCGTTCTTCTTTGGCCATTCCCATGGCCTCACATATTTGCCTAATTCCACTGTTAACATTAGAACCAAAACTGTCAGATGTAGTCATACGCTGATAAAAATTGAATAGCCGTTCGTCATCATCCCTCGTATTGAGGTATTTGTCAAAGAGCGGTTGAATAATAGCCGGTACCCGCATTTCCATATATGCACCGTCTGCACGGAACTTCTTTGTCTTGGCGCGCTGATAGTGAATGATGCCATTCCGATAATCCTGCTTTTTCAAATTATATAAATCAACTGTGTTGATTCCTGCCAAACAAAGCACCATCATAGCTATATCACGTCCGAACTCCGTCTGTGGATATTTCATTTTACTTTCCGGCAGAGGAAATGAAAAGAACTCCCGACACGCTTCGGGTGTAATGGCTAGTTTTTCTGCACGATCTGCCGAAGGAATCTCCACTTTCACCCATGGATTAGTCTTTATACGAATAATCCCATTATCATAGTCGTTATACTCCAGAATAGCAGCTTTAAATACCTGTCGCATACAGATAGGATACATCTCCTTAGCTCGGTGTGTCTGTTCAAGCGATTTAATCCACCTATTCATCAAGTGCGATGTGAGGTGTGAGAACATTATCTGCGTTGTTCCTAAAAAACGCTCCAAATGTTGCAATGCCAGCTGATAGTTCTTAGCATTACGTTGTTGACCATTATCAATCATTCGGTTGATATGTTTTCGTGCATAATCTGAAAAACAAACGTCATCATTTCCACTTGCAAGAAACTCGACTACTTCCTTGACTGTCCAGTGCTCAATATTTTTGCTGTTAAGCCTCTCTGTATATTCCAATATTCTCTGTGAACAGAATTGCAGAACATACGGGTCTTTAATCTCATTAGTTTTGGTGAGTTCCTTCTTCGTCACCATCTTGTCTGTTTTAATGAACGCAGAGCTTCGATGATGAGTCACCCGGATATACACCGGATAAAATCCGTCAGCCCGTGCCGTTCTCACTACTGCTTTCAATGTTGCCATTTTATATTCATTTTATAATTAAACATTCTGTTTGGGTGTACTGTGTTCCAAAGCGATTGTTCCGTGTTTCAATGTGATTGGGGCAAAACGTCCGTAACTTATTGACTATACGGAGAAAGCATTTGTACAACACTTATACAACACTGTTGTCAAAACTGCATAACTATTGTACAACATTTGCGTTTATTCTACTCATTTTTTGTGCAAAATGCACGTACATTTTTAAAACACAATAGGCGGTAAGCCTTTGTAAATGAAAAGCATACCGCCTAATTAACTGAATATCAGCTATACCGCCTTTATCCCTCGATTGCAGCTTGCGCCGCTGCCAATCTTGCAATAGGCACTCGGAACGGTGAACAACTTACGTAGTTCAATCCTACTCTGTGGCAGAACTTCACAGAAGAAGGTTCACCACCATGTTCACCACAAATACCGCATTTCAAATCCGGACGGATGGCACGGCCTTTTTCCGTTGCCATACGAACCAGCTGTCCTACCCCATTCTGGTCGAGAACCTGGAACGGGTCTACTTTCAAAATCTTCTTTTCCAAATATACAGGGAGGAAAGAAGCAATATCATCACGAGAGTAACCGAAAGTCATCTGCGTCAAGTCATTTGTACCGAATGAGAAGAATTCCGCAGAAGAAGCAATACGGTCGGCAGTCAAGGCTGCACGAGGTATTTCGATCATAGTACCAACTTTGAAATCAATGCTGTCTCCCATTTCCTCAAACAATTTCTTAGCTTCGGCACGGATCACCTTTTCCTGTTCTTTGAATTCATACAGAATACCGGTCAACGGAACCATAATTTCCGGATGAGTTTCCACTCCTTCTTTCTTCAATTCCAAAGCAGCACCCAAGATAGCGCGTGTCTGCATCTGTGTAATCTCCGGATATGTATTTCCCAAACGACAGCCACGGTGTCCCAACATCGGATTGTGTTCACACAATGATTCCACACGCTGTTGGATATATTGCAGGCTCACTCCCATAGTATCTGCCATTTCCCGCTGTCCTTTCAGATCGTGAGGAACGAACTCATGCAAAGGAGGATCGAGCAGACGTACAGTCACAGGACAACCCGCCATTGCCTTAAAGATACCTTTAAAGTCGGCTTGTTGATATGGAAGAATCTTAGCCAATGCCTTACGACGGCCTTCTGCATTTTCAGCCAGAATCATTTCACGCATAGCCTTAATCTTCTCACCCTCAAAGAACATATGTTCCGTACGGCAAAGACCGATACCCACCGCACCGAAATTACGGGCTACCGTCGCATCATGAGGCGTATCCGCATTGGTACGTACCTGCAGACGGG
>OCHG01002295.1_pt1 | contig 10435 bp, 10 predicted proteins | sample 1538801 | NCBI WGS metagenome assembly OCHG01 (sample SAMN04571727, study PRJEB22368) | human gut metagenome | biome: human gut; material: stool | host: Homo sapiens | place: Luxembourg | collected 2012-09-20 | reverse complement strand
GAGATCCCTCTCACGAGTTTTAGCATCATTCTTGCTCGCCACAAGGGAAACTTTAAGGCTTATCTCGCCGGGACTCCCCGGATAGAGGAACTAAAAGAAGGTGATCGTATCCTTATGCTAGAATCCTGCTCCCATCATGTTTCCTGTGAGGACATAGGACGCCACAAAATTCCCCGTTGGTTACAAGAATATACCGGGAAAAACTTCCAGTTTGACTTTATCGTTGGCTTGGATGCCATCACTCGTCCCATCACCGACTATGCTATGGTCATTCAATGCGGAGGCTGCATGATTACTGGAAAGCAATTAAAAAACAGACTCCAGCCTGCCATTGATGCAGGGATACCTGTCAGTAACTATGGAATGACGATTGCTTACCTGCATGGAATATTCGGAAGGGCAATGAAAGTATTTCAAGATTGATGATTTTAGATTGAACTCCCGAAAGAGAAAAGGAGTTCAATCCAAAATTTCCATATTTCTAAACAGTTATTCCAAACCCTACGGCAAAAGGTCTCAACTCCGGAGCCCGATTCTTGTTAAACATATTGGTCAATGAATAATTTCCCCAAATACACACTCCTCGGTAACCAATACGTAACGTGTAATCTACCTTAAAAGGTACCATCCCGTAACTTCCGTTTTCCTTCAATTTCCGTTTATTTCCCTTCTCACTCGTGTAAACGACCTTTGTTTTCGAGTGCAAGCGGATTCCCCCGATAAAACCCGTGGAGACATAAAACCTTTTCCAACCAGGAGCCGGGAATTGCTTTTCCAGCATCAGGGGTATCGTTAAATAGAGCGTTTTGAATGTACTTCGTTTCACATCCGTAATGTCCCACTCGGACAACGGCACGGCATGCAGCATCTCACCTTTCTCCCGACGAATAGTAATATCTCCATCCAGACACATACGGGAGTAGTCCAGGCCAAATCCCGTGAATATACCGAAACGTTGCCGGGGACTCAAACCAAAGCTAAATTTGGCAAAGTTAAAATGCATCGTAAACGAACTTGCCCAATCTAATTCCATAAAGTCATCACCACCATATTTGGAATAGTTTGTCTTCCCAAAGTTCACAAACCCGAAATAGAACCCGTTCCAGTGTCCTCGAAATTTGTTCGGACGGCCAGGCTTTTGGGATAATACCCTGACATCCCAAGGAAGCTTGACCGGATCGTTAATCCTTTTCTCGCTGCTTTCTCGCACCGTATTATCCCAAATTATCATTTCCGTTTCTTTACTAATGGTGTCGGAGACCTGTCCTTTTGCACGAATCGTATCTTTCCGCCAGCCGTCATTGACAATCACGCTGTCTCGTTGCGCCGAAGCCGATAGTCCACACACCATGAACATGATAAAAGCTGCTATTATTCTCATGATCTTATCTTTAATTAATTTCTTTCTTACATGACGTTTAACCCCCTTGATTAGTTACAGGTTTCCCATGTCTTTTCTCTCTTTACTCCGAAGACGTTCCAACACATTCCTTCCCGCATCAATCAAGTTATTCACGATATTATCCGACTTACCTGATCGGTCAATCAATTGAAACACGGGTTCCCGTTGCTCTTTCATCTGCACCTGAAATTGAAGCCCCTCATACGGGGAGGTCAGTATCTCACTTGGCTGTGGAGCCATAATCTCCACGGGAATTTTCAGTTGTTTTTTCAACTCAATGACATCCGGAGGAATCACTCGTTCCACAACCTCAACCGGTGCTTCCCTCTGTTCCGTCGGCTGTATCATCATCCTTTCCGGTTCCTCAATTATTCCCACTTCTCCGGCTTTCTCCGGTTCTAATACCTGCGGCAACGGGAGAGTTTCTGTCTTCACCACCGTCATAGGTATATCTTCCATAGAGAATTCTTCTTTCCTCGTGGTATAAATAGCAACCACAATACCCAAAGCCACAACCGCGGCAATGGCCGCATAACGTTTAACAAGAAGTATCACTCCGGACTTACGATATAACCCGGCTTTTCCTTCGAACCGATATGCTGGATCAGGTTTCACTTTGATCTTAGCATACACATCAACTTCCCGTTCAAACACTTTTTTATCAGTATTCTCGTCCACCCACGCCCGTTCTTCATCCGTGATAACCCCTTCGGTGACAGCGATGGCATAATACTCCATTTCCCTTTCTCTCACCGCTTGTTTTATCTCCTCTTTTTTACCGAAAACTTCCGTGGGAACTTCCAACCTCACCTCTCCCATCCCGTCAAGTTCTTCTTGCAAATCGGGGTGAACTAGCAAAAACGCCTCCACCTCTGCCCGTTCCCTCTCCGACAAATTCCCATCCATGTAATCAATAAAATAAATCTCGTAATTCTCTCTCGTTATCATATCTCCTCCCGCTTAAACAACCACATCCGGCCTGCGGATATAGGCTTTCATAAATGCTCTCGCCCGAAAGATGTACACTTTCACCTGCGATTCGTTCAACCCCGTGATCCCGGCAATTTCCTCGTAGGAATACGCCTCGTAGTCCCGCAGAAGAATCACCGTTTTCTGCACCGGGGGCAATTTTTCCAAGGCCATATCCAATATTTCCTGTAATCCCGTGTATCCCTCCTGCACATCTCCCGCCCGGTCAGCCACGTTCTCGATGTCCCCGAACTTCGTTTCCCGCCGCAATACATCAATCATCCTGTGATATGCCGTGCTAAAAAGAAAAGACTTCGCCTTGTCGTAGGCAATATATTCCACTTCCTCCCAGAGTTTCATGAAACTATCCTGCACGACATCCTCCGCCATCTCTTTCGACTTGCACATTTTAAGGATAAAACGATACACACCATCAGAGAAATGGTCCACGGTCCGGTTATACTCGGTTCTAGTCATTCTGTTTCCCCTTGGTCCATAGCTCAATTCGTTTCACATCCCGCCAACGCACGTAAACAACTTCACCCCCAGTCCGGAAGATCAGTATCCCATCATTTGTTGCCATCACGTCATACATTCCCCCCAACACCAGTTCGGTTCCTCCCGACAACTTGACCCACGTGTATTTATAGTTTTTAGGTTCTATTTCCCGCACATACTTGAAAGGTATTCGATAAGATATATTCCCGTTCTGTCCGTCCAGTAATTCAAAATCCATGGCCTCGTCGAGATCATACACCAGTACACCCTCCAACGAACGTCCATCCCGTGTCTCAACTCTCCCGAACAAACGCTCCGGAGCCCTAAAATCATCGTAAACGGGAAGATTCAACTGATCGAGAGGAATCGCACGAAACAATTTAAAATCATGCCACCCCACGATCACCTGCCCAATCGACGGCATATTGATGGCTATCCCCCGATTCGTGGCATTCACGTCGTTCTCCCCCCACATGCAAAGTTCCCTGCCACTATGAAGAGTTACCAAGGAAGAGTTTCCCAACGACTTGATACTCCCTATATTCTTAAATGCCACGGAAACCCAGCTAGATTCTGCCCGCCCGTCAAGTAACGATTCCTGTGAATTCTCGTCCAAATCCCATTGAATAAGCCCCTTGTACATCCCGTAAGGCGTTTCCACGATACCCGCGATTGGATGGTCTTTCGGCTCATTAATCGAGTTAGGAGCGGCAGAAAAAACGATCTCGCTAATATGCTCCCAGACCACGTTTTCAATCTTCCCATTCCGAGGTTCCACGGCGATCCAATTACCGATAGCAAGCGACCGTCCTCGTTCAAGCTCGATGACATTTCCCCCTTTCACGCCCAACTCGATCCGCTTATCACCGATCACTCTAATCGACCGAATATTCCCGAAACGGCAAGAAAACTCATGCTCCGGTGGAGTATCCCTCCGACCATCACTAAAACGCACGTTCTCTCCCATAATATCCCGATACCGCATATACGGGTTTCCGATTTTTCCCGCGGAAAAAATGTCCGTCCAGTAAAGATTCTTTCCCCACGTGATGTACCCGCATATTTTACGATTCATCACGGTAGTCACTTCCCCGTAAATCCGTATTGCCCGACTCCCCTGTGCCAACCCGTTAGTAGCACAAAAGCAACAAATTAAGCATCCAATTATCCATGTTTTTAACATACCACTACTTTTGTTTATTGATGGGACGAATGAACTAGGCGAAAAGTTACAAAACTAATTAAGAATAGAAAACAATTTAAACTAAAATCCGGCTCAACAAAAGAGATTTCTCCATGTCAAACCGGATTTCCAATAAATTTATTACGAAATGATATTCTTGACTCATTCTGCATCCAATCGCTTGAAACCTTTCCCGAGAATTTGTTTAGCGTCGAATATCGTCACAAAAGCATTCGGGTCAATCTTGTATATGGCCTGTTGTAAAGTTACCATCTGCCGACGATTAACCATCGTCATGATCATCTCCTTTTCCGCACGGTTGTACATACCTTGTATCGGCACAATGGAGCCACCGCGGTGCAAGTCATTCAATACATACTCCCGAATTTCCTCTGCTTTGTCGGAGATAATAAAGAAACTTTTCTCTGCATTGAACCCTTGAAGGATTATATCAATCGTTTTACCCATGAGGAAAATCGAAAGCCACGAATACATCGGCACCTTCCAGTCTTGGAACATAAGAAAACCGAAAACCACGATACACGAATCAATCATTATCTGCAACTGTCCCAGCGGACGATGAGTCCACTTGTAAAGTATGTTCGATAACACATCGGTTCCCCCGCTTGACGCACGTGTTTTCATGATCATCCCCACGCCAACACCCATGACGACACCACCAAAAATACACGCTAACAACACCTCATCACCTAACTTGAAAGGATCGAGCGCCATCATCGGATCCGTGGGTATCGGCTCTCCCATCAATGTTAACAAGAGCGTAGGCAAACTATCAGAGAAAACAGCGACAAGGATGAAACAAATAAACGTTTTCACCCCGAAACCTGATCCCAAAACCCACAGGCCCAACAAACTCAATGGCAGGTTGAAACACAAGGCGGCTATACCGATCGGGAACCCCCACTTGTGTTGAAGGACGATCGTGATACCATAGATTCCCCCCGGGACAATTTTATAAGGTGCCATAAAACAACTATACCCCAGTGCTAGCACAAAAGCACCCCCGATGAGTAAGGCATATGTCCGGAACCACTCACGGGTAAACGGTTTCTCTTTTAAAAGTATATTCACCATTTCATCTAATTTAAATTCGGCCGCGAATATACACCTCCCCTACCTCACGAAATATGACAAAAGTCATCTTTCCGAGGGAAAATATCTTAATCTGTTTTTTAACACTTCTGTATTACCCGTGGCATTGATTTTGCTCGTACGAGAATATTAATTATAATTGCACACTTTTTCCAATTTGTGAAATTAAAATGAGAACAACCTTACTGATTACGAAAGAAAAAATTATCAGCGTGGCACAAAAATTGTTCATAGAAACAAGTTTTTATCGAACAACGATGAAGGATATTGCCCGTGCCGCTAAAGTCAGTCGGCGCACGCTATACATTCATTTTAACAGTAAGGAAGACATTTTTAACCACATCGTGGATCAAAAAATAGAATTAATCGAACAAAAACTTGAACAGGCAGTCAGAACGGCCTTGCCAGCCGACAAACGGTTGAAGTTATACATCAAGGAACGATTCAATTTAATAGCGGAACTCATGGGCGGTAGCCAACCTATCAAAGAAACTTTTTTACACAATAACAGCAAGATTGAAATACTACGGGAGAATATTGACAGACAAGAGCTCGAACTTCTCTATTCAATCCTTCGGGACGGGGCCGATGCGGGAATCTTCTCGATCAAGCAACCCCGGCGTTTGGCTAATTCCCTGCAATCCGTCTTCAAAAGCCTGGAATTCGGTTTCATACGCCAGTACGAACATCAACCACGACCACAAGTGATTAACGAGTATATTAACATATTATTTCACGGTATAATTAAGAAATAAACTAACACGCACTACGATATGGAATTATATATCAACGCCTTTGCCCATTATCTCCCGGACAACCGAGTACCTAACTCTTACTTCAAAGACGTGAATGGTCTGGATGACGAGTGGATTCGCACTCGTACAGGAATAAGCACCCGGAGTAAGGCTGGCGAGAACGAGAACACGAATACCATGGCCTTGGAAGCCGTTAAGCGCTTGCACGAAAAACTACCCTTCCCTATAGAGGAAGTCGACTTGATCGTGGCCGCTACTTACTCACCCCACGACACGGTAGCAACAGCAGCGCACATGATACAACGCCATTTTAAGGCACGAGCCGCACGCTGTCTCACTGTTTCGGCAGCCTGTTCCTCGTTTATCAACGCCATGGAAATTGTAGAAGGATATTTCGCCATGAACAAGGCAACAAAAGCCATCGTCGTGGCCTCTGAGCATAACACGGAATACAGTAACGAGACTTGCCCGCAAAGCGGTCATCTATGGGGTGACGGATCTGTGGCAATCGCCATTTCCACCATACCGGAAGGAGAAAAAGCAGCCCGCATACTTAATATATTTACCCGCGGACTCGGGCACATCGGCAAAGCAGACACCGCCGTTTACCTACGCCCACATCACGGGGGAATCGGTATGCCGGAAGGGCGTGACGTATTTATCAATGCCTGCCATTACATGATCAAGGGGTTAAATGCTGTAACGAATAGTCAAGGTATAAAACTGACAGACTTGAAATTCATCGCCTCTCACCAAGCCAACAAGCGAATCATGGCTACCGTTGCACGTCAGATCGATTTTCCCGAAGATCGCATGTTATCGAACATCGAGGAAGTAGGTAACACGGGATGCCCTAGTTGTGCTATCGCCTTATCGCAAAACCTTGACCGGGTCGACCATGGTGACCTCGTGGCACTCTCCGTGTTCGGGGGTGGGTACTCTTGCGGGGCCGTACTCTTGCAATTTTTATAAGCAAATACAGAATCAAAAAAATGAATCCCAATGAACACTCATTTGGATTCATTTTTAGTCTATACGCGATAAAAAAGATATACCTTTGCACGAAAGAAATTACCATGAATGACCAGACTGTAATATGTGCCATTGCCACGGCTCCCGGAATAGGTGCTATCGCCGTGATTCGCCTATCAGGGAAAGGATGTATTGAAATTTGTGACCGGATATTTGTTTCCCCTTCCCATAAAAAACTGGTGGATGTTCTTCCGAATACAATTCATTTCGGAAAGATCGTCAACAAGGAGGAACTGATTGATGAAGTACTAATCTCCGTGTTCCACGCCCCCCACTCCTTCACCGGAGAAGACTCCATCGAAATTTCTTGCCATGGTTCAGTATACATTCAGCAACGCATATTACAACTATTAATCTCCTCCGGAGTACGGCTTGCCGCCCCTGGAGAATTTACTCAACGGGCTTTCTTAAATGGTAAAATGGACCTTTCACAAGCAGAAGCCGTTGCAGATCTAATCGCCTCGTCCTCGGCAGCCGCCCACAAAATGGCATTAAGCCAAATGCGGGGTGGATTCTCGGACGAACTGATGAAACTGCGAATGGAACTGTTGCACATCACCTCCCTGTTGGAACTGGAACTGGATTTCTCGGAGGAAGACGTGGAGTTCGCCGACCGATCGGAACTTCGGAGTATTGCCATCGGTATTGACACGTTAATTTCTCGCTTATGTGCCTCCTTCTCCCTTGGCAACGTGATCAAAAACGGCATTCCGGTAGCCATTGTCGGTAATACTAACGTGGGGAAAAGTACCCTACTCAACGCTTTGCTAAAAGAAGATCGTGCCATCGTATCCGACATCGAGGGCACCACTCGCGACGTGATAGAGGATACCATCAACCTCCAGGGAATCACCTTCCGTTTTATCGATACGGCAGGCATCCGCCACACAGACGACCAAGTAGAAAACATGGGTATCGAACGTACTTTTTCCAAAATTGAACAAGCCCGTATCGTATTGTTTTTAATAGATGCCACCAAAAACACGGAACAATTCCTTCCCTATTATACCCAAGTGAAAGAACATCTCGGACCGGATACCCGCTTAGTCATTTTACTCAACAAGACAGACCAAACAGATTCTGCCAACATGATCTTGTCACAAATCACGTCTCTATCTTCCGGGGAAAAGATTCTCCCGATTGCTGCAAAGACTGGATATAACATCCATCACTTGGTGGACGAGCTAGTTTCCACGATCAACCTAAACGCTCTTCATTCAGGAGATGTCATCGTCAGCAATGCCCGCCATTACGAAGCCCTCTCCCATGCCCGCCTAGCCATCGAGCGAGTCATCACAGGACTGGACTCCTATCTTAGTGGTGAGTTTGTATCACAAGACATTCGGGAATGCCTTCATTATCTCGGGGAAATCACGGGACAAATCACGACGGATGAGGTATTGGGAAATATATTTAAGAATTTTTGCATCGGAAAATAACTTATTATAAACAAAGGAATAACATTTATTATAAAACCGTTATAATACCTTATATTATAGCGGTTTTTCTTTTTATTCATTTTATCGTTACTTTGTTTTATTATCCGTTTATTTATCGTATATTTGTACCACTTATGTACCGCAAGGCAAAATAAGGATTATTTGTACCACATTTTTATGTATTTTATCTCCTAAATGGACTAATATAGAATAATATTAAATCTCCATTTTGGACTAACATAGACTTATGTAGACTAAGTTGGACTTAAATAGGTGTGAGATGATAATGCTATGAAAGCGAAAGAACCGATAAAGAAGATATGCGAGTTTTGCGGATGCGAGTTTGAAGCATACACGCAAACCGCCCGTTATTGTTCTCACGATTGCAATAGAAAAGCATATCGGGAAATGAAGCGTAAGGAAGTCATATCCCTTACCGCTTCTATGACTTCACAGACTAAAAGAGAACGAGCAAAAACGAATTTATCAGAACGGGAGTATATCAGCATATCAGAGGCAGCAAGTTTATTAGGTTGGTGCAAACAAACTGTTTACAACTATTGCCACAAAGGTATTATTCCGGCAAAGCGTCTATCACAGCGTACGACATTGATACGCAAAAAGGACATAGAAGCATTGTTTGACGTTATCGAGCCTTACGAAGTCTTGACTACTGGAGTGCGCAAACCTATTGATGAGTGGTACACCATTGACGAGGTTACAGAGAAATACGGTTTGCTTCGGCATCGGATAAGGAAGATTATCAATGCAGAGAGCATACCTACCAAGAAAGTAGGAACACATACTCTAATTGCCAAAAACAGAATAGATGCGTATTTCAGAAAAAGAGGCTTTGACACTACCCTATCCAACCTTGCAGACTGGATAACGACACCCGAAGTAATGGAAACCTACGGCATGACAGAGCAGGCCGTCAGGGTATTTGCTTCCCGGTATACAATCCCGAAGAAGCGGCTTAACGGCAAGCTCTATTATAGCAAACAACATATCGACAAACTTAAAAACAAGGAATAATGAGGAAATCAAAGACAACAAAGGTAACACTACGCTTTCGGATGCTCAACACCGGAAAGGAAACGCTTTACCTTGATTATTACCCCGGTATTCCTAACCCCAAGACAGGCGAAACGATGCGCCGGGAGTATTTAGGTATGTATGTAGTTCCTTTGAAGAAAAGGAACGGAGAACTACAAACCAACAAAGACGGTTCACACAAGTATAGTGAAACGGACGAGGAAACTATACGCCTTGCCGAAATTATCCGTGCCAACAGGCAGAACGAACTAAGTAAAGCGGAAATCTATACGGAAGCAGAAACGGAACTACTCAAAGCCAAAGAACGCAGCAAAGGGGATTTTATAACTTATTTCCGGGATTTGGCAAAAGATAAGAGAGAATCCAATTATAACAACTGGATGAGTGCGCTAAAGCATTTACAGGACTATACCAAGAAATCGGACAACGCCACGATAAAACGGTTTTGTGATATTGATTTGCTTTGGTGTGAAAGATTTCGGGATTATCTGTTGTCTGTCAAGACACATAGAAGCGATAAAGTGACGTTATCCAACAACACGGCAGCGGCTTATTTCTTGAAGTTTAAAATAGCATTGAAATCGGCTTATAAGTATGGCTATTTATCGAAAAATATAAACGAAGATTTGAAAGCCATCAAAGAGAAAGAAACACGTAGGGAGTTTCTTACCCTTGATGAGCTTAAACGACTAGTAGAAACTCCATGCACCAACCCAATACTGAAACGTGCGGCTCTGTTCTCTGCCTTGACTGGTTTACGGCATTCCGACATACGTAAAATGAAATGGAGTGAACTAGTGGAAACAGATGGCAAATTTACTTTAAAATATACCATTCAAAAGACAAGTAAGTACGATGAGTTGCCCATATCCGAACAAGCAATGCAATTATGCGGGGAAAGACAAAAGCCAGAGGAGCTGGTATTTGATGGGCTGGTATATTCTGCTTACGCCAACAAGGCTTTGGCTCAATGGCTGGGTGCGGCAGG
>OCHG01002284.1_pt1 | contig 10490 bp, 9 predicted proteins | sample 1538801 | NCBI WGS metagenome assembly OCHG01 (sample SAMN04571727, study PRJEB22368) | human gut metagenome | biome: human gut; material: stool | host: Homo sapiens | place: Luxembourg | collected 2012-09-20 | reverse complement strand
GATGTACCCACCGAGTTTGAGATCATCACAGCGCTGGGAATGCTCTATTTTGCCCAGCAGAAATGTGAGATCGTGGTGCTGGAGGTGGGCCTTGGCGGCACGCTGGATTCCACCAACGTCATTGATGCCCCGGAATGCGCAGTCATCACGGCACTGGGCATGGATCATGTGAAGGAGCTTGGCCCCACCCTTGCAGACATCGCCGCCGCCAAGGCCGGCATCATCAAGCCGGGCAGTCCGGTGGTGAGCTACGGCGGTGTGCCGGAAGCGGATGCTGTCATCGCCCGTGTGGCCAGGGAGCAGAACGCGCCTCTCACGGTGGTGGATCTCTCCCGCCTCAAAGTGGAGGGCGGCGACCTCGACGCCGTCACGTTCGACTTCGACGGGCTGGACGGTGTCCGTCTGCCCCTCATCGGCAGCTATCAGCCGAAAAACGCCGCCCTCGCTATCACGGCCCTCCGTGTGCTGCGGAGCAGGGGATGGAACATCCCCGACAGCGCCATCCGCACCGGCCTCGAACAGGTGAGCTGGCCGGGCCGGTTCGAGCTGCTGCGGCATTCGCCCGCTTTCCTGTTGGACGGCAGTCACAACGCCCACGGGATGCGGGCCACCGTCCAGAGCCTCCGGGACCGCTTCCCGGGGCAGAAGTTCGTCTTCCTGCTCAGCATCATGGCCGACAAGGATGTGGACGAGATGCTGGCACTGCTGCTGCCGCTGGCAAAGCGGTTCGTCACGGTCGCGGCCCACACGCCCCGCGCTATGCCCGCTGAGACGCTGGCAGAGCACATCCGCGCCCGGGGCGGAAAGGCTGAGGCAGCGGCGGACATCCCGGCGGGCGTCGCCCGCGCGGTGGAGCTGGGCGGTGACGGCCCGGTGTGTGCGCTGGGGACTCTCTACTTCTCCGGCGATGTCCGGCAGGCGTTTGCCCGGCTGACCGCAGAATAAACGACAAAAAGAAAAGCGATGGCCCAGTGCAGGTGGGCCATCGCTTTTTTGCCCTTTCGGGCAAGCAGGGTAAATGATAAGAAGGTAAATGAAGAAAATAGCAATAATAAGAAGGTAAAAACAAGAAGAAAAACAAGGGCGGCGGGATGCTATGTATCCAACAGCCTGCCCTTGTTGGATACAACAATAGCACGATTACAGAAAAATTACAAGCCCTTTTTTGAAAAAACTTTCAAAAAAGGGGCGAAATGCTGTACTTTTGGCACAACGCACAAATCCCGGAGAAATTCACCGGCAATTTGACGAAGCACGAAACGGCGGGGTGTTTCAAACAAGAACACTATAAATTTTCGTAAGCTGCTCTCCGGCTCTTGCACGGCGGAGAAGGCTGTGCTAAGATGATAGCGTAAAATGAGAAGTCTGCGCTGAAATGAAAAACAGATGTGATATTGCAAACGACAAAGGAGAATATAGATGTTAAAAAATGCGTCAGCTGGCGAAAAGGCCGGCTGGTTCAACGGGCGGACGCCGCTGTTTTCCCAGAAAGACCTGCTGCGGCTGGTGGGGCCGCTGCTCATCGAGCAGTTCCTGGCCGTGACGGTGGGCATGGCCGACACCATGATGGTCTCCCGCTGCGGCGAGGCAGCCATCTCGGGCGTCAGCCTCGTGGATATGATAAACAACCTCATCATCGTGCTGTTCGCGGCGCTGGCCACCGGCGGCGCGGTGGTGGTGAGCCAGTATCTTGGCGCGAAGGAGCAGGAAAAGGCAAATGCCAGTGCGGGCCAGCTCATCCTGCTGAGCGCTGTCTTGGGTGCCGTGGTGGCTGCGCTCTGCATCCTTTTCGCCCGACCCATGATAAGCGCCTGCTACGGCTCCATCGACGCGGACGTTCTGGACGCCGGCGTCCTCTACCTTAAAATAACCGCCCTGAGCTACCCCTTCCTCGCGCTGTACAACGCGGGCGCGGCCCTCTTCCGCAGCATGGGCAACTCCAAGATCTCCATGCAGATCAGCGTCCTCATGAACATCATCAACATCGTGGGCAACGCGGTCTGCATCTTCGGCCTGAAAATGGGCGTCGATGGCGTTGCATGGCCCAGTGTCGTCTCCCGTGTCATCGCGGCGGTGCTCATTCTGGGCCGCTGCTACCAGAAAGGCCATGCCCTCACGGTGCCGAAGACCGTTAAGCTCGATACCGGTATGGCCAAGCGCATCCTCGGAATCGGCGTGCCGTCGGCCTTTGAGAACAGTCTGTTCGAGGCGGGCCGCATCGTCGTGGTCAGCATGATCTCCACTTTCGGCACCGTCCAGATCGCCGCCAACGCCGTCGCCAACAACCTCGACGGTGTGGGCTGCATCCCGGGCAAGGCCATCGGCCTTGCCATGATAACCGTCGTGGGCCGCTGCATCGGCGCAGGGGACAACGAGCAGGCTATCTATTATACAAAGAAGCTGCTGGGCTGGGCCTATCTCGTCATGGGTGTGCTGAATGGATTGATCCTGATTTTTGTCCGGCCTCTGGTGGGCATTTACGAGCTTTCGGGCGAGACGATGGAGCTCTCCATCATTCTGGCCTGCATCCACGCGGGCTTTGCAATGCTGCTCTGGCCTCTCTCCTTCGTGCTGCCCAACGCTCTGCGCGCCGCCAACGACGTCAAGTTCACGATGATCGTCTCCATCGCCAGCATGGCCTGCTGGCGTGTGGGCTTCAGCTATATCATCGGTGTGCGGATGGGCATGGGTGCCATCGGCGTCTGGATTGCCATGGTGGTGGACTGGGTCTGCCGCGTGACCTGCTTCGTGACCCGCTTCCGCAGCGGTGTCTGGAAAGAAAAATATAAGGCCTGAAAACAGAAAGGGACGTTATATGAAACTCATCAGCTGGAACGTGAACGGGCTGCGCGCCTGTCTGACCCACGATTTTGCCGCAAGCTTCGCCGCGCTGGACGCGGACGTGTTCTCGGTGCAGGAGACCAAGATGCAGCCCGGGCAGGCCGACTTCGCCCCCGAGGGCTACACGGAATATACATACTCGGCGGAAAAGAAGGGCTACTCCGGCACAGCCTGCTGGTGCAAGACCGCGCCGCTGAGCGTGACCACCGGCATCGGCATTGAAGAGCACGACCACGAGGGCCGTGTGCTGACGCTGGAATACCCGGAGTTTTACCTCGTCAACTGCTACACCCCCAACAGCCAGGACGGCCTGAAGCGGTTGGACTACCGGATGACATGGGAGGACGCCTTCCGCGCCTACCTGCTGGAGCTGGATGCCAAAAAGCCGGTCATCCTCTGCGGCGATCTGAACGTGGCCCATCAGGAAATTGATATTAAAAATGCCAGGACTAACCGGATGAGCGCCGGTTTTACCGACCAGGAGCGGGCCAAGATGACCGAGCTGCTGGCGGCGGGCTTCACCGACAGCTTCCGCGCCATCCACCCGGACGAGGTGAAATACAGCTGGTGGAGCTACCGTTTCCACGCCCGGGAGAAGAACGCGGGCTGGCGCATCGACTATTTCATCGTCTCGAACCGCATTGCGGACAAGATAAAAGCCGCCGAGATACACAATGAGGTGTTTGGCTCTGACCACTGCCCGGTAGAGCTGGACATCGACTTATAAGGAGGGCTCTATGCTCAAAAGCTATCTCATCGTATTCTTTATCTCAATGCTGCCCCTCATCGAGCTGCGCGGCGCCATCCCGGTGGGCATCGGGATGGGGTTGCCCATCCTGCCGACCTATCTGGTCTGTGTGGTGGGCAATATGCTGCCGGTACCGTTCATCTATCTGTTTGCCCGGAAGGCCCTCATCTGGGGCTACCACAAGCCTATCATCGGCCCCTTTTGCCGTTTCTGCATCGTCAAGGGCGAAAAAGGAGGTCGTGCGCTGGAAGCCAAGGCCGGGCGCGGCCTCGTGGCGGCGCTGCTGCTCTTTGTGGGCATCCCGCTGCCGGGTACCGGCGCATGGACCGGTACGCTGGCTGCGTCCATCCTCGATATGAAGTTCAAAGATGTGCTCATCGCCTGCATGGGCGGCGTGCTGCTGGCCGGGATCATCATGGGTCTGGCAAGCGCAGGTCTTTTGGGAGCGCTGAGCGGTCTGTTTGCGGTGTAAGGCTGGTTTTCCATCGCAAAGTGTGCTAGAATAACAACAGTGTGTCTTGAGTAAAGACGAAGAAAGGACGAATCAAAGATGCAAGAGGCTTTGAACCATAAGATCGACGCATTTGTTGCGGCGAACAAAGAGCAGATCCTGAAAGACATTGCCACGCTGGTGTCCATCAACAGCGTGGAGGGTGCCCCGGAAGAGGGCGCACCCTACGGCGCAGGCCCCCGTGCCGCGCTGGACAAGACGCTGGAGCTGGCCGCAGGCATGGGCCTTGCGACCCGCAACTGCGAGAACCATATCGGCTACGCCGAGCTGGCCGGTGCCGATGCCGAGAAGTATCTGGCTACCATCTGCCATGTGGACGTGGTGCCGGAGGGCAACGGCTGGACGGAAGACCCCTTCAAGATGGAGATCCGCGACGGGTGGATGATCGGCCGCGGTGTCGCTGACGACAAAGGCCCCATGGTCGCCACCCTGTACGCCCTGAAGTTCCTCAAAGAGGAGGGCGTCTCCCTGCGCTATCCCATCCGCGCCCTCGTCGGCGACAACGAGGAAACTCACATGCACGATGTGGACTACTACCTCGCCAACTACCCGGCCCCTGTGTTCTGCTTTACCCCGGACGCAGAGTTCCCGGTCTGCAATGGCGAGAAGGGCCACTTCGACGGCAAGCTGGTCAGCCCCGTCTGCAATGGCGTCATCAAGGACTTCGTGGGCGGCGTCGCCACCAACGCTGTGCCTGACCGCGCCAGCGCTCTCGTGGCCACCGACATCACCAAGCTGCGCAACGCCCCCAACATCACCCTCGAGCCGGAAGGCGACGGTGTCCGCATCCGCGGCTGGGGCAAGTCCGGCCACGCTGCCATGCCGGAAGGCACTGTCAACGCCATCGGTCTGGTGGTGAACTACCTGCTGGACAATGGCCTCTGCAACGACGCCGAACGCGCCTATCTGGAAGCCGTCAAGAGGCTGCACGACTCCACCGCAGGCGTGGGCCTCGGCATCGACTGCGCCGACGGCCCCTTCGGCCCGCTGACCATCATTGGCGGCAAGATGTCCATGGTGGATGGCCGGATGGTCCAGACCATGGACAGCCGTTACCCCACCTGCACCGACGGCGACACCATCGCAAAGCAGATCCGTGCCGCCATCGGCACCGGCGCAGAGCTGACGGATGTGGGCAGCGCAAAGCCTTTCTACATCGAGGCTGACACCCCCGCCATCAAGGCCTGCATCGACACCTACAACGAAGTCACCGGCGAGAACGCAACGCCCTTCACCATGGGCGGCGGCACTTACGCCCGCCACTTCCCCTATGCTGTCAGTTTTGGCCCGGAGCACAGCGATATGGTGCTGCCCGAGTTCGGCGGCCCGATGCACGGCGCTAATGAGGCCGCTCCCATCGACAAGCTGCTGGAAGCCCTGAAAATTTATATCATCGCTCTGCTGCGGCTGGAGGAGATCGACTTTTGAGCCGGGTGCGCGTCTTAGTCATTGACGGGCAGGGCGGCGGTCTTGGCCGTCAGCTGACGGCGGCGCTTGCCGCCGGATGCCCGGACATCGAGCTGACCGCCGTAGGAACCAACAGCATCGCGGCTTCGGCCATGCTCAAGGCGGGCGCACACCGCGCCGCCACCGGCGAAAATGCCGTGGTGGTCAACTGCCGCCGGGCGGACATCATCGTCGGCCCCATCGGCATCGTCATCGCCGATTCGCTGCTGGGCGAGATCACCCCGGCCATGGCGGCGGCGGTCTGCCAGAGCAGTGCAGCGCGGGTGCTCATCCCCATCAACCACTGTGATAACATCGTGGTGGGTGTGCCGGACCAGCCCATCGGCCAGCTGGTAGCAGCAGCGGTGGAGAAGGTCAAAGAGTTGATACGATAAAAGAAAAACGGAAGCTCTCCCGAGGGAAAGCTTCCGTTTTTTAATGCTTGCGCTGCCGTGCGGCCACCTGCTGGGCCGTGGGGGGAATATCGCCCTGTGCGGCCTTTTCCAGCTGACCGATGCGGCGGTCGAGGTCGATGAGACGCTGGGCCATGATGTCCGGCAGGTCCTGCTGGTCGAGGTCATCGGCGGGGTTGATGGCCTTGTTGTTGATGCGCACCACTTCAGCAGGGACGCCGACGGCGGTGCAGTTGGCGGGCAGGTTCTTGAGCACCACGCTGCCCGCGCCGATGCGGGCGTTGTCGCCGATATACACCGGACCCAGCACCTTGGTGCCAGCGCCGATAAGGACATTGTTGCCCAGGGTGGGGTGGCGCTTGCCGGTGTCCTTGCCGGTGCCGCCGAGGGTCACGCCGTGGTAGATGGTGCAGTTGTCGCCGATCTCCGCCGTCTCGCCGAAGACGATGCCCATGCCGTGGTCGATGAACAGGCACTTGCCGATCTTCGCGCCGGGGTGGATCTCGATGCCGGTCTTGTGCCGGCCCCGCTGGCTGACCCAGCGGGCAAGGAAGAAGTGCTTGTGCTCGAACAGCCAGTGGGCAATGCGGTGATAGACCAGAATGTGAAAGCCCGGGTAAAGCAGTATGACCTCCAGCACGCTGCGCGCTGCGGGGTCCTTGCGCTGGATGTTCCGCGCGTCCTCTAAAAGACCCATAATAGAAAACCTCCATTTTGCCGCCCGCAATGGCGGCCCCTCTCTGATAGACTTTATAATAGCACATCTAAACTTTAATGTACAGTGAAACGGTAGGATATAAGAACAAAAATGAGGATTTTTTTGCACAGGGGCGCTGGCGGCGGGGGAGAAGAGGGACTTTTCGGTAGAGTAGCTAAAATTCGAGGCTTACGGATGCAAACCTTCTCACATGGAAATGAGACCGAAAGCATTGACACATTTTGCGCTTCTATGATAAAATATATCGAAAAAGAACGGATAGAAAAGGAGACGGGAGCATGAAGGCCAAGATGATGCGTGCAAAACTGGAAAATCAGTTTGCAGCCGTTTTTGCTGTGGCTCCAGTGTTTCCTTTTTTGATGTGCTGACTTTTCCCTTTGCTGGGAAAAGTTTTTTTTTGCCCTTCTGAGGGCAGACACACCCGGACGATGAAACCAGACGAACACAGACAGGGAGGTAATCTTATGCTGCTCATCAACGCTGTCAACGCCGAGGGCCGGCCTGTGGAGCTGTATGTAAAGGACGGAAAGATCGCCGCCGTCGGTCAGGACCTGGCCGCACTGGCCGGAGAAAACGAAACGGTGCTGGACGCCGGAGGACTGACCGTGCTGCCCGCTTTCGTGGACCTGCACTGCCACTGGCGCACGCCGGGCTTCGAGTACAAAGAGGACATTGAAACGGGAAGCCGTGCCGCAGCCGCAGGCGGCTACACCTTCGTGAACCTGATGCCCAACACAAAGCCTGTCTGCTCTTCGGCAGCACAGGCCGCGATGGTGGAACAGAAGGCCGCTGAGGTGGGCCTGTGCGACGTGAACCAGACCGTCTCCATCACCGAGGATTTCGACGGCAAGACCATCGACCACCTCAAGACCCTGCCCGCTTCGGTCAGGTTCATCACCGAGGACGGCCACGGTGTGCAGGATAACGCCACCATGGCCCGGGCGTTCGCCATCTGCACCCAGCGGGACATCACCGTGATGAGCCACGCCGAGGATATGGAGATCAGCCCCTGGGACTATCGGCTGGCCGAGGACATCGAGACGGTGCGGAACTGCTGGCTGAGCGAGTATTACCAGACCCGCCTGCACATGTGCCACGTTTCCACCCGGGGCGCCATTGAGGCCATCCAGATGGCAAAGCTGCGGGGCGCACCTGTCACCTGCGAGGTGACGCCCCACCATCTCTGGTTCACCAATGACACCTGCGACTACCGCGTCAACCCGCCCATCCGCACCGCCGACGATGTGCAGGCCCTCATCGACGCCATCCGCAGCGGTGTGGTGGACGCCATCGCCACCGACCACGCGCCCCACTCCGAGGAAGACAAGCTCAAGGGCATGGCCGGTATGGTGGGCAGTGAGACGGCTTTCGGCGTCTGCTACACCAAGCTCTGCAAGGAAGAGGGACTTCCCCTCGAGCTGCTGAGCCACCTGATGAGCACCCGCCCGGCGGAAATTCTGGGCCTTGCCAAGGGTCAGCTCGAGCCGGGCTATGACGCCGACTTTGTGCTGGTAGACCTCGACACCCCCTATACCGTGGACAAGAACAAGCTCCACTCCAAGTCCCACAACTGCCCCTTCGACGGTGCGCAGCTCTACGGCAGGGTCTGCGCCACGGTCAAGGGCGGCGAGCTGACCTATCAGGCAGAAGAATAAGCTGTAAATACATTTATATAAAAGAGAGACAAACAGGAGGAACCCCAAATGACGAACATGGATAAGCTTTACGAAGCAGTCGAAGCACGCGGCCCGGTCTGCGTGGGTCTGGACACCGATTTCAGCTACCTGCCCGCAGATTTCGTGGACAGCACCCTCTCCAAGGGCGAGAACATCGTCCGCTTCAACAAGAAGCTCATCGACGCCACCAAGGCCGTCGCGGGCTGCTACAAGGTGCAGATCGCTTACTACGAGTCTCTTGGCCTCGAGGGTCTGAAGGCATATGCCGACACCCTGAAGGCTGTCCGCGAGGCCGGTGTGCCGGTCATCGCCGACATCAAGCGCGGCGACATCGCCAAGACCGCTGAGATGTACGCCATGGGCCACTTCACCGGCGACTTTGAGGCCGACTTTGTCACGCTGGCTCCCTACATGGGTCTGGACTCCATCAGCCCCTATCTGCCCTACGCAGAGAAGCAGGGCAAGGGTATGTTCGTCCTCTGCCGCACCTCCAACGGCGGCGCAAAGGATTTCGAGTATGAGAAGCTGGCCGATGGCCGCCACGTCTACGACCTCGTGGGCGATAAGCTGAACGCCCTCGGCAAGGACTACATGGGTGAGCACGGCTACTCTTCCATCGGTCTGGTCATCGGCGGCACTCACATCGAAGAGGCTACCGAGATCCGTGCAAAGTATCAGGACAGCTTCTTCCTCATCCCCGGCTACGGCGCACAGGGCGGCAAGGCCAAGGACATCGCCCAGTATCTGTCGAAGGGCAACGGCGGCGTGGTCAACTCCAGCCGCGGCATCCTGCTGGCCTACAAGAAGCAGCCGGGTGTAGCCTTCGACGAGGCCGCTTACAACGAGTGTGTGAACATGAAGGAGGCCATTGCCCATGCGTGCAGCCTGCTGTGAGGCCACTGTCCTGCGCCATGAGGTCATCGCGGACGACATCCGCCTGCTGACCGCCCTCTGGCCGGACCGCGAGCATGCCCCCCACGCCGGACAGTTCTTCACCCTGCGTGCCTGGGGCGCAGATGAAGCGCCCTTCCTGTCCCGGCCCATCAGCGTCCACAAGTGGGATGCCGAGACCCAGACCGTCGAGTTCCTGTACGCCGTCGTGGGCGAGGGGACCCGCAAGCTGACTGCCCTGAAAAAGGGTGACAGTTTCCAGCTCACCGGCCCCATGGGCAACGGCTTCGATGTGGCCGACATCCTGAGCAAGTATCAGAAGATCGCCGTCGTGGGCGGCGGCATCGGTACCGCCCCCATGTACCAGCTCACCCGGGAGCTGGCGGCTGGCGGCGTCAAGCCGGACGTCTTCTTCGGCTTCCGCGATAAGCCCTACTGCATGGAAGAGTACCGCTCCATCGCGGGCATCGTCAAGGTGTCCACCGACACCGGCGCGGTGGGTTTCCACGGTTTCGTCACCCAGCTGTATGACCCGGCGGATTACGATGTGGTGCTGGTGTGCGGCCCCACGGTCATGATGCGGAATGCCGCCCGCCTCTGCGCGGAGAAGGGGACTCCCTGCTTCGTCAGTCTGGAAAAGAAGATGGCCTGCGGCATCGGTGCCTGCCTCGGCTGCACCTGCGAGACCAGGAGCGGCGAGGGCAAGAGCGTGTGCAAGAATGGCCCTGTGTTTGATGCAGCGGAGGTGTTCTGATGGCAGACTTGAAAACGAACCTGCTGGGCTTTACCATGAACAGCCCCATCATCGGGGCCTCCGGCACGGTGGGCTACGGCGTGGAATACGAAGAGCTGGCTGATTTCAGCAAGATCGGCGGCATCTCGGGCAAGGGCCTGACCCTGCACGGCCAGTACGGCAACAAGGGCGAGCGCCTGTGGGAGACGCCCTCGGGCCTCATCAACAGCATCGGCCTGCAGAACCCTGGTGTCCAGCACTTCATTGATGTGGAGCTGGGCGAGATGCTGGAACTCAAGCAGAAGTACGGCACGGTGGCCATTGCCAACCTCGGCGGCCACAGCGAGGAAGAGTACGTCGAGGGCGCAGCCATGCTGAGCGAGAGCGGCGTGGACATCGTGGAGCTGAACATCTCCTGCCCCAACGTCAAGGTGGGTGGCATGGCCTACGGTGTCAAGGCGGAAGCTGCCGGTGAGGTGGTGCGGATGGTCCGCGACGCCTGCAAAAAGCCCC
>OCHG01002239.1_pt1 | contig 10661 bp, 10 predicted proteins | sample 1538801 | NCBI WGS metagenome assembly OCHG01 (sample SAMN04571727, study PRJEB22368) | human gut metagenome | biome: human gut; material: stool | host: Homo sapiens | place: Luxembourg | collected 2012-09-20 | reverse complement strand
CGCAGGCTGCGGTTTGTGGACTGCAACAAGCCGTTCTGGAGGAAGCTGATATACAGAGCGTTTGTGCGGGCGAAAACTGGCTGCGACAAATGGCACGATTACGAGATGGCGGTTGCGCCTTATGAAACCGACAAGCCTATTTATTATGAGTTTACGTCGTGTCCGGCAGCGGAGTTTGCTATCCAACACGGTCTTACGGACATTATGCCTGCCCTGTGCAATGTGGACTATGCGTCCATGGAACTGCTCCATGCCAAACTCGTGCGGACGACCACCTGTGTGGACGGCTGCCGATGTGACTATACCATCTGCGGCGACAAAGACCCATACTTAAAGGAACACCCCGAATACCGGGATGAGGCGGGATTCAGGAGAAATAAATAATACTGCAATGCAAAGGCGGTGAGACAAATGGAAACCTTTCTTGGAATCATGGTCCCTTTCTTGGGCACAACACTGGGTGCGGCCTGCGTGTTCTTTATGAAAAAATCCCTTGGCGATCTGGTACAGCGCGCCCTTGCGGGCTTTGCCGCCGGGGTGATGGTGGCGGCGTCCATCTGGAGCTTGCTGATCCCTGCCATTGAGCAGTCTGAGGATATGGGGAAGCTGTCCTTCCTCCCTGCCTTTATCGGCTTTTGGAGCGGCGTGCTGTTTTTGCTCCTGCTCGACCGTTTGATTCCCCACCTTCATGTGGGAAGCAATCAGGCGGAGGGCCCGAAAAGCAGGCTCGGTCGCACCACCATGATGGTGTTGGCAGTGACCCTGCATAACATTCCGGAGGGAATGGCAGTGGGCGTGATGTACGCGGGCTTCCTCGCGGGAAATACGCAAATTACGGCGGCAAGCGCACTTGTCCTGTCCCTTGGCATCGCCATTCAGAATTTCCCCGAGGGCGCGATCATCTCTATGCCGCTGCGGGCGGAGGGCGAGAGCAAGAGCAAGGCATTTCTCGGCGGCGTGCTCTCCGGCGTGGTGGAGCCTATCGGCGCGGTGCTGACGATTCTTGCGGCGCAGCTCGTGATCCCGGCGCTGCCGTATTTTCTGAGCTTCGCGGCGGGCGCCATGCTCTATGTGGTGGTTGAGGAGCTTATCCCGGAAATGTCGCAGGGAAAGCACTCCAACATCGGCACGATTTTCTTTGCCGTGGGCTTTAGCGTCATGATGACGCTGGATGTGGCGCTGGGATAGCCAAGGCCGGTGTCTGACCAAGGCGGATTCAAGGCAGACTACTCATAAAATAGTCTGCCGTTTCTTCTGCCAATTAGTTAGAATGCGCTAACTAAAAGCGAGACGGCAGAAACCTGGAGGTTGAACAAAGAAAAGGAGGGGAAGCCCCGATAAACGGCTTCGGCGCTTGCCGGGCGGGGATTGGCGCGACATCTATCGCTTTGTGACGTGGATGATTACGGGCTCCCTGTGCAGCATAGGCTTTACGGCGTGCCGGCACGGGACATATATGGACACAAACAGGGAAAAGACGCGGATGAAGGAGAAAAAGCACGATGAAGGAGAAAAGCATATGGTAACATTGACCGAAACAACAGCGATCGCCGCCCCTTTTGAAAAGCTGGAGTGGTGGGTGGACCATTTTGAGGAGGAGTTCGTCAAGTGGAGTCCGCTGCATTTGGAATGCGAACTGCTCAGCGGCGGCATTCAAGCCGGAGATAAAGTGCGCTTTCATGAAATCGTCATGGGCATGGATTATGACGTCACCGGCACGATCATTCGGGCGGAAAGGGACAGGGATCATTTTTCCTTTGCCTTCGAGAGCGATAAAAAAACTGCCGTCATCTCATTTGAGGGAGAGCGGACCGATACGGGTTGCCGCTTTCGCCATACGGAGAGCTTTGGCGTGCAGGCGCCGGTCATAGGGCCGGTGGTGAATTTTCTGATTTTCAAGATTCTTTACAGGAAAAAAGCGAATTGGCAGCTCATTCGGGACGATATGATCCTGGATAATCAGTACCTGACCGATATTCTGGAAAAGGGCAGATATCCGGCGCGCATCCCGCCGGAGCAGATCAGAAACATTTCCCCAAGGGAATTGATGGAGGGGGTCACTGGTCGCTAAAGCGGTGATCGGAAGTGTATGAAAAAGAAGATTTGGGGTATCCATGCGCCGTTCTATGATCGGGCGATACGCGGAATGAGCTGAATGGAACACACGCGAACCCCCTTGACAGATTCCTTCAGTGCGGCTATAATATACCAGCAGTATATACTACCGGTATATCAGGAGGCATCAATGGAACGTACAGAGACTCAAATGAAGATCCTCGAAGTCGGGAAAAAAGAATTCCTGGAAAAAGGATTTAAGGACGCATCTCTGAATAAAATCGTCGCGGAGGCAGGCTTCACGAAGGGCGCCTTCTACGGCTATTACCCGGATAAGGCCGCGCTTTTTGAAGATCTTGTGGGCGAGGCAGCAAAGGGACTGCTGGAGCAGTTCAAAGCCGCACAGTCCGCCCATTTCGATCTTGTCTCCGAGGAAAAGACGAAGGACAGCCTGAAGCTGTCCACTGAGTATTTGCGCGTCTTTGTGGAATATATGTACGCCCATTTTGATGCCTTCAAGCTGATCCTCTGCCGGGCGGAAGGTACGCGCTATGCAAATTTTTTTGAGGAGCTTGTGGAACTGGAGGTAGAGTGCTCAGAGGAATACTACGCACTTCTCCGCAAAGGAGGAAAGCTCTCCGGGAAAATGACAAGGCAGCTTCACCACATGATTACCAGCGCCTATTTTACTGCGGTATGTGAGACGATTGCCCATGATATGCCCAAAGAAGAAGCTATGCGGTATATTGAGGAGCTTGCAAAGTTTTTCAACTCTGGCTGGAAAGGCTTGCTCCGGCTGGAATAATGCACAATCACACAAGCACTTTAATTTTTTACACGCGAGTTAGCGTACTCTAACTGAACAATATAAAATTGGAGGTCGTTTATTATGCTTAAAACAGATTCGAAGAAGCTGGAAACAAGGGACTTTATATCAGTGGGCATCTTTTCGCTCATCTATGCTGTGGTGGCGTTTGTGATTGGCGGTGTTGCGCAGATGACGCCGGTCACTTTCCCGTTTATGCCAATGATCGTGGCGCTCTTTACGGGGACAGTTTTCATGCTCTATGTGGCAAAAATACCGAAGAAGGGAGCTCTCTCCATTCTCGGTGTAATCGCGGCGATTTTGCTGTTTATTACGGGAATGTTCTGGATGATGTCCGTATTCTTCCTGGTTTTCGGCGTGATCGCGGATTTTATCTGCGCTTCCGCTGATTTCAAATCCTTTAAGAAAAACCTGCTTGCCTACTGCGTCATGGCGCTTGCGCCGATGGGGGCATACATTCCAATGCTTGTCATGCCCGCACAGTTTGATGCTTTTATGAAGAATAAAGGTGACTTCTCCTCCTTTGAAGGAGTGATTCATTCGATTGGGGCTACCTGGTGGGCAATCCCCGCAATGATTATCGGGACACTTGTCTGCGCGATCATCGGCGGACTGATTGGAAAGAAGCTTATGAAAAAACACTTTGAAAAAGCAGGAGTCGTATAAATGAGACTCGACCCACGGACGAAGCTTCTGATTCTCGCGGTCACAAGCGTTTCCGTTTTTATGAATAAAAGCATCGCGGTGGAATGTGTGCTTGCGGGGATTCCGCTTGTACTTCTGAGCGTTTCCGGCAATCTGAAAAGGACGCTGAAATACGCAGCTTTTTTTCTCACGCTTCTGCTGATCCAGCTTTTTATCGTACCGAGGCTGCCCGTGACTTTCGGCGGAATCGTCTATATGTTTGCAGTGTATATCCGCAAGCTTCTCCCCTGTTTTATGCTGGGCAGCTTTCTGATTGCAACGACAAGCGTAAGTAAATTTCTTGCGGCGATCACAAAGCTTCGATTGTCGAAAGGACTCACGATTGCTCTTGCTGTTACGCTCCGTTATTTCCCGACCATGAGAGAAGAGTGGGCCTCCATACGGGATGCCATGGCGCTGCGAGGGATATCAGCGTCCGCGGCTGGGCTGATTAGCCATCCTATACAGACGATGGAGCATGTCTATGTTCCCCTGCTTGTTTCTGCTTCCAGAATTTCGGACGAGATTACGCAGGCAGCGATTACAAGAGGCATCGAGCACACAGGTGAAAGAAGCTGTATAGAGGAAATCGCGTTTTCATTTGCTGATTTGCTGGTGGTAATTGCTTACGCGGCGCTCGTTGCCGGCATGATATACGCGGGCATGAAAGGGGTGTTTTGATTATGATATCGTTTCAAAATGTCTCTTTTACATACGCTGAAAGCGGGAACGGCGGAGTCCTTGATTTGAACCTTGTTGTTCGGTCCGGCGAATGCGTGCTGCTTTGCGGACCGTCCGGATGTGGAAAAACAACGGTTACACGGCTCGCAAACGGACTGATTCCCCATTTCTTCCACGGCAATCTTTCGGGGCAGGTGAACGTAAACGGTATGGATACCCGGGAGACAGAGATTGCTGCGCTATCGGATGCGGTAGGGACGGTTTTTCAGAATCCTCGAACGCAGTTTTTCAATACGGATACGGACAGCGAGATCGTGTTTGGGCTTGAAAATCGGGGCATTCCGCGAGAGGCTCTGCGCTCCCGATTAGATGAACTTACGGAGGAGCTGCATCTTAGCGAGCTCCGGGGCCGAAATATCTTTGAACTGTCCGGCGGCGAGAAGCAGAAGATCGCGTTTTCCAGCGTGTATGCTTCGGCTCCCGATGTCCTTGTGTTTGACGAGCCATCATCCAATCTCGACATGAAGGCCATCGGAGAATTGGCTGATTTGATCCAACGGGCGAAAATATCAGGAAAGACCATTCTGATCGCAGAGCACCGCATCTGGTATCTGATGGACATTGTGGATCGCGTCGTTTATATGCAGGATGGCCGGATTGCATCGGACATGGAGGCTTCAGCGTTCAAGGCGCTGCCTGAAGCAGATATTCGCAGAATGGGACTGCGTGTCAGAGATCTGTCGGTATCCGAATCGGGCGGTGTGAAAACAATCGCTGCCGATGGATTGCTTTCCGCTCAGAAAATCAGCGTCCGTCTCGGCGGCCGGAATGTATTGAATGATATCTCTTTTCAGGCAAGCCGCGGAGAAATCATCGCCATTGCGGGCGTCAACGGCGCCGGGAAATCGACCCTCGCCAGAATGCTCTGCGGATTGCAAAAGAACGGCTTCGGTACTGTTTTGTGGGCTGGAAAACCGATGAGCCGGCGGTTGAGACGGAAAAAGGCATACATGGTCATGCAGGATGTGGGGCACCAGCTCTTTACCGACAGCGTGGCGGCAGAATGCGCGCTTGGCATAAAAGCTCCGAACAAAGACGAGATTGACTGCGCATTAGAAAAGGTGGATCTGCTGGCGTATAAGGAACGGCATCCCTTGTCTCTTTCCGGCGGGCAGATGCAGCGCCTTGCGGTTGTGGTGAGCGATATCTGCGGCAAGGAGCTGCTGGTGTTCGATGAACCTACCAGCGGACTGGATCTGAAAAGCATGGAAGAGGTCGGCATCTTGACACGAAGCCTTGCGACACAAGGCAAGGTGCTTTTGATCATCACACATGATATTGAGTTTATGATGCGGATTTGCACAAGAATACTGTTCATCCGGGACGGAGAAATCGTGGAGGACCTTTCCGGTGGACAGAAAGAAAAGATTGTAAGACTTTTACGAGGTGAGGAATGATGGCGGGAAAAGAAAACTCGGCGATGACGATTCTGATGGATTTTGCGAAGCCGTGCAAAGGGAAACTGATCGGCTCCGTCGTACTTGCGGTTTTGGGGGCGCTTTGCGGCATGATCCCCTATATCGCGGTGTCCCGCGGGATCATTATGATCTGCCACGAAGACTATGCTTTCGGCAAGTTGGCGTTTCTGGCATTGATCGCTCTTGCGGGCTATCTCGGGCAGGTGTGGTTCGGAACTTATTCTACAATGAAGAGCCATGAGTCTGCCTTTATCATTCTGCGGAATATCCGCATGGCGATAACAGAGAAGCTCTCCCGTGTCCCCATGGGAACGATCCTTGATACGCCGTCCGGGAAATTCAAAACGATCATCGTGGACACCGTGGAAAAGCTGGAGCTTCCGCTGGCGCATATGGTACCGGAGCTCACTGCCAACATCCTAATCCCAGTTCTAATGCTCGTTTACCTCTTTAGCCTTGATTGGAGACTCGCGCTGATCTCTCTTGTGACGATTCCGGTGGGTGCCTTCTGCTATATGGGGATGATGAAGGATTACGAGAAGAGATATGCCAGAGTACTTGCCGCCGGGAAAAACATGGATGCCGCAACGGTGGAATACATCGGCGGCATCGAAGTGGTGAAGACGTTCAATCAGGGTGAACGCTCATATAAAAAATACGCCGACGCCGTGGCGGAAAACGAGACAGCCAAAGTGACCTGGTTCAAGCAGACCAACGGCTACTATGTGATGGGGCTTTCCATCCTGACGGCAACACTTGTGGGCGTGCTGCCCTTGGGGAACTGGCTCTTTATAAACGGAAGGGTCGAAGCGGGTACGCTGATTACCTGCATCATTCTCGCCCTTGGACTCGTAAAACCACTGATTCAGGCATTGCAGTACACCGACAGCCTGGCCATGGTGGATTCCACCGTAAAAGAGGTAGGGAATCTTCTGGATGAGCCGGAGCTTGTGCGGCCGACCGAGAGAGCTGTCCTTGCGGACGCCGACGTATCCTTTGATCATGTTACCTTCCGATACAAAGAGACGGAGGTTTTGCATGGAATTTCCTTTGCCTGCGCAAAAAACGGTATGACGGCCATTGTGGGTCCCTCCGGCTCCGGTAAATCTACCATTGCGCGGCTCATCGCCTCCTTCTGGGAGGCGGAGAGCGGCTGCGTCCGTATTGGCGGCGTGGACGTACGGAACATCCCTCTCCCTCAGATAATGGAGCTTGTCTCATATGTATCACAGGATAACTTCCTGTTCCACCTGTCTATCCGGGAAAACATTCGTATCGGAAAACCGGAGGCCACAGACGCAGAGATCGAAGCAGCGGCAAAAAAAGCGAGCTGTCACGATTTCATCGCCGCCCTGCCGGAGGGCTATGATACGCTGGCGGGCGATGCGGGAAGCCATCTCTCCGGCGGAGAAAGGCAGCGAATCGCCATTGCAAGGGCAATCCTAAAGAACAGCCCGATCGTGGTGCTGGATGAAGCCACGGCATTTACCGATCCTGAAAATGAGGCCGTTATTCAAGCATCCATCGCAGGGCTTGTAGCAGGAAAAACTTTAATTGTCATTGCGCATCGGCTGTCTACCATTACAAAAGCAGACAAGATCCTTGTCGTGGATAAAGGAAATGTCGCTGCGGAAGGAACCCATGAGGAGCTTCTTGAAACAAGCAATCTATACAAGGAATTATGGAAAGCCCATATGCAGGGCAAAGATACCGCAGAGGAGGTGGCGTGATGATAAGGTTGTTTCAAAGACTTTTGTTGTTCTCGGGCTTACAGAAGAAGCGTCTTATCCGCTCTTTTCTTGCATACCTTGTCAGCTCATTCTTTGAGATGATCCCAATCATGGCCATTCTAACGGTGCTCACAGGAATCCTGAAGCAGCTTTCCGGCGATGTTATGCCTGAAAGCACAATCTGGATTTCGCTTGGCATCATGATTGTTTCCATTGTAGGGCGAATTGTATTTGTCAATCTCTCAGCCAATGCCAGAACTCTTGGCAGCTTCGCGTTCGGGTCGGAAAAGCGCATGGAGATCGGCGAACGCCTGAAAAGGGCTCCTATGGGCTATTTCAATGAAAACAGGCTCGGGGATATCACTGCGGCGGTGACGACCACCCTTGGCGATCTGGAGCAGCAGTCCGTTACCATTATGGAAAATGTGGCGGGCGGGTTTATCCACGCCATCGTGATTGGCGTTTGGCTTATGATCTATGAGCGGCGGATCGGGCTGATCTCTTTGGCCGGACTTGCTGTGGCGCTCATTGTTTATTCGTTTATCGGCAAGGTCGGCAGGAAACACGCGCCCCGCCGTCAGGCAGCCCAGGCTGGCCTGGTCACTGCCGTTTTGGAATATGTGCAGGGCATGGGCGTAGTCAAGGCGTTTGGGCTGGCGGAGCGCACCGGAAAAGCAGTTGACGCCGCAATCGAGGAAAGCAAAGAGGCAAATATCGTGCTTGAAAAGGCGTTTTCCAAAATGACGGCGCTCTATCAGACGGTGTTCAAGCTCGCACGGGCGTCTATTCTGGTTTTTGCGCCCTATCTTTTGGCAGGAGGAAGCATCACGCCGGAGAAGTGCCTGCTGCTTCTCGTGTCCAGCTTCATGATCTATGCCGCCGTGGAGGTGGCGGGCAGTATGTCCTCCATTGCCCGCGCGGTGGAGGCTTCCCTGGACCGGCTGGATAACATCATGGACATTCCATCCCTGGACGAAAACGGGGCTGATCTTGTGCCGGAAAATTTCAATATCGAAGTGAAGAATATGTCCTTTGGATACGGGGAAAAGGAGGTATTACATCAAATCAGCTTAAGCGTACCCCAGGGAAGCTCCTGCGCCATTGTTGGTCCCTCCGGCGCCGGAAAAACCACGCTGGTCGGTCTGATTGCCCGTTTCTGGGATGTGAAGGAAGGACAGATCACGCTCGGCGGCCGGGATGTGCGGGAATATACCAGCGGCAGCCTTCTAAAGAATTTCGCCATCGTATTTCAGAATGTGTATCTCTTTGAGGACACCGTCGAGAACAATATCCGGTTTGGCAGACCGGACGCAAGCGAGGATGAAATCATAGCAGTCGCAAAGAAAGCCTGCTGCCATGACTTTATCATGACGCTGCCCGACGGTTATCAGACAAAGATCGGCGAAGGAGGCTCCAGCCTCTCCGGCGGGGAAAAGCAGCGAATCTCCATTGCAAGGGCAATTCTGAAGGACGCACCCATCGTCATTTTGGATGAAGCCACAGCCAGCGTGGATCCCGAAAACGAGCAGGAGCTGCAAAAGGCCATCCGGGAGCTGACAAAAGGCAAAACGATTCTGATGATTGCCCACCGTCTGTCCACCGTGCGCACGGCAGATCAAATCATCGTGCTGGAGAACGGCAGGATCGTTCAACGCGGAAACCACAGGGAACTGATGCGCGAAGACGGCCTGTACAGGCGCTTTGTGGGAATGCGCAGCCAGGCAATCGGCTGGACGCTGAAAGGCGGGAAAGCACATGGATAGAAGGTTAGACAAAAGATACTTGACCGGAGCGGTATCTGCAATGGAAAAACAGTATGGCGTGGAAAAGACAGACGCGATCATAGAAGATGCATGGAGGCGTTATGCGGAAATCGTGGATGAAAACGCCGACGAGCCGAAAAAGATGTATATGCATACGCGGAAACGCATCTATCCTGCCATCGCCGCCTTTTACGCCATGACGGGAAATGGAATCTCCCGTGAGGAAGCGGCGGCTTTTCTGAATAGATATTATGAAAAGCGGGCAGCGGGCGCTGGTGCAAAAATTCGAGGGGCAATGAAGATACCGGGTCTGTATAAGCTGGTGCCGAAGTTCTTTGCCAAAATGACAAAAAGCTCCTTTGGAGAGGACTGCGGTTTTCGGGCTAATTGGATACGAACAGAGCAAGAGGAAATGTGCTTCGACATGCTGGCCTGCCCCTATCAGGACACCTGTGTGAAATACGGCTGCCCGGAGATTGTGGCCGGCTTTTGCCGCGCGGATGACGAGGCCTACGGGCATATGCATCCAAAGCTCAAATGGGGACGGACAAAGACGCTCGGACAGGGCGGAGACTGCTGTGATTTTAGACTGACGATAGAGTAATGACCCTATGGAAAGACTGATGAGATACAAGACCCTCCAATGCTTTCTTGCGGCGCTGATTATGATTGCGTTCCTCGCTCCTTCTGCATATGCATCCGGTGCACCGGACGCATATGAGGCAAGCGCAAACGCTGTTTCCGAAAAATACATTGGCAAAACGGTTCCGGGCGCGTGTGTCGTAATTTCGGAGCATGACAATTCGGCATTTGCGAAGGGGTATGGCCTTGCTGATTTAGAGAACAATACGGCCATGGACCCGGAGACCACGGTTTTTGAATGGGGTTCCATATCAAAGACCTTTGTGTGGGTCAGCGTGATGCAGCTTGTTGAGGATAGGAAAATCGATCTGGAAACGGATATCCGCACCTATCTGCCGGACGGCTTTTTGAAAAATCTGCGATTCGCTGAGCCGGTTACTTTACTCCACCTGATGAACCATACGGCAGGATTTGAGGAAGAATTGCTGGATTTGCGCTATTACAGCGCGAGTGAGGAAATCCCCTTCAAAGAAGTACTATGTAGCAGGTGTAGGAATTGCAGCGGCCATCTGCGGGTTTTTCACGGGAATCAGCCATGCCGTAAAGAGAAAAACCAGAGCACCGGTCCTTACGATTGTTTTATTTGCATTGCAAATTATATCTGCGTGGATGCTCGGATTCTTAACAGTAGTATAAATTAACAGAAAACGGAGGAATGGATTTATGGACAAAAAGAAAAAGTGGACGGTTAAGGATGTTATTACAACGGTATTGCTCTCCGCAGTGCTGATCGTGATCCAGCTCGTTGTCAATATGGTCTGCATGGCCAACGACTTTGTCAGCATGGTGCTGTCCGTGGGGA
>OCHG01002224.1_pt1 | contig 10740 bp, 11 predicted proteins | sample 1538801 | NCBI WGS metagenome assembly OCHG01 (sample SAMN04571727, study PRJEB22368) | human gut metagenome | biome: human gut; material: stool | host: Homo sapiens | place: Luxembourg | collected 2012-09-20 | reverse complement strand
TAGCGACCTTGAAGGTGTACTTCTTGTCAGCGATGCCAGCCATGGAGTTCTCGGTGATGACGGGGGCGAGAACGATGTCCTGTGCGAATTTCATCACGCATATACCTCCTCAAGTTTCTTGGCAGCGTCAACGCTCAGGATGAGCTTGTCGGCGTTGACAACATCGTAGGTGTTGATGCCGGTAGCGGCGGTCTGGACACCGGGGATGTTGGCGGCGCTCTTGACGAACTTGGCGTCCAGAGTGTCATTGACGATCAGGTTCTTCTTGCCTGCGCCGACAGCGGCCAGGAAAGCAACGACGGTCTTGGTCTTGTACTCGTCAGCGGCGATCTTGTCGACCAGGATCATGTTGCCGTTGGCAGCCTTGTCAGACAGGGCGCTGAGCAGAGCCAGACGCTTGACCTTCTTGTTGATGGTGTAGTAGTAGCTGCGGGGCTTGGGGCCCAGAGCAACACCGCCGTGGGTCCACTGCGGAGCACGGATAGAGCCCTGACGAGCGTGGCCGGTGCCCTTCTGGCGCCAAGGCTTCTTGCCGCCGCCGCGGACTTCCTTGCGGATCTTGGTGTTCTGGGTGCCCTGGCGCTGGTTGGCCAGGAAGTTGACGACTGCCTCGTGGACAGCCTTCTCGTTCGGGGTGATCCCGAACACGGCGTCGGAAAGCTCAACGGTGGAAACCTTCTTGCCGTTCATATCGACGACATCAAACTGTGCCATTGTGTTTTCCTCCTTTACGCTTTCACGCTGTCGTGGATGGTCACGACCGAGCCCTTCGGGCCGGGGATCGCACCCTTGATCGCGATCAGATTGTTCTCAGCATCGACTTTAACGATGCTCAGGTTCTGGACGGTCACGCGGACCGCACCCATGTGGCCGGGCAGACGCTTGCCCTTGAACACGCGGGACGGGCTGGAAGTGGAACCGTTAGAACCGGCATGACGTGCAACAGGGCCGGTGCCGTGGCTCTCACGCAGGCGGTGCTGGCCAAAGCGCTTGATAACGCCCTGATAGCCCTTGCCCTTGCTGGTGCCGACAACGTCAACCTTGTCGCCCTCTGCGAAGACATCAGCCTTGAGGATGTCGCCGACGTTGACGGCAGCGATGTCATCAAAACGGAACTCACGCAGGGTGCGCTTGGGAGCGACGTCAGCCTTGTCGAAGTGACCCTTGGCGGCCTTGTTGACCTTCTTGGCGCTCACTTCGCCGTAGCCCATCTGAACAGCCTGGTAGCCGTCAGACTCAACGGTCTTCTTCTGCACGACGGTGCAGGGGCCGGCCTCGATGATGGTGACCGGAACGACCTTGCCGTTGGCGTCGAACAGCTGGGTCATGCCCAGCTTCTTGCCGATGATACCTTTTTGCATTGTGTTTGTCCTCCTGTAAAGGTTATTGGTTGGTGGTTTCCCATCAACATGACCTCTCCGCTGTTTGCATTGCAGCGAGATGGTGCTTTACCGTGTCTTTCCATTACACGCCGACCGTTCACGGATCACGGCCGCGCGTATCGGCCATTATAATGTAGAAACTCGATTACAGCTTGATCTCGATGTCAACGCCGGCGGGGAGCTGCAGGCTCATGAGAGCCTCGACCGTCTTGTTGGACGGCTTCAGAATGTCGATCAGACGCTTGTGCGTGCGGGTCTCGAACTGCTCACGGCTGTCCTTGTACTTGTGGACAGCGCGCAGGATCGTGACGACCTCCTTGTCGGTGGGCAGAGGGATCGGGCCGGAAACGCGAGCGCCAGTGCGCTTAGCGGTCTCCACGATCTTCTGTGCCGCAGCATCGATCAGGGATGCATCGTAGCTCTTCAGACGGATTCTGATTTTTTCTTTGACTGCCATTGCATTCGCCTCCTATAAAATTTTGCGCCTTAGGCGAGCCGATAAATCACACACGTTTCCGGGTGTTCAACCTTTTCGCATGACAAAATCCGGTGAACCGTGTTCGCACAGTTCTCCCGGAAAGAATCATCACAAAGTAAGGTGAACATTGGTCCGCACCGCAGAATGCAGTGGCGTACATATCCCTTTGTTTCCGTAATTCTTTCGCCCGGTTCTAAGATCGGACATACTCCGCGGAAAAACCCGCCAGCCCTTCGGCTTTACGGCGGCAACCTCCCGCATCAACGCATATCGCGGCTTGCGCAGCTTGCTTATTCTGCACAAGCCTTCCGCAGCCAAGATGTATTATAGCACACGTCTCCCGGTGTTGCAAGTGTTTTTTGGCATTTTTATAAAATTTTTTTGAGAAATTTTTACGTTATGCCGAAAGTAGTGGGGGTTGTATGAGTTTTCAACAGAGTGCATGGTTTTTGGGGAAAGTTTGTTGGATTTGTGGGCAATTTGTAAGGAAATTGTCACTGTCTGCTCCCTGCCTCCCTCTGCGAGGGAGGTGGCCCCGCAGGGCCGGAGGGAGAGAGCCTTGCCTTCACCCGAAATATTTCGGGCAGCCGCAAAGTTCTCTCCCCCACCGCCTGCGGGCGGAGCCCCCTCCCAGAGGTGGCCAAGGGGGTTAGTTGGGCAGCTCCAGCGCATCCACCCGCCAGCCATTCTCCGTCGGCACCAATCGCACCGTCGTTACAGTGGCGGTATCGGGCACAATCGTCTCCTCCCCTGCCCAGCCTTTAAAATCGTCGCTCTCGCAGGTCAGCGAGAGCTGCCAGAATGTAAGGCTGCCGTCAGGCTGCAATTCCGGCTCGGTGAAAAGATGCCCGCAGTAGGCGATGTTGCCGCCGCGGTCACCGTCCAGCGTCAGGATGGTGTCGTTTTCGCCCTCGGCAAAGGGTGCGGGGTCCATGCTCAGCATATCGTCCACCCAGGCATCGGAGTAGACCGTGTGCAGAAAGCTGCCGAACTCCGAGAACTTCGTGTAAAACGCGCCGTCCGCCGCGCGGTAGTTGAAAAACCCAACCGGCTCGTCCAGTTTCTCATAGGGCAAAAAGCCCGCGTGCATCCCCCACCAGTGATATTGGAAGTAATACGCCGAGGCCAGCACCGCCCGGGCCTGCTTGTCCAGCGACGCGGGAACATCGCAGACTTCGGTGCGGTCATAGTAGCTCTCGACCCACGGTGCATTGACTGTGACCGTCACCACATTGTTCATGGGCAAGGTGTAGGGTTCGGCCTGTACTTTCAGGGCCCAGTAGCACCCAATGGCGCGGCTGTATTTGTCCTGCCAGTCCGGGTTCAACTCCTTCAAGTTTTCCACCGTGGTGTGGAAAATCTCCGCTGCTTCTTCCAGCGTCTTTGCATTATAGCAGAGCGTCACGCCGTCCGTGGGCCATGTGACCTGTTCCTGCGGTTGCGGCTTATGCGGAGCGCTGAACGTGTAGTCCGGCATCGTGCAGTCCGCACCGTCCCGCCAATCGTCGAAGGAGACCTCATCGTACACCGCCATCGTCGGCGCGGGCGTCGGGGACGGCGTGGGTTCCAGGGTTATGACAGGCGTTGCGGTAGGTTCGGGGGTAGCCGCCACACTGTCCGCTGGGGCAGACGTACAGGCGGTAAGTAAAACAAGAGATACAAGAATCGGAAAATTTTTCTTCATATTGCGTACCTCATATTATAGTTGCCTTGTAGGGGCCGCACATGTGCGGCCCGCAGCTGTATGGCAGACGACCTCCTGCGGGAAGGCCGCGGGCCGGGCATGCCCGGCCCCTACCGCGCGGCAGATTGTAGGGGGCGCTGTCCGCATCGGCCTGCGGGGCGTCGGGGACGCCGCCCCCTACATTTACCGTTTTTTCAGCTGCTCCTCCAGCCCTTCACGCGGCGTCACGTAGACCGTCGTGTAGACCTCGTACAGCACCATGCCCGGTTTCGCCCCGTTGGCCTTCCATATATTTTTGACCTCGGTGGTGTCCACGGCGACCTTTGCACCGCCGTTCTGGCTCGAATGCAAAACGGCCAGCTCGGCGGCCTCCTGTTTGGTCGTGTCGGGGATGTCCTCTCCGCGGCTCATAACGACGCAGTGGCTGCCGGGTGCCTTCTGGACGTGGAACCACAGGTCCTTGCCACGGGCGGTGTGCAGGGTCAGCTTGTCGTTCTGCAGGTTGTTGCGCCCCACCAGGATCTCAAACCCGTCGCTCGAGGTATACCGCAGGAAGTCCGCGGGCTTCTGCTTGCGGTCCCGCTGCTTGTAATACTTTAAGTAGCCCTGGCTTTTCAGCTCGGCGCGGATCTCGTTCAGTGCCATCTCGCCGGGGGCGCTCTCCACCTCATACAGCACCGTGCGCAGATACTCGATCTCGGCCTCGCCCTCCACCAGCAGCTTTTGCAGCATGGCGTGGGCGGTCTGCTTCTTTTTATAATCGCGGAAATACTTCTGCGCGTTCTCGTTGCCGCCCAGACGCGGGTCCAAGCGTATGGTCACATCCTCGCCGGTGTAGTAGTTCTGCACGGTCACCTGCCGGTCACCCTTGTGGATGGCCCAGAGGTTCGCCTGCAAAAGCTCGCCGTACAGGCGCAGCGTGTCGGCCTTGGCGGACTGGCTCAGTTCCTCCTTCCGCGCGGCCTGCTTGCGGACGGCGCGGTCATACATATTGTGGACGGCCTTGTACAGCTCACGGCTTTTCTGGCGCAGGCGCTCGGCGCGGTCCTTCGTGGCGTAGTAGTCCTCTAGCATCTCGCTGTAGGACGGATACCGGGTCAAAATCGCCGCACTGCCGTACTGCTGCGGCACAAAGAAGCTGAACTCCACGGGCTTCGGTGCGCCGTCCGGCTGGGGCAGACGCACCGCGGTGGGCGTGCCGCCGTGGGCGTGCTCGTCCTTCAATTCGTCGATGGCCGCGGCCAGCCCGGCCTTCTCCTCGGCGGTCAGGTCGCAGGCCAGCGCGGGCGTTTCCCCCAGGGCGCGGCAGACGGCCTCCCGCACGACGACGGGGCCGACGCCCGCCACCGTCTTGCCGAGCGCCTGTGCAACGGGCAGATCCTTCTCGCACGCAGCGGCCACGATGGCGGCTGCGCTCGTCTCCAAAAAGTCAGGCCGCGCGGGCTTGGGCGGCAGCGTGTAGGCCAGACCCGGCAGCAGCTGGCGGACCTCGCTGTCGTCAAAGTCCACCCGCTTGAGGGCATCAATGATGCGCCCACCCTGCACGAGCACCAGATTGGAGTAGCGGCCCATCAGCTCAACGGCCAGCGTGTTCGTGACCAGGTCGCCCATCTCGTTCGTGCAGCGGAAGTCAAAATAGACGATGCGGTCCCCCGGCTCCCGCCGGTCAGATGCTTGCGCAGCAGCATACAGAAGCCCGGCGGCGTGAGCGGGTTCTCGAAGCTCTCCTTCGTCAGGCAGACGCGGGCCGAGCCGCTGCGGGCCGACAGCAGCAGACGGTGGGTCTCGGTGCGGGTGCGCAGCGTCATAAGCACCTCGTCGCGGGTCGGCTCAAAAATTTTGTCGATCTTGGCATCGAGCAGCGTGTTTTTCAGTTCACCGGCGACCAGCGCCAGCGTTGCGGCATCAAGGGACATGGGAATGGCTCCTTATTATAATAAGTAGGAATACGGATCAGCATCAGCCTCGGCGTGGGCGACGGTGAGGGCCGGGAACTGCTTTTCCAGTTGGACGGCCAGCACGTCGGCAATGGCGTGCTCGGTGCCCCAGTGGCCCGCGACCACAAGGCCGATGCCCTTCTGCCTGGCCAGCAGCGCAATGTGGTGGGCTGCCTCGCCGGTGACAAGGCAGTCTGCGCCGCGCGCGATGGCTTCCTCTAAGTAACTGCCGCCCCCGCCGCTGACCTCGGCCAGGCAGGTGACAGGCTTTTGGCCGTTCACGTACTTGACGCCGCTGTGCAGCGTGGCGGCGCAGAATTTGGCCAGCGCCTCCACCGTGGTGGGCATCGTGGTGCCGATGCGCCCGCAGCCTTCGGCGAAGCTCTCGCGGCCCTCGGCGGCGATGCCGAGGATGTCGCAGAGTGTATCGTTGACGCCGCCCGGGGCCGCGTCAAGGTTTGTGTGCATACAGATGGCCGAGATGCCGTTTTTCATCAGCAGGGCGGGCACATCATCGGCAGCCAGCGTCCTGAGCGGATGGAAGATGACCGGGTGATGGCTGACAATAAGCTGGCAGTCGTTTTCGACAGCCTCCCGCACGACGGCGGGGGTGATGTCCAGCGTGGTCAGCACACCGTCCACGGGCTGACCCGCATCGACGAGCAGGCCGACGTTATCCCAATCCAATGCCAGCTCCTGCGGGGCCACCGCCCGCAGAAAGCCCAAAATCTGCTGTACGCTTACTGACATGTTTTTACCTCCTGATGGATTCTGTTTTACCGCAGGCTTGCGGAGATCGCCCGTCTGCGGGTGCCTGATTTGCCGCTGCGGGCCGGGCATACCCGGCCCCTACAGGGCGGCGGAAAGTAGACGAGCAATATAGGCAACGTGCCCGGGAGGGATAAATCCCTCCCCTACAAATCACGGTACCGGGTGCTTGTAGGGCGGCCAGCCCTCTGGCCGCCGTGGCCGTTTACGGTTGTGCGCAGGTGATTCATCACAGCTTGGACAAATGCTCCAATTCCGCAATCAGTTTTCCTACAGCCTCGTTTTCTTCCCCCTCCGGCAGACCCAAACGGTACTTTTTCAGCTTCTCATTCTGCACGGCGTAATACTCGCTGCACCCGGGCTGGCCGTTCGTCAGGCCGGTCAGGCAGAACAGCCCGTCCGGCTCGCGGGCGGCACCCGTGTACTGCGCGTTCATGACGGCGTACCACCGGCCTGCGGCTTGGCAGAGGGTCTCGGCCCGCAGTGCAAAGCCGCGGCCAGCCAGCGGCGCAGGATGCTGTGCTTCGTCGCGGGGACCAGTACCAAATTGTACCGCGCATCGAACACCCAGGGCGCCGCCTCCAGAATCTCAATGATCGTCTCCGCGCCCATACCTGCGATGATGATGTCATCGACCTCGCCGGGTTCTAAAACCGAAAGCCCGCTGCCCAAGCGGCACTGCACCTTATCCCCGTAGGGCGCACAGGTCACGCGGGCCTTTTCCAGCGGGCCGGGGCGCAGGTCGCAAGCCAAAACAAGCGGGCAGCGTCCGCTGCCCGCCAGTGCGGCGCTTAATTTGCCGTGATCGCAGCCGATGTCCGCCGCCGCGTGCCCCGGACGTACAAAATCATAGGCAGCGGCCAGACGGGCATCGAGCCGCGGCGCATTACAGGTGTGCAAAGTAGTCGTTCAGCTCGTCGACGAGCTCGTCGGCGTCAACGCCGTGGACAGCACAGGCCTCCTCGACGGTCTCGCCATGGGAGGCCATGCAGCCCAGGCAGTGCATGCCGGTGGACAGGAAGATGGGCACGCAGCCCTGGGTGGGGTCGTTGTTCAGGATCTCGGCGATGATGGTATTCTTCGTAACAGTCATGAGAGTGTCTCCTTTATAATAGTGTAGGCAGATTTATGATACCGGCTGCCAGCTTGCGTATAGGCTATAGCCCTGCAGCAGGGTCAACAGTGTACAGGCGGTGACGGCCAGTGCCGCCCCGCGGGAAAGGTCGCGCCGCGCACAAACGCTGCGGTTTCCCTTGACGAGCAGAAGCGCCAGCGGCAGCACGGGCAGCCAGTAGCGGCCCTGCATACCGAACAGCGTTTCATAGTTGATGGGCGTCCAGTTCAGCGCCACGACGAGCGACGCCGCCGCAACGCAGAGGATGATGCCCAGCACGCCGAAGCCGGTGCGGCGGCCCAGCAGCGGCTCATCCGGTTCGTCCTGCACCGGCAGGGCTGCCGCCAGCAATGCCAGCACCAGCCCGACGCCCAGCAGCCAGCTGACGTCGATGCGGTAAACGATCGGCTCCCCCAGCGTCGTGCCCAGAATGCCCTGCAGCCAGAGTGCACCCTGCGCGGGGATCGTGCGCAGCAAGAGCTTCGCCGTGGCGGGCAGGTTGCGGCAGATGTACCCCAGCGAGAACGTCCAGATGGAATCGCCGTTGGGGTTCGTCATCAGCAGCTGGTCGGGGGCCAGCCCGCCACCCATGCGGGACAGCGCAAGCACCCCGCCGACGACGGCCAACACAACGGCACAGGCCAGCGTGCCCTTGAACAGGCACAGCTTTTTGGCGTCATTCTGTACCTTTTCATACAGACGGCGCGTCAGTGCCAGCAGCAGGATAATGCCCACTGCGCCGACGGCCAGAAGCATCTGATTCATGTCGCGGGCGGCATAGGCCAGCTCGCCGAGGTTGGCGGAGAGCCACAGGCAGCCCGCCAGCACGAGCACGGCCTCCCGGATCAGCTGCCCGGAGCGCACGCGCGCGCCAAACGAGCCCCGGACAAATTCCGTCGGCCCCACAAGGTTGTCCGCCGGGATGATAAAGCAGAGCAGCACCACCGGCAGGTAGATGGCCTTGGCCGGGCCGACGGCCCCGCCGAGGGCGATGAGCAGAATTTTTTCCCACCACACAGCTTTTTTGGTGCGCAGCCGCAGGCAGAGCGCCGTGTAGCAGAACACCATGCCCAGCACCGACGCATCGGGCGAGAGACTGCCCGCCAGCTGCAGCGGCATCGGCAGCAGCGCAATGCAGACCAGCAGCCCGCGCACCGCCGCCGGGGCCAGTGCCACAGCCAGCACGGCCAGCAGCAGATAGAAAATCAGGTTGAAGGTCCGTGCCTGACGCAGCATCGTGTAAAAGTTAGCACCGCCATTGCGGGCCAGCCGGATGCCCAGCGCCTGCGGCAGGTAGTTGCCGCTGCCCTGCCCGGCCTTGGCCTCGCTGACGGCGGTCAGCGCGTCGGGACCGCCGGCTTCATTTTGACGGGCCAGTGCCTCGGCCTTGTAGGCCAGAATGCCGATCTCGCCGCTGCGGGTGCCGAAGTGCGGCGCATCGCTCTCCCGCACCAACAAACAGCCGTTTTCGTCGGCGGGCGTCTCGCCGCCCAGGCGGCTGGCCAGCTCATAGGCCGCGGCTAGGTGGGTGTATTCATCGGGCGCGACGAGCGCCGGGGTGACGCGCACAAACAGCAGTCCGCACGCAAGGCCGACCACCGCCACGGTCAGCGGCAGCGGGGCACGCAGGCTGAACAGCAGCACGGCGGCAAACGCTGCGAACGCCAGCAGCGGGGCTAGCCCGTTTGCCAGATCGGACGGCCAGCTGCCGGTATCGTCGGTCATATACTGCAATGCCAGCGTGGCGTCGGCATCAATGCCGTCCGCGGTCAGGGCCAGCGCCCCCACCGTGCCGGTGCTGGCCCAGAGGCCGAGCGGCCCCTCCCACTCGACGACGTTATAGATGTGCAGGTAGAGCGTTTCCGCCTGTGCCGCCGTGTAGGCCGTGCCGAAGGCAAAGCCCGTGAAGTTGTCGTCAAAAATGTTGGCGTAGTTGCCCGCCGCCTCTCGCAGGATCGTGCCGTCGGCATCACACAGATCGACCATGACCATACCGGCGCGGTACAGCTCCCCGTGGGTGCTGAACCGCAGGCGGCAGCCATAGAGCGTCTGCCCCGCCTCCAGCGGGACGCCCTGCCAAAGCCCGTCCTCGGGTACATCAATGATCTGGGTATAGTCATCGTTTGCGATTTCATAGACCGGCTCATTGCCGATGCGCAGCTGCAAATCATAGCCGACCCAGCGGCAGAGCAGCCAGACCGCCGCAGCGGCAGCCAGCGCCGCCACAGCGCTGGCGAGGATGCGGCGCAGGGTGAGTTTTTGTTTCATAGGCATTGCCTTTCTGGCAGGATGTACAGGGATCAGTGCTATTATACCGCATAGGGCACAAAAACGCAAATCACCGCTGCAATTGGTAGAGATACCAGGTCACTTCGCCCTCGCCGCCGTCATAGCTGCACCGGTCAATGACCGCATACTGCGGGAAATCGCCGTGCAGGTCGCCGGTCAGCGCCACGACGTAGTCCACAGCACCGGCCTTCAATACGGCCTGCTGGTCGGTCCACTGGTCGTCCAGCGGCATGTTCGTCACGCAGAAATATTTGCAGGGCGGCAGCACCCCCGCCGCCGTGTAAAAGCCGCCGTCCAGCGTGCCGTAGTTCAGCAGGCTGCCGCCGTTGATCTGCGCTGCAAAGCGGTATTGGGGCAGGTCGGCGCGGGCGCGGCCCCGCAGTGCCCGGTTGGGCGTCAGAGCATAGCAGGCGGCAGCGCACGCGGCCAGCACGGCCCAGGGCAGCGCGGTACGGACGGGCGCGGGGGTCTTTTCCGCAAGGCGGACCAGCGGCACAAGGCCCAGCGGCGCAAAGACCGCCAGCACCAGCCCGTAATAGACCAGGTAGCCGCCCATCAGACTGGTAGCGGCCAGCCCCGCGGCCAGTGCGGCCACGCCCCCCGCTGCGGCAAAACGCCGGGTCAGCAGCGCCCAGAGCAGGAACGCCGCCAGCAGCAGCGCGGCGGGCAAGCCATCCCGCACCGCCCACCACAGGTGCTGCGCCAGCGCGGGCAGACCGCCGCCCTCCCCCTTATAAAGGAAGAGATTGTCATAAAAGTAGGCGGTGAACCAGTCCCCCAGCGCACCGTGTACACCGAAGTAGACGACCCACGGCAGCGTGGCCAGCGCCATGCCGCCGAGGTACGCCCCCACGCTGCGGCCCAGCTGCGTAAACCAGCCGCGCCGCAGGTAGAGCGCCGCCAGCACCACGACCCACGCGAGGTAGAAGCCCAGCACCGTGTACTTGAGCCAGAGTGCGCACCCGGCCAGAAGGCCCTGCACACAGACCGCGCGCAGCGGCTTGGCGCCGGGACTGTGCAGCGCCCTGACCAGGCTGAACAGCGCCGCCGACAGAAACGGCAGCAGCAGCTCCTCGGCGCTGCCGCCG
>OCHG01002214.1_pt1 | contig 10781 bp, 8 predicted proteins | sample 1538801 | NCBI WGS metagenome assembly OCHG01 (sample SAMN04571727, study PRJEB22368) | human gut metagenome | biome: human gut; material: stool | host: Homo sapiens | place: Luxembourg | collected 2012-09-20 | reverse complement strand
TATGAGCGATTACCCAATGCTCATTTCCAATAAATTACACTCTTTTCGTAACTTCTAGAATGCAAAATTGGCATCTTCGTACCCCAGTTTATTGTTATCCTTGTCATAAAACATCGGTTTACCATTCTCGTCCAAGCAGGCAAAACGGAAAGAGAACATGCCGTTGGAAGGATAACCTACCATTACTTCTCCCGGAGTATAGATACTTTGCACCAGCGAAGATGCCTGTGGTGTAATGTAACATTTTGTTACCTTATTCTTCACGTATCCCAAATTGAGAGAAGATTGCCAAGAAACATTCTTCGTTTTAATGATTGTACCCGATAAGGCGATATCCACGCCCTGGTTCCGGATATCAGCATAATTTACGCTCTTATTCAGAAATCCGCTCACCGCCGATACCTGCTTATAGGCTATCAAATTACGGCCGTAATCGCGATAGTAATCCACATCCAATGCCAAACGATTTTCAAACATGTTCAATTCCAGACCGACATTTACGGACGAGGTGGTTTCCCATTTCAAATCAGGATTCGGAGCCTGTATGATCTCCATTTCCATTAAAGAAGTAAAACTATTAGGCGGTAACGCAGAAGCGATCAATTGCGGAGAACACTCTTCTACGATATTTCCGCGCAAACCGTAAGAAGCTCGCAAAGCAAGGTTATCGATGACCTCCACATCCCGCAAAAATCCTTCATTGTTCATAATCCATTTACCGGAAACCGACCACAAAGGCAAATAACGGTACTTAGGATTGGAACCGAAAAGATTCGAACCGTCGAAACGAATATTTCCGTTCAACACGTAACGATTTTTGTACATCGCTGAAAATACGCCATAATAAGATATGTAAGAACGTTCGGGAATATTACGTTCAAAAGTATTCCGTGAAAGATGACCGGTATCCTCCCCTTCTGCCGGATTGTAAAAAATATTACCCCGATTGTGCATATATCCATAAGCATTCAATGTTCCACCCCGGTAAACCGTAGTCCGAAACTCCTGCCCGACCATGACATCCAACGTCAATTCATCTCCAATTGTTCCGCGATATTCCAAATTATTCCGAATCAAAGAAGTGCGTTGCTCGTAATTCGTTTCATTATATACACCTCCGTACGGAAGGGAGGTCGACTCAATATCTTCTTCCGTTCCCTCACCAAAATTATAGCCGCGTATCGTGGCGACATAGGCACTTTCTTCTGTTGCCCAATCAATCGCGGAGTGATGAGAAGAGGCGTAACTATAAAGCCCATTGTATTTCAACCCCTTGTATAAATTAACTTCCAGATTGACAATTCCTTTCAAATCGGTTTGCGTAGATTCTTTATGCGTGTTTTGCTGCTCATGCAAAATATTGAAGTCAAATTCCCGCACTTCCGAATTGCCGTAAAAAAATAAATTGCCATTATCGTCATACAAAGGTATTGTTCGCGTTGTCCTTACCGCATATTTAAACGGATCAGCTGTCTCCCAATAACTATTCCTATCCCGGCGTCCCACCTGTAATGTCGTACCCAATTTTACGCCATTGAACAACTCGGCGTTCACTTTTGCAAAACCACCGAATTCTTTGTAGTCGCTCACTTTATCCGACCCCTTTTCGTCATTGTAGGAAAAGGAAATATAATAATCCGCCTTGTTCGAACCGCCGGAAACACTCAAATTATACGTCTGTGAATAGGCATTTCGATAAAGAATATCGAACCAGTCTGTATTTCTTTCCTCCATTTTGCGTGCTTCGGTTTCCATTTTTTCCAGCGTGATATTACCCGCGTTATATTGGCTCAACAGGTATTCCAACCCCACTTGTCCCTTATAACCCAATCCCTCATCTACAATCTGCTGTGACAACAGGATCCGTTCCTTGGAATTCAACAAATCGAAATCGTTATAAGTCGGGCGCAATGTCACCGTCGAAGTATGCTGGAAATTGATGTGAGATTCATTGCGTTTCCCTTTCTTGGTCGTGACCACGATTACGCCATTGGCCGCACGAGTACCGTAAATTGCCGTGGCAGAAGCATCTTTCAACACCGTTATACTCTCGATGTCATTCGGGCTGATACCACCAATGGCAGAATTGAACATAGTCATCACATCGGGGCTGTTCAAATCAGAAACGGTAAGCGGCACGGAATTTTCCAATATCACCCCGTCAAGTACCCAAAGCGGATCGGCATTACCGGCAATCGTTGCTGTTCCGCGTACCCGAATTTTGGGCGTTGCTCCCGGTCCCGCCGAAGTATTCACTACCGATAATCCCGGCAACTGTCCTTGTAACATCTGCTCGATACTCGTCGCACCGATCGTCTTCAAGTCGTCCGTTTTGATAACCGAAACCGCGCTGGTTGATTCCCGCTTGTCTACGCGCTGATAACCGGTGACAATCACTTCACCCAATTCCTCTTGTGTTTCTGAAAGTACCACAGACAACTCCTTTTCTCCACGATACGGTATCTCACGCGTTTCCATTCCTACAAACGAAAATACCAGTACCAAATCGGGCAGATCCGCAACCTCCATCCGGAATTTTCCGGCATTATCCGTAGACACCCCGACCGTAGACCCCTGAATCACCACCGAAACGCCGGGCAAGGGTATTCCTTTCGTATCCTTTACCGTTCCCTGTATGACAATTTTCGGATTTTGCTGTTGTTTTACCGGACGGATGACAATCGTTTTATTCAAAAATTCATAGGAATAATCATCCTGCAAAACTTCCTTCAACAACTTACTCACCTCCATTTTACTGTCTGTCAGTTTAATTTTACGGGCAACATCCAGTTCATCGTCGCTATAGAAGATATCATATTTCAACTGTCTGTTGATGGCCGTAAAGATATCTTCCATTGTCAGTTCGTTCAGGTTCAGAGTAACAGTCCCTCTCTGGCCATAAACCGAAGCACTCACCTGAAATATGCCCAGAAAAAAGAAAAAAGTAATCAATTTCATAAGCAACAACCATTTTTTTATTTTACCTGAACGGCAAAAACAATTCAAATCCTCATTTTTTTTCATAAATTTGTAGATTGAAGTTAATAATGGCCTGTAAATCAGTCTGGCTCAAGGATCGGTTTACAGACGTTATCGATTATCGGGGATGAGAGTCGCGACCTCTTATCCCTTTTAAATTTTACTCACAACGATTTGCTTTCCTTCTACTTTAAAACGGATACCGGTAGTCATTTCCAGAAAACGCAACACCTCGGTGACCGGGCTATGCTTGTTGATGGAACCCGTAAAACGCATTTGTTTTACCTCTTCGTCCTGATAAACCATCGTAAAATCGTACCAGCGTTCTAATTTTTTGACAATCTCTTCGAAAGTGTAAGCCTTGAAATAAAACTTTCCATCGACCCAGGAAGTATATAAACCCGCATCGACCGAAGCCACTTTCCTTTGGCCGGAACAGCGGTCCACAGTATATTGTTCCGAAGGCTTTAAAACAACCGTACGGCCTTGTTCCGCAATCCTGACACTTCCTTCCACCAGAGTGGTTTGCCAATAGTTGTCTTCGCGGTAAGTACTCACATTGAAACTGGTTCCCAACACCGTAATTTCTCCATTCTCAGTCGATACCTGAAAAGGAGCGGTTGTATCTCTGCACACTTTAAAAAAAGCTTCTCCGCAAAGCTGTACTTCCCGCTTACCGGCAACAAACCGGACCGGGAAACGAATCGTCGTTTCGGAATTCAGCCATACCTGTGAACCGTCGGGCAGCCTCACCATATATTCACCCCCTTTCGGTACGATCAGCGTATTATACGCTGTAATCGTGGAATCTTCCGTACTCCCGGTTTCATATTTCAGCTCTCCCCCTGACGTATCGTTGGTAATCTTTACCCCTAATTCCTCGATATCCCGAATTTCTGTCTGAGTTCCCAGGATAATTCTTTCCCCACTCGCCAATATCAATTCTGCTTTCGAAACGCCCGGTAGAATAACATCCGTCAATTCTCCCGTAACCGGAAGTGCGGACTCCCTGTTATACGTTACCCACCCCCAGACAGAAAAAAAATAAAACAGTCACAGCCGCAGCATATCTGCACCAGCCGGGTACGCGCCATCCACCGGCCGTCTGTTTCTCCACCCTCCGCCAGGCCCGGTCGATATCGTACTTCTGCTTCTCCGCAGCTTTCATACTCCTGCGGGAGACCATCATTACATCCAGCATCTGCTTCAGCTGCGGATCATCGTATCCGACCGCTTCTTCCTCCTCTTTTTTATCTCTTCTCCATAAACCAGAAAGCCGTTGCCATAAATCTTCTGAAAATGGTACACTCATGACCTTTATATCTTTAATTTTATATAAAGGCAACTAAGTTTAAAAACGGGTGAGTGAAAAAGAAAAAAAGTTACTTCATCTCTTTATAAGTTGCACAAGCAATCAGTAACAACAGGTTCGAATTTTTAAATACAGCGATTTTTTCCCGGATTTCACGATAAGCTTTGGAGATATGTGATTTCACCGTATTCACCGATATGCGGAGCTCCTCGGCTATCTCCAGGTATTTTTTTCCTTCCAGACAACTTTTCATAAACACAATACGGCATTGCTGGGGTAAAGATTGAAGGATATGCTGAATTTGTTCCAACTGGGTCTGTTCTTCTTCGGAATAACCGGATTTCAACAGATCGTCCCAATATTCGGACAGTAAACGGGAATGAGTCCGTTCGACAAGTTGATGTTTCAAAATATTCAATACCCGGTGTTTGACGGCAGAAAAAAGATACCCCCGGAAGGATTCCTGCAAACGGATCGTTTCCCGGTTGTTCCAGATATAGATAAATACATCCTGTACCGCATCCTCGGTTTCACTCTTTTCGTCCAGATAAGTCCAGGCATAATGGCACAAGTCTGTATAATACTTTTGAAACAACTGCTCAAAAGCACTCCGGTCACCCTTTCTGACCGCCCCAAAAAGTTGTAAATCTGGATCTATATTTCCGAAATCGTTCATCGGGGACAAATATAAAAAGAGGGTGTCCAAAAAGTATTTGGCACCCTCGATTTATTCGTATCCCTATTGGAGACTGAAATCAAATATCCGATTCTACAAGGGGGTATTTTGCCTTTTTGGACACCCTCTTTTATGACAAAAGGCTTCCCGCAATCTGTCAATCGGCGATCAATTTACGGTAACGCACCCGCTTGGGCTGGATATCGCCAAGCTGTGCACGTTTGTGTTCCTCGTATTCAGAATACGATCCTTCGTAAAAGACCACATTAGAATCTCCCTCGAAAGAAAGGATATGGGTACAGATACGATCCAGAAACCAACGGTCGTGTGAGACGACAACAGCACAACCGGCAAAATTTTCCAAGCCTTCCTCGAGAGCCCGGAGGGTATTCACATCTATATCGTTAGTCGGCTCGTCGAGCAACAACACATTGGCATCGGCTTTCAGGGTAAGGGCCAGATGAAGGCGGTTTCTCTCCCCTCCGGACAACACTCCGCATTGCTTTTCCTGATCGGCTCCGGAAAAATTAAACCGGGAAAGATAAGCACGTGCATTAATCTCTCTTCCTCCGACCCGTATCGATTCCTGACCGCCTGAGATCACCTGATAAACCGTCTTTTTCGGGTCTATATCCTTGTGCGTCTGATCAGCGTATCCTATCCGCACGGTTTGCCCCACTTCAAATGTTCCTTTATCGATACTTTCCATCCCCAGTATCATTTTAAAGAGAGTTGTTTTTCCAGCCCCATTGGGACCGATAACTCCAACGATACCATTGGGAGGAAGGGTGAAATTCAGATCATCGAACAGCAACTTGGAGCCGAAAGCTTTCGCCACATGTTGTGCTCCTATCACTTTATTTCCTAAGCGGGGACCGTTCGGAATAAAAATTTCCAACTTGGTTTCCCGTTCTTTCTGATCTTCATTCAATAATGTCTCATAGGATTTCAACCGGGCTTTCCCCTTAGCCTGTCGGGCCTTTGGGGCCATATTGATCCATTCCAATTCATGTTCCAGTGTCTTGCGGCGCTTACTGGCCTGTTTTTCTTCCAGCGCCATTCGTTGGGTCTTTTGTTCCAACCAGGACGAATAGTTACCCTTCCATGGAATTCCTTCTCCCCGGTCAAGTTCCAGTATCCAGCCGGCCACATGATCCAGGAAATAACGGTCGTGAGTAATACAGATTACCGTTCCGGCATACTGTTGCAAATGTTGTTCCAACCAATCGATCGATTCGGCATCCAAATGGTTGGTCGGTTCATCCAACAGCAATACGTCCGGTTGTTGAAGCAGCAAGCGGCACAAGGCAACCCGGCGCCGCTCTCCACCGGAAAGCGTATCCACCACCTGATCCTCGGGGGGACACCTCAGCGCATCCATGGCCCGCTCCAAACGACTGTCCAGATTCCAGGCATCCGTAGCGTCTATCTTATCCTGCAATTCTGCCTGACGATTGATAAGAGCATTCAATTTATCCGGATTTTCCAACACTTCCGGATCTCCGAACTTTTGATTGACCTCCTCAAATTCCTTCAAAGCGTCCACAATATCCTGTACCCCCTCCTGCACAATCTCCTTAACAGTTTTGCCGGATTCCAGCTTCGGATCTTGCTCCAGATACCCTACGGAATATCCCGGAGAAAAAACCACTTCACCCTGATAATCTTTCTCGATACCGGCAATAATTTTCAACAAAGTAGATTTTCCCGAACCGTTCAAACCGATAATACCGATTTTCGCTCCATAGAAAAAAGATAAATATATATTCTTCAACACTTGTTTTTGAGGAGGAAATGTCTTGCTGACCCCCACCATTGAAAAAATAATTTTTTTATCATCCGCCATAATTCATGTAATCTTAATTGTTTTCTGCCCAATCTCCGGCATCGGGTACAAAGATACAATTAAAACGGCGAATTAAATAGGTTTATAAAGTCTGTAAAGAAATTATAAACCTATATAGTCCGACACCCCCGTCCCTCTGGTTTATCTTGCCAGTAAAGGTTCTATTTTTTCCCTATCCGATGGACGGGGAGCAAAAGCATTGATGATCCTGAAATTTTCATCGATCAACAAAAAACGGGGAATGGAAGTAATGTCCCAGGCATCGCCTACCACATAAGGATCGGCCAAAACTTCCTGAATATGAGCCGGCATACCGTCTTTTTTCAATCTCTTGACCCAAAGCTTTTCATTCTGGTCGATCGAAATACCGATAAACCGGATATCCGGATACTTTTCACTCAGTTTCTCGAACTCGGGTAATTGGAACAAACAAGGCAGACACCAGGTAGCCCAAAAGTCGACATACAACACCTTTCCCTTAAAATCGCTCAGCCGCATTTCTTTCCCGTCGATATCCTTAAAAGGAATATCCGGAGCCGGCCGGCCTTCCATCAATTTTGCCCGTTCTTGCAATTTTGCCTGAAAAGAATTACGTAACTCTTTATTCCGGATCTGACGGGAAAAATCGGTATACATCCGATAATCCTTAAGCATCAAGCCCTGATCCAACAATTCTGCATTTTTTAAAACCGTCATCCATTCCCTAAAAGCCGGAGAAAGAGCAAACTGAAACACCTGGGTCTCATGGCATTCCCGTAATATATTCCGTACATCGGAGATTTCAAGATAGCGATCGGAAGCACCGATCTTCTTTAACAAAGGTTCGGCCAGTGTCGCTACTTCCCGATAAAAGGCCTGTTTCTTTTCGAGTTTTACCTCAGGAGCATCATCGTAGTTACTCAATTGCCCCACAGAGAAATAATCCAGATAAGTCGCCAGCCGACAGGCTTCCAGCCGGATTTGTTCCAATTCCCGAAATTCCGGAGTCACTGCGGTCAAATGGGCTAAGGCGTCCAGGCTGGCATCTACAATACTGTCCACCTTATAGCGGTAAACCTCGAAACTCACTTTTTCTTTAGGAAGGCCGAATTCATTTAGCTCCCGTCCTATTTTAGCGATCTCACAACCGCTCAGTTTCGCACTGTTGCGCAAATAGTTATTGGCTTCTATTCCTTTACCGTTAAAAGTGGTTTTCGTAGTATTCCGGTTGAAAATAATCTCCAGATCATCGCCCGGAGTCAAATACAAGGTATTATGTCCCACTTTATAATAGGCCGGTTGTTTTAATTTCAATTTTAAATCGAAACGGCCGTTGGAATCGAGTATAATTTCTATCGTCCTATCATGATAGACTTCTGCTGCGATCCCATCACTATTCATCGATACCCGGTCCAATCCGAATTGTTTCAGCGAACCGGATATCTTCACTACTCCGGCCTTTGCCGATAAAGAACAAGAAACCAGTAACAGTATAAGTAATTTTATGATTTTCATAGGATAAATATTAAATTATTCAACAGCCCTCCAGCTCATTTTTTTGATTTTCATAAGCCCTTCCCAACATGATTTTTCGTCCGCCTCGAGTTCTACCTTATCCGGATTCACTCCCTGGATATATTTTTGCAGTTTTCCTCCGGTTGTCGCATTGTAAGTCGCCACATACAGCGGATTCGCATTCGGTTCGATCGCAGTATCACAATACAGCATCGTAATCGGATCACCCATATCGAAAGTGTAATGCCGTTCATTGCCTTTATTGTAATCGTAAGCATGCAAAGTTGCACCTACGGCATAATACACCACTGTTCTCCGGGAAGAAAAGGCATAAAAATCGGCCTTATCGAAATCTACAGCCCCCGCACCGATCGTATAACAATTCAATTTCGTCGGTCCGGAACCGACTGCCCGGAATTTATAGAGATAATAGGCCCCGGCCGGATCTTTCAGGATAGCGAACGAATTACCGTTAGAGCTCCCGACATCCAGGGTATTTTCCCCATAAACCAGAGTCCGTCCCGTCGTTCCCTGGTTCCAGGGGAACGGATCTCCTGCCTGATCTTCCAGCAAATCGGAAACAGCGATACTGTTCTTCACTGTCAGAAAACGTCGATTCTCCACATCAAACCATAAAAAACCACCCGAATAGCTATTCAATGTATAGAACAGATAAGGAAAAGCTTTATAGTAGGTATTCTGATCCGAAGTCAGACAATTCACCGGATTATTATAATAATCCCCTCCCATCAATAACGTACTGGCATTGAAAATATATCCGTTATTACATACGACTGTGCGATAGTAGCTAGACCCGCCGTTCTTACCAGCCTTATCTTTCACCCGCGGAATAATATCTACCGGTACGAATTCCGTGTCGAACGTCCGATCCATAAACAATAATTTACCGAACACATCACTTTCCGAACCGGCAAAAGTTTTACGATCCATGGAATAAGCCTGGGACCCGGTCAATACCCATAACTTGATATAGTTACTGTTTCCTGCCGCTCCTGTATGGATAATATCCACCGGATTTTTCAGGACCGGCAGCCCGCTGTTTTTCAATAATTCTTTGTATAAAACCGTATCTTTCACCATCGACAACATCTGCACATCTGCCTCTCCCTGAGCATTTTCACCGATCAGCAAGATACCTTTCGAATAAGCGGTTCCTACTTTCAATGTAGAAGTAGCCACCGTCACGACACCGGTTTGCCGGTCAGTCACCCTGAAATACAATACATAATCATTACGCGGTGCTAATTCAACCCGATAGTTCAATATCCGTTCCGTACCGATCAACTCTGTCGAATTATAAGCCACGTTAGCCCTCCATTCATAAGCAAAACGGGTGGTATCCCCGATATTTCCTTCCGTTACCGTCACCGTAGGATCGATTTCCAGCACACTTTCCCGGTAAACCGTTTCATAAACCGACTCCACCCCCTCTATGTTCACCTCACAAATGTCGTGATAATCGTACGAGCCTTTGTCATCATAGCATGCCGTCAACCCTAATGTGAATACAATAATATATACTAATCTTTTCATAATTATTTCTGTTTAATCGTAATAACCCTCTTCCGGTACCCAGGGTACACCTACTTTCGATAACCAGGGACAACCGCTGAACCACATCAAACGCCCATCCTCTTCCAAAACCGGTTTTTTGTCATTGTAGCATTGGATCAGATAGGTGGACATAGATTTATATATCAGCATTTGCAATGCACTCGGCATAGTTTCATTACTCATAAAATCATTATACGTCAAATTAAAACGCTCACAAATCAATTCCAGTTTTTTCCGGCTGAAAGCGCCCCAATTTCCGGATTCATACCCTCCATTATAGGGAGAAACGGCAGTACCGACCCAAACTTTAGGCTCTACCATAAAATCAGCAATACGCAAGGTATGTAATGAAGCATCGAAATGCTCATACACCGGCCCGGTCCGGTGTGAACCGATCAAGGCATCCCATTCCGGGAAAGCCAGAGAAAAATATTCGTTAGCCACCAATCTCAAGCCCAATCTCTGTTCTTTTTCCTGCAAGATATCGGTACGTATCAGGCGGACTTCCACCTCAGCGGCTGACTCACCGGCCTTGATCACACCTTCACGGGTCAAGGGCAGATAATCCACATTTTCCGTCAGATCGGTACTATCGGGATTGACTTCCACCAGAAAAATCCGGTCATACGTTTTCACCGGCCCGGTAGCCATCACCTTCACCGACAGCGTTGCGGTATCTCCCGGCAAACTGATAAAATTGACATTCGTATAAGGTTGGTAAGGCCAAGTTTTTTCACTGCCCCAGGAATCTCCCCATTGTACGGCAAAATAAACTCCTTCCAATCCTTCATAATCCATCAGGTCCTTTTCACAACCCGACAACATCAAAGGTAAAATCCATATATAGTCGTCCCTTAAATACCTCATACACTCCTGTTTTACAGTTTATTACAACTCAA
>OCHG01002191.1_pt1 | contig 10894 bp, 5 predicted proteins | sample 1538801 | NCBI WGS metagenome assembly OCHG01 (sample SAMN04571727, study PRJEB22368) | human gut metagenome | biome: human gut; material: stool | host: Homo sapiens | place: Luxembourg | collected 2012-09-20 | reverse complement strand
TGGTAGGGCTCACTCACACCCAGCACATCGGGAAGTTTCACTTTCAGCAAAATATCGTCGGTATTCTTAATGAAGTAATCGGCCGTCAACGACAAACGATTATTCAACAAATTGACGTCCAATCCGATATTAGTCATCTTTATGGACTCCCAAGAGAGAATATTGTTCGATGCCTCGCTTTGCTGCATGGAAGAGGTTATCTCCCCGCCGATAGGCATGTTGGAGGTAGAAGGTTGAATCAAAGCCATATAAGGATATAACGAAGAGGTATATTGGTTACCCAGAGTACCGTATGAGGCCCTAATTTTCAAATTATCCAACCAGCTGCGGGTCGATTCCATAAACGACTCTTCGGTCAAACGCCAAGCCACCGATGCCGAAGGGAAATAGCCTCCCCGGTGATCTTTATGAAAACGCGACGACAAGTCGTAACGCAAATTAGCCTCTACCAAATAGCGATCGTTGAAATTATAATTGACCCGCCCGAACCCGGAACGAATCGCCCAATGATTGTCATAGCCGCTATTGGTTTGCAAATCGGTTCCGGCATTCAGCACATGGAGATCGTTGGAGACCAAATCCTGACGACTGGCATCCATTTGTTGGTACAACTGCCACTCCTGAGAAAAGCCGGCAAGAATATGGAAAGAATGTTTCCCTATCGTCTTATCATAATCGACCTGTGCCATCACATTCTGGTATCGTTGGGCAATATCGCGTTGACTGAACTTACTCGTATTCGACGTATAAGCCAATGGCGTTTCGGTATCGGGATAAAAGTGCTGTATGATGTTCTGTTGTTGTTTCCGCAACACATCGACCAACCGGGTAGCATATTGAACCTTTGCCGTCAACCCGTCGATAATTCTCAATCCGGCACTGAAATTCAACGAGGTCTCACGTTTATGGTAATTGATAAAACCTCCGTCGTAGGCTTGTGCTATCGGGTTTGCCGAGCTACCGCCATATCCCCATTGCCCGTCGGTGAATTTCACGGGAGTCAAAGGAGAAGAACGGAGAGCTTGATAGAAAAGTCCCGAATTTTCGCTATCGCTCGATGCAGGAGTCCAATTATCCACGTCGGTATAACTCACATTTCCCTCGATGGTCAATCGATCGAAAAGCTCGGTGTTTAATTTCATTCTCACATTATTACGGGTAGCATGATAACCGTTGCCTACCATAAGCCCCGAAGTGGTTAAGTTTCCATAGGACAAATAATACCCCATGTTCTTATTCCCACCGTTGATATTTACATTGTGACCGTGTTGAGGAGCATAATCTCTCGTGATTTCTTTTATCCAGTTCGTATTCGCCCGAAAATTCGGATCGGTTCCGTTAATGACGGCATCGATATCTTCCTGTGTATACCCCCAACTTTTATTTACATTCGAAGTCGCCTCTTTCAGTAAAGTGAGATATTCGACGGCATCGAGCATTTCGGGAAGAGCCGTCGGTTTTTGCATGGCAAAATATCCGGTGTAAGTGACCGTAGGTTTTACCTCGCGGTCGGCCTTACGCGTCGTAATAAGAATAACTCCGTTGGCCGCTCTCGAACCATAGATAGAAGAGGAAGCGGCATCCTTCAATACCGATACAGACTCTATATCGTCGGGGTTCAACGTGTTCATGTCGCCTTCCACGCCGTCGATAAGGATCAACGGGTCGGAGTTATTCAATGTCCCGATACCCCTCACCCGTATGGAAGAGTTATTATCACCGGGACGGCTCGTCGTATTCACGATAGAGACACCCGGCAACATGCCTTGCAAACCGGTCGTCACATTAGCGATAGGACGATTGGCTAAAACATCATGGTCTACCGAAACGACCGATCCCGTTAAATTTATTTTCTTTTGAACACCGTAGCCTACCACCACTACCTCGTCCATCAAATTGGAATCTTCGTTCAATCGAATTTCAATGGGATTTTCATTCGTGACAGGAACCTCTGTCTTTTTATAGCCGATAGAAGACACGACCAGCTGAGCGTTATCCGAAATATTATTGATAGTAAAATTTCCATCTACATCGGTCGAAGTTCCTATCGAAGAACCTTTTACGATAATACTGGCCCCGATAATGGCCTCGCCTTTTTCATCGACTACCTTACCGGAAACAGAACGGGACCGTTTAGCCGCTTGCTGCTGTTTGGAAAGCAAAACAACTACATTATCGACTTTCCTTTGGAATGTGATATTCGTTCCCTTCAATAACTGTTTCATGGTCTCTTCCAAAGATGCATTGTCGGTTTTCACCGTCACGAGTTTATCAAGCCCCTCTAACTCCACATTATAAAAGAAGCTATAATTGCTCGACCGTTCGATTGTTTTTATGGCTTCTTTCAACGGCTTATTTTTAATATCTACCGTAATCTGCGCCTGAATATTGAGCGTAAAAAGCGCAAACAACAAGCATAGCCACCTCATCTTAAAATGGTTTGATTTCATACGTTTTTCATTTTTATTTCTTTGATTAAAAAGATATTAGTACAAAAGGTATCTGCAATAATGTGTTACTTTTAATTTTCATCGTCTATTGGGTATACAAGTAGCGACCCAGATTTATCCAAGCCTATTTTATAATTAACATTTATTAAACCATCTAACTCTTAAATGATTCGACATGTGCCATTTTCATAAGCAAAAAGGGGAGCCGGCTCGACGCAAACACCAAGCATTCTTATCCCCATAGGGAAATATTCAAAAGAGGAGCTGTTATATTATTTTTTATGAAGCACGATGACAGAATCGCGCACTTCATAATGTAATGACGATGTCATCGACAAGATATCGAGAGCATTTGTAATGCCTCCGCTTCCTATCGAACCGGTGAAAAAATATTGTCCTTCGGGAAACGCCGAGTCGAAAACGATTTTTACGTTATATACACGAGATAAAACCTTAACGATGTTTTCCAGCGATTCATTTTCGAAACGTAAATTCCCATCGGTCCATTCGACATATTCCTTCGAATAAACCTTACCGACCTGCATGGTTCCCGTGTTTCTGTCATACACCAGTTTCTCGTCGGGCTGCATGACATAGCGATCGCTCTCCGACGCCACATCGACTTTCCCTGTCAACAAAACGACCGACACCTCGCTATCGTCTTTATAAGCACACACGTCGAAAGCCGTGCCCAATACTGTAATTTCAAGACCGGCAGCCTTTACGACAAACGGGCGCTCCTTATCGGGAGTCACCTCGAAATAGGCTTCCCCATCGAGCTCGACGATTCTTCTTTCCCCATTAAAATCATGCGGATAACTAATTTGAGAGGCCGAATTTATATTTACTTTCGTACCATCGGGCAATTGGACTTTGGCTCGTTCCCCACTCTCGGCAGTTACTACCAACGGGAGAGTATCCACCTTTGAATCGAGCCCCAACTCATATACGGCCAACGCAGCGATAATCGGTAAACATACAACGGCGGCCCACCGCAACATCGGAACAAAGGAGAATCGTCTATGCGACTTTTTCTCCCGGGATTCTATGTCCTCTTTAATGCGGGTATACAGACGTTCATAGACTTCCTCATCGAGATGAGAATCGCTTCTTTCAATAGCTTGCATAATCCATCGGTCGAGCGAGTCGTTATTTTTTATCCACTCGCACAATTCCTTGACTTCTGCTGTCGAAGCGTTTCCGTCGAGGTACTTCTCAATGAGTATTTTGAAATATTCCTTATCCATTTGTTCCTTTACCTAGTATAAAAGCAAATCGGCTCGCATGTCTAATTGTTTATAGTTAAACTATCTTAATTAAAGCGGCATAAATCACTAAGGGTAACAACTCATCGTAATGGGCCATCAATTTATCCCTCATAAATTTAAGCGCCAACGACAATTGCGTCGCGACGGTACTCTCCGAAATATTCAGCTCGACCGCTATTTCTTTATTCGTAAAATGCTTACGTTTACTCAAAACAAATATTTTTTTACGCGACGGCGGCAGTTCCTCGGCAAGTCGATCGATATATTCTTCCAGCAACTTACCGTCCAGCTCTCCATCGGCATTATCGCTATATTCTTCCGAAGATTCAAGAACATATTCCGCATAAATATATTCGACAGTCTGCCGCTGATACACGTTCATCAACAGATTCTTAGCTATGGTACAAAGATAAGAAATCAACGATTTATCGGGACTCACCTGATCGTGTATCTCCCACAACCGGACAAACGTACGTTGTACGATTTCCTCCGCCCAATAACTGTCTCCGCCAGATATTCTCATGACAAAGTTGTATAATTTACCACTATACAACTTGTATACCTTTTCAAAAGCATCGAAAGAACCCGATTTGAGGCCTACGATAATATTGTCACATTCACTTTTCAACTCTGGCAATAATAATATAATATGCAAATGTAAACCATCTGCCTAAAAATATTATTATTTACATGTTATTTTTCCAATAAATATCTATTTCGCCAATGGAAATAATAATATTATTCTTTATTTAATCTGAAATTAATAGCCCAAAAGACGCCTAAGCGCATTTTCCGCCTCATACGACGCCTTAAAATTGGGTTGAATGACTATTCTGTTGTTTCTATCGATCGCGCCCCAGCGGTTTCTCCCGACCTCCACAACGGCAAAGCCCTCGTCGTTGAATCCTCGTGCATTGTAATATTGCGGTTTAATGAACCAATTCCCATAATAATCGAGATAACCGTACAATCCACTCTTGGAATCGCGGGTCTCCCATAAATCGATTCCGCGCAATCTTCCCTTCTCCATCGAAGTAATAGCGTTATCCACATCGTAGCTGTGCTCGAAAACCGGATTTATCACCACTTTCCCGGCCATATTTATAGCTCCGTACCGCACACCGATTTGCACCCGCGCCAGTCCGTTGTTACGGAAACGTTGTGCAGATCTGAATTTAGGCTGTATTACCCACATACCCAGGTCATTGACATAGCCATATAATCCGGTAGCCGGATTTTCGACCGGTGTCAAACGACTAGCCGCCTGCGAACCATAACTTCCCGAATACAGAGGAAACCCTCCTAAACCGGCACAGGAACAAACAAAAAACATGGAAATAAACAAGAATATCGAGATCGGGTATTTCATGAGATTTGAATTTTAAGGTTTTATCATACAAACTCTTTTCTAACATAAAAGCGTATATCTTCGCCCCTTTTTTACAACATCACAAATATAAAAACAAATTTTTAAAAACCAAACCTTCGGAACAGAGAGAAAGGGATAAAACAAGATTCCTATTCAAAAAAGAAAGGCGGAATTAACATTCCGCCCAACGTCTTATCCATTATTCTTTTACAATAGACAGTTTCCCACCGGGAGCACCCAGCACATCGCCTATAATCTTATTATCCTTGATTTTCGCACGACGGCATTTTACCAATGTTACGGCGGCCTTTCGTTTGTGGAAAGGTTTGTAGGTTGTATTCCTCTGAATCACATTCCCTGTAAACGAAATACCGTCTACGCTCTTTGCATACAAAATAGGATAGTCGAACGGATTGAACGTATTGTTCTCAATCCTGATATTGCTATGGAACGGATACTTCGTATCGGGCTGGGGAATTTCCGGCTCGATAGATATGATGGCTTCACAAAACTGATACATGGAAGACATACAGGGATAACGGAAGTCGTTTCCTTTAATAAGTACATCTTTTACCGCACCCGATTCGTACCAATAATTCGCATCGCCCGCAATCAATATAGCTGACCCGCTCGACTCGAACACATTGTTTTCAATCACTACTTTTCCCGGTGTAGAAACCAGTAATCCCCGCGCCCGACAAGAACCGAAAAACGAGTTGCGAATATCGACATCGGGAGTCCACGTGAGATTCTCCAATGCAGCGCCTACTCCGATTTCTTCCGGCAAATCCGATGTCAATTCCAATTCAAACTCATACTCGTCTATCGCCTTGAACGAGCGTATATTTGCAGTAGCAACCGTGCGCATGGTGTTGTTTTCGATCATACCGACTTTATCTCCCGGAAATCCCCACTCCATACCTTTGCTCATGTCGTGCATAAACCGGCAGACAACCTTATCGGAAGAAAGGACTTTCACCACCCGGACACAGGTTCCATGTATGTTTATGGGATCGTCCATCAAACCGGCCCAACGACAACTGTCGACCGTAATTTTACCTTTACACCCCATCAAATGGAAACCGTCGTCGTGACCGCTCAATATGCGTCCTTTCGCCGCATTGGGCTCTACACTCACTTTTTTGAACGCAATATCAGAAGAATATTGAGCCAAGATACCCAAGCCGGCGGTATGATACACCTGCACATCGGACAACCGCACATCGTGGCTGCCACAGATAAAAATTCCGGCATGGTCTCTCGTGCTATGCCTCAGCACCAACCAGTTACCCCCGGCCGGGTATCGTTCGAATCCTCCCTTCCGACTCAACCGCACAATACCGTACCGAGGTGAAACGGCCGTATAGTCTCTCCAATTCCTCCCCAGCACCAAATCACCCGTACCGGGAACCACGAAATGCGTATCAGACTCAAATTCTATCATACTGCCTAATGCACTTTTCCAGCCTTCACCCACGAATACCAGCTTGCCGTCTTCAATGATATAGGGAGATTCGAGGACATTGATTTCGATCTCGAAAAAATCGCTACCCACCTTTATCACACGAGCCTGAGCCGTAAGCGGTATATCCCAATCGATAGAGAAATTTTTCAACGTAACGCCATCGCAATTCTCAACGGTTATCGGTTGTATTCGATCGTGCATGACGAACTGCGAGCCGTTCCCGTCGACAGTGATATTGTGAAACCCCTCGAAAAGCATTGCCAATCGCTTCGGAAAAACATCGTAGGTATTGGTCTCATAATAATTTTTCTCATGAGCATATTGAGGCCAAAAATCATAACGTCCTTCGGGAAAAACAAGGGTTACCGGCTCTTTTCCCCTACAAGCCTCTATCGCTTTTTGAACATATGCCACGGCATTCTCCCTCGTATCGGGTTTCAATCCAAAGTCAGCTACCGAAATCACAGTATCCGCATATCCTTTACTTCCAAAAAAAATCGATGCTATGCCGACTACACTTACCCATATGCGTGTCGAAAATTTCGTTCCCATTCTTAATCTTGTTAAATATTTCAATGTTGCAAATTTATAACTATTTTGCAAACTCCAAACCTTTTAATTTCTCCCATGCTCCTCGTGTGAAATCGGGAATACGCACAGGAACAGATCCATTTCTTACTGAATATTCAGTCAATTCGACCAAGCAAGACCATTCGGCAGCATCATAAACATCTTGATCCAAAGGTAGTCCATTCCTTAAACAATAAATCAAGCGATAGTCCATAATAAAGTCCATACCTCCATGCCCACCGACTTTTCGAGCTAAATTTCCAATTTCTTTCACAAACTGATGTTCATAAGCCTTCAAGAGAGAATCCAATTTCTCTTCCGGTAAAAAACGATGTGCATTCGGTTCTAAGGCAATCCCTTCCACCGGATATTTCTGTGCAAAACCCTTTGTTCCGCCGATTACATGATGCCGGTCATAAGGTCGAGGACTTGTCACATCGTGTTGAATCAAAATCGTTTTCCCTTTTTCAGTCTTAATAAGAGTAGTGTTCATATCTCCTAAATCATATTTTTTAGAAGCGAACGCATGTTCTTCCCCCAAACGACTCCGAGAATATTCCGTCAATCCGAACTGGTCACTCGACTCGGGCATAAAAGAATAACAAGCGTACAAAAAATTCCTTGCCGAATTTACGCTGGCAAAAGCCTCTTCCAAAGTTCCTTTCTTCTCAGGTTCAGAATCCAGATAATCACAACCGGAAACAGTAACGAGTATCCCTAATACTAAGAATATATTTTTAATTGCTTTCATAATCGTTTTAGAAATTAAATTGAACACCCAGATTGAAAACTCTCTGTAAAGGATATACCAATCCATTGCCACTGTTAGATCCGCCTCCGATCTCAGGATCCCAATACTTAAAGCCCGTAAATGTCAATAAATTACTACCGGCAATATAGGCTCTCATAAATTTGTAGGAATATCCTATCTCGGCATTTTTCAATCTCAGGAAAAAACCATCTCTCAACCAGAACGTCGACTTCTGGTATGTATTCGTATTATCTACATTGTGCGCCAATCTCGGATACTTCGCATTAGGATTGGGATTAGATGCCGACCAATAGTCATCTGCCACAAATTTCAAAACATTCTTATGATAGATATCGAACGGATGTATATCGTCCAAATAAATAGAGACTTTTCCCGCACCCTGGAAGAATACAGAGAAGTCCCAATTCTTATATTGGAAAGAGGCTCCGAAACCATATACAATCTGTGGGATATAAGGATTTCCGATATAGGTACGGTCATATTCGTTAACCACCCCATCTTCATTCAAATCTTGATATTTTATATCCCCCGGTTTTATATTAGGCATGATAGCCTCTTGACTGGGACTATTTTTAATATCTTCCTCATCTTTAAATAACCCCAGCGCTATGTAAGCCGGACCGACACGATTCAAGGCTCCGCCTCTCTCGTATTGATAACTAAACGGATAATGGGGTTCATCTTTCTCCAATATTTTATTTACAGCATAAGTAAAGTTCCCTTTAACCGAAAGAACAATATCTTTGGAAAACGCATGATTATATTCCAAAGACATATCAACTCCTCTATTCGTCACTTTTCCCACATTGGCTACCGGATTAGCATCACCAATTCCTATCGTAGGCGAAATAGTTTGCCGAGTCATTAAAATTTTGTCCCTATTTTCATGAAAGTAATCGGCAATCAACAAGAATTTTTGATCGAACAACCCCAATTCTATACCCACATTTGCTTTTTTAGCAACCTCCCAAGTAGCATTTTCATTACCGTATGTCGTTATGATAGCTCCGGCCTCGGTAGCTTTGAAATCCTCACCGAAAGCATATCCGGCTCCATTCATATTGACATTGGTATATCCGGGAAAACGAACAGAAGAATTAGAATTTCCAACCGTTCCATACGATCCTCTTAATTTCAGCAGACTAATCGTCTTATTCAAAGGGGCAAAAAAGTCCTCGTTCGAAATAATATAACCAAGCGCATAGGACGGGAAGAACCCGAATCGCTTACCTTTGGCGAAATTGTCACTCCCATTATATCCGAAATTAAACTCAAAGAAATAACGTTTATCAAAGTCATACGTAAATCTTCCGGCCATACCTTGATTCAACTCTCCGAGAGAAGAGTTATAATTGGCCGGATTACTACTATAAACCCCTCGTTGTAAATAAATCAGTTGCGCTGAAATATCATGAAGATCGGCAAACTTTCTTTGATAATCTAATGAAACATTAAAATTGAATAACCTATCACCCGAATAGGCTTTGGTAAAAGAAAACGCATCGGTTCCATCGTTATTGACATTTCTCAACTTCCAAGATTGATTCCCCGTAATAGGATCGGTAACAATCGTGTTCGGGTCGATTTCGAAATAATAGGGAGTATAAGTACGATTCAAAGTCGTAGAAGAGAAATGCTTCATAGAGAATAAACCTTTAACAGACAACCCCTTAGTAATAAACTTCAAATCTTGGTCTATATTAAACGTCGCCATCGTCGTAATGCGGAACATTTCCTTTATACCGGAAGCCAGTTCGGCATACGGATTCGGATAACGGTTGAGTTGGGCACCACCCGATTTATTACCCCATGCGATATAATTCGTACCCTCGATTTGAGGAAATTTCACCGGGAAATAGGTAGGCTGTGCCCACATTACCCGATTAAAGATCGTATTGATACTATTATAAGGGCCCTTGTAATCTTGTATTTGAACATTTAATTTCACCCCCATTTTGGTAGTGGACGAAATATGAGTATTTACATTGGCTTGAAACGAATACCGCAAATTCTGAATATTATTCTTTAACGGATTTTCTTTTGCTTCTTGTACCAACCCCATATCGTTATTAAATGTCGCACTGACAAAATAATCCATGTTTTTCGACCCACCGGAGACGTTTATATTCGCAGCCTGATTAAACGTGACATCTTTAAAAATAATATCATACCAATCGTTATTGGGATAAAGGTAAGGATTGCGGTTCTCAATAGTTCCTTGAATCTGATCGTCGGTAAACTGAGGATTCGCTCCGGGAGTACGAGCTTCGATCGCTTCATTAAACATTTTCATATAAGTGACACCATCGGCCAGTTCGGGAATCTGTGTAGGCATGGACATTCGCCCTTCGACACGAACATTTATCGTAGGTTTTTGATTCATTCGACCCGACTTGGTCGTAACCAAAAGAACGCCGTTCGCCCCACGCGAACCATAAAGAGCCGTTGCCGTAGCATCTTTCAAGACAGAAAAACTCTCGATTGTTTCCGGTGCTAAGGCATTCAAATCATACGTGCTGGATTCTGTTCCATCAATTAATATCAAGGCATTCTGAGCTGAACCCGAAGCGAATGTACTGACTCCTCGTATCCAAAAATTCGCACCGTCGGCTCCCGGCTCCCCGGTTTTCTGAACCGATATTACGCCGGCAATACGACCGGCAAACGTGTTAGTAAGGTTGGTAGTGGGCACACGAAGTTCACTGGCTTTTACCGATTGAATAGCACCGATCACACTCTCTTTTTTCTGTTTACCGAAACCCACGACAACGACTTCGTCAAGAGATGTATTATTTTCCTGTAAAACCACGGTCACATTTTTTTTCGTGCCATAACTCACCTCCTGCGGTTGAAACCCAATATAAGACACCAGCAAAACACCTTTGTCGGGGACTTCGATGGAAAAATTTCCTTCTATATCGGTCGCCTTTCCCGATTTCTCGCCTTTTACAATCACATTAGCTCCGATAACGGCTTCTCCCTTACTATCGATAACCGTAC
>OCHG01002167.1_pt1 | contig 10967 bp, 3 predicted proteins | sample 1538801 | NCBI WGS metagenome assembly OCHG01 (sample SAMN04571727, study PRJEB22368) | human gut metagenome | biome: human gut; material: stool | host: Homo sapiens | place: Luxembourg | collected 2012-09-20 | reverse complement strand
TTTCCGCTTTCAGCCAGCACATAGTTGGCGGCAGAATCGCCGCCCAGCGTCAAATTGGAAATCGTGACTTTCTTCTCACCGACATCAGCGCTTTCCATTGTACCTGTGGCAGTAACGGTTAAGGTGTCATTTTCCAGAACACCGCCAAGGGTCACCGCGCTGTAATCCAGCCCAGCATTGGTCGTGCCGTCATAGACTTTGTCGTTTGCGGTGATACCCGAAACCGTAACCGCCTTGGGGTTGACCGTAACGGTTGCAGTGCCGGTGTTCGTCGTGTATTTTCCACCGTAGGACTTATCGGGGGTGAATGTCCACTTGGCATTATGGCTACCCGCGTTGAGTTTCACGGCAGGTGTGTCCCATGTAAACGTGCCGTTGACCGCTACACCAGTGACGGGGTCTTGCATCGTGCCTGTGATGGTGCTCGCGCTCAGCTCGTTGCCGTAGGTAATCGGCGTTGCGGTGATTGTGCCGTCCGGCACGGGTTTGATTTGGTTCACCGCGCTGACCTTGACAGTCAGAGTGAAGTCCTTATAGTTTATGCTCTTGATTACCACGGTCACTGTGCCCACAGAGCCGGTGGTTTCCACGTCGTTTTTCTGAATGGGCAGGGTCAGCTCGCCATTTTCCACCTTCGCGCCGCTGGTGTAGTAGCCGTCATTTAGTTTGATTTCGCCGATCTCATAGGTGAGCGCACCGTACGCTTTGGGAGTTTCCAGCGTGGGCAGGGCTGGGAGCGTCACAGTGTAGGTCTTTTCGTGGCCGTTTACAATGGTCAGCGCGGTTTCCTTGGTGAAGTCAGGCGCAGCGGCCTTGGTGATGCTGCCAGTGGTAGGGAAGCTGCTCTGCTCCAGGGCGTAATTCTTCGCGGTCTGCTCCGTCAAGGTCACTGTGGCAGTGACGTTCTTGCCGTTGCCCACACCGGCATCGTCAAAGCTGGCGGTGACGGTGTAGTCTGTGCCTCGGTTCAAGGTCACGTTGTCGAAGGTCACGCTGGAGATGTCCGCGTTTGTCGTGCCATCATAAGGCTTGGGCGCAACCGTTACCCCGGTGATCGTCAGCGGCTTCTTCCCAATGCTGACCGCCACGCTGGCGGGTGCGGTATCGTTGTGGTTTGCATCGCCAATCACCCGATACCACACGGTATATGCTCCGGCATCGGTGCCGGTAGGGATGTCCTGGCTGTATGTGCCGTTCTCGGTCAGGCTGTACAGCATGGTGCCATGGTCCGTCATGCCCGCAGTAATCAGCGCCTGCTCCTGTCCGGTATAGGTCAGATTTTCCTGCGCCGTGGGAGCGGTGAAGGTGGGGGTAGCCTTGTTCACCTTGATGGTCACAGTTCCGGTCGCGGGGGCGTATTCCTCGTAGCCCGCAGCCGGGGTGAACGTCCACGAAGCCGTATAGTCGCCAGCTGCGCCGGGTTTGGCTTCAGGGTTCGTCCACGCGAACGTGCCCTTGACCTCTTCTCCGGTGCCGGGGTGTTTCATCGTGCCGGTGGCCGTAAGCTTACTTTCGTTCAGCATCTGGCCGTAGGTGATATCCGACGCGCTGACGGTGACGCCCGATGCATTGGGGGGAATCCTTGCGCTAATGTAGACCTTGATGGTAAACTCGAAATTCTGATAGTTCGTGGTCACAACCGGGACGGTTATCGTGCCGATTTGTGTGTTAACATCTGAGGTGTGCGCAGACACAGTGGGCAGAGTCAGAATGCCTTCCTCTGACACGGACATACCGTTGTTGCTGTCGAGGTAGGTGCTATCCGTAAAATGGTAATCACACCCTTGATACTGGATATCGCCATACTCGCAGCCCTCAGACAGCTTCGGCAGGAGCTTGGCCAGATCGATCGTGTAGGTCTTTGCCAGATCGTTGAAAACAAGCTGCGTGATCTCACCCGGTGAGGTCACAGTGGCTTGCTTGATGGTAAAGGTCGCGCCGCCGGATTGTGTGATTACCTTCGATGTTGAAGGAGTGTCCTCACCATAGGTCTGAAGCACATAGTTGTCGTCGTTGAGTGTTATTTTGAAGGTGATCCCATACTTCTCACCGGCATCCGGCGAATAGATGGTTTCTTCACCACTCTTCTTAACAAAGTACGCATCCGAAATGGTGTAGGCTTCACTCGGAACATCGACGACGCCAGAAGCAGAAAGCGTTTTGAATTTCAGAGCCGTTGCCCATTCGTTTGCGCTCATGTTAATTTCCGCCGTGCCGTCATAGACTTTGGAAATGGCAGAGGAAACCATGACGCTGTCGATCTTCATCGGCTCGATCTTCCATTCCACGTTTTCAATCTTGCCAGAGTAGTTGCCGTTGCCATTGACAGTCAGCGTATAGCTGCCCGCGTTGGCCTGCATCGTGGCATCCACGTAGAAGTCTGTGCCTTTGGTCAACGTTGTATTTTCGTCGAGCTTGACCGTGACCGCCGGGAATTGTTTTTGACCGTTATAGGTCGGGTTCTCGACTGTTACCTCCGCGCCCTCAAGGCTGACCGGCGTAACGGTGATGGTGATCTCCGCGCTCTTGGAATAGCCGCCGCTGGTGCAGATGAGGAGATAGGTGTGCGTTCCCGCGGCGAGATTGTCGGGCAGTGTGTAATTTGCGCCAGTTGCCCCTTCCAGCGGTGCTGTCGCCGCAGCCCCCTCGAGCTTATACCACAAATAGCTAAGGTCCGCTCCGCTCGTTTCGCCCATTCGGCAGCTTGAGACCAGCGTTACCTCTCCCGTCGTGCCATATGCCATGGTCGTCGGGACTTCTTTATGATTCTTATCCTTCGCGTATATCTTGACACTCTGGATGGGCGCTTTCTCCACGGTGACTTTAAGCCCACTTATTGTTTCCTTGTGGCTGTCATCCGCCCAATAACCGGTTTCGTACTTGAAGGCATAGCCCTCCTCCAGCAGGTCGCCGAGGGTCAGATCGGTCACCTTTTCATTGGAAACCGTCACCTTACCAATTCTGCCCTTCGTCGTACCGGAGTCCTTGATCGTCGCTCTGGCGTCCACGCTCAGCGCATCGACGTTGTGACCGTTCAGATCGAAGAGGAACGGATTGTTGATCATCACCGTAGTTCCGGTCACGTCCGCCAGCAGCTTCAGTGTGCAGCCGTTGTTTTTGGTCGCGTAAACGAGCGCATCGGTGAAGCTCGGGAAATACTTTGCGTCCGAACCGGTGATATCGACCTGTGCTGCGGCTTTCATCCCACAGGTGTGGCAGGGATCCTCCGTCATGGATTTTCCATCCGCCGAGCCGTGATCGCAGACCTTCTGGCAGACGGTACACTTGCCGTTTTCCCAGTTGTGCTCGCACGGGCGCACGGTCACTTCGTCTGCCGTTTGGGTCTCGCTGCTCAGATCGAGCACTGTGTCACCATTCCAGAACAGGCTTTCGTCCAGATAGTCGGAAAGATGCTTGCCGCTATCCTCTGTTTTGATGCTGTAGTTGTTAGTGCCCTTCCGGAACGTGCCGCTTTTCAGCACGGCGTTGCCATCTGTTTTTAACAGCACACCGCCGGTGTACGTGCCGCCGTCAAACACCACCGTGCCATAGGTCACATATGCCAGCAAGACAGACCGTTGATCATACAAGAAATCCGCTACAGATCCGCTCTTTGCGGTCACATTTTCCAGTGTCAGCTTCGGGCCGCTATTGGAGGAGATGTAAAGAACACCCTCATAGCTCGTGCATCTGCTGCCATCCAGCGTTCCATTTTTCAGCGTCAGCTGGCTTCCGTTGTGCAGCATGATCAGGCAGTCGCCGTCGGCACTCAGGGTATGGTTGTCCAGATCAATGGTGAAGTCCTTTTTGGAAGAACCAACCTGCAGCACCGCGCCGCTGCCCAAATCCAGATCATCCAGCAGCGTGATGGTTCCACCGTTCTGAACAGCATTGATCGCCTTCGACAGAGAAGCGTATTCCACATTTCCGATCTTTGCAACCGGCGCATCTATGGCCGTACCCTGCTGAACGGTCACGACCGTGTTGAAGCCGCCGCCGGTGCGCACCTGTGTTCTGTTCTCATCTACATAGACACAGCCATCTCCCAGAAGTTCCATGCAGTCGCGGCTGGTGGCGTCGGTGGTCTCGTTCACCTTCCAGAAAATGTTTTTGACATTCTCGTTTGTTATGTTATCCATGTAGGGGCGGAACGTACCGCCTTCCAGTGTGACTTGACTTTTTGCACCTACGTACAGTCCCTGATAGTCGCCGCTTTTGATGACAGCCGAGCCGAAGTCGCCCACCGTCACACTGCTTTTATCGCTCGTTACTGTGGCGGTCACGTCTTCCAGCGTCATGCTCGCACCGGATCTGTACGCGCGGATGGCGCAGCTGCCGATTCCTGTGGCTTTTACTTTACCGTTCTTCACCGTTACGGTGGCATCTTTGACCACCAGAACGCCGTAAGATAACCACGCTTTGGAGCTGGACAGCGTTTTGTCGCCCAGGTCGAAGGTGATGCTCTTGTCGATGGTCACGTATGTCTCGCCCAGGTCTACGTCGCTTAGCAGTGTGACGGTGTCGCCGTCCTGCGCCGCGTTCAGTGCTGCCGGGAGAGAGGCGTATGTGCCGCCGTCCGTTCCGTCCGCTTTTGTTACCGAAGCGGCCTCAACGACAGCCTCGTTGACTGTGAGTTCCGCAGTTGTTGACCGTTCCTCTTTGTAGTTCGTGGTCTCGCCGGTCTTGGCGTAGACGTAATATGTGCCGGGGTCGCTGATTGCGGTGCTTTCGTCGATTGCGGGAACGGCCTCGCTGCCTTCAAATTCCAAATATCCGGAATTTATCGGAGCATAGTAGTACGTCACCGCAGCATTTTCCTGCACGCCGCTGACAGACAACAGCGGCAGAATCTTTTCGCCCGCCGTGCAAGCCGTCTTGGAAAGAGTTACGGTCAGATCGGGATAGGCCTTGTTGATGTTGCCGCCGATCGTAAACGTTTCTTCGCCCGCCTTGAGCTTGTACTTTACCGCGGCTTCGCCGATTAGCGCGATTTCCACAGTGACGGTATGCCATCCCGCGTCCGCGGAATCGAACGTCTTCTTGGCGGTAAAGTCCGTTTTTTCCGTGAGTTTGATTTCATTTGTGCCGTCTGTAAACGTCAAGTCGATTGGAATCGTGCCGCCGTCCGTCGTGCCGTCATAGCCGCGGCCAATGGAATCGGGCTTGCTGACGCACCAAATCTCCGTCCGCGTGTCTTCTCCGGAGATATACGTGCCGCCCGCTTCGCCGTTCCCGCCGCCTTCGCCGTTCTGCCCCGCATCGTCAAGGCCAAGGGCGAGGGGTTCGTTTTCCCCCTCCACAGTCGGCTCATTCTGCCCGGCTTCTTTGCCGGCTTCTTTGCCGGTTTCTTTGCCGGTTTCTTTGCCTACGGTATTCTTCTCGGCAGCCGCAGGCGCATCCTCTGTCGGGTTTTCTTCGGGTTTCGCGGGCGAGGCATTCTCATCCGCGCCGGTTTCCGCTACCTGCGTTACACTAACCGTCTGTTCCGGCGGCTGTCCCTCTGCTGCCAGCGCCCCGGTGGGGGTCAGGGTCAGGCAGAGGGTGATCGCCAGAAACAGGCTCAATACACGTTTTTTCATCAAGTCTTCCTCCGTTTGACATCAGTGGTCGGAAATAAGCCACAGCTTTTTGGCTGCGGTTTTGGCTTCGCTGCGCCGCTTTACATCCAGTTTTTCTAAAACATGGCTCACATGGGTCTTTACCGTGGGCAGCTTTATATTCATGATCTGCGCGATCTCAGCATTGCTTTTGTCCGCGCAAATCAAGCGCAGTATCTGTAATTCCGTAGGGGTAAGCTCCTTCGCCACCCTCATGCGCGGGGCAAGAAAGCGCGGATAATAGGTCGCCTGTGTCCGCACGGCGGCCATAAGGCGCTTGTACCATTTTGTATCATCGTTCCGGTCCAGCTTTTCCAAAAGGGGCAGCACGGCGGCGCTGTACACGCTGACGGGCGTGATAAAGCTGTATTCTGCCGCCGTATCCAGCGCGGCCGTAAGCCGCGCCCGCCATGCGTTGTCCTTTTTCCGATACAGGGCAAGGGCGCACAGAATGTTCAGGTGGATGCCGTCAATATGCCGCCCGCAGCCCTGTATGTAGCGTTCCAGCGGCGAAAGCGTCAGCAGGGCGGCGTCCGGGCGGTTCTGCGCAATTTCAACCATGGCTTGCGTCAGGTATTGATACCGCTTCATTACGTTCAGGTGCATGGGGTCGCGGGGCGCTTTTGTGCGGTACCACTCGTCGGCACTGTCCGGGTCGTCACAGTGCAGGGCCATCCGGCAGAGCATCGCGTCCATATTCGGCAAAAAGCGGGTCAGCCCCTGCGCTTCAAACCGGGCACGCAGTGTTTCGATCGTGCGGCGGGCATCTGCCGCCTGCCCCTTGGCCAGCTGGCAGCGCGCCAGCAGCCCGTTCACGGCAAACTCTATATCCGGCGTTCCCTTTTGCTGGATCTCGCTCACCTGCGGGATCAGCGCAAGTATACGCTTGGTGATGTTTTCGCCCTTTTCAAATTTGCTTTCGGCAACGGCGCAGTCCGCCAGCCCCACGCCGTCTTTTTTCAGCACGGCCTCTACCGGGGTGCGAAGCGTCCGATACAAAAGATCGTCCTTTTTGCTCCACTCTGAAAAATCCTTGCCGCCGTTCATAATGCTGGGCAAGGTACTGGTCACGGAAAAAGACGGCAGCGTTATTTCTTTATCGGTCAGCAGCCGGAACACGGCCGGGATCGTTTTTATCAGCCCCTCCACACCGCGCTGCGGCAGGGAAATATCCAGCCATGCAAGGCGGCTGCGAGCCTGTCTGGCGGCAGGGTCCTGCTTTTTGCGGCAGTCGGCAAAGTCTTTCAGCGCCCCGTACCACCGTTCCGAGCCTTCATAGTCCATTGCCAAAGCGCAAAGCATACTCATTCCCTGCATCAGGGAAGGCGAAGCCAAGATTTCGCTTTCCGGCAGAGCGCGGTAATACTTTTCCATCTCGCTGTAATGCCCCATGCCGGGGTGCAGCTCGGAATTGCGGATCAGCAGCTCGGATATTTTGGCATGATCCCCGCTTTTGGTGTAACATTCCAGCGCGTGGGCATAATCCTCTTTCAGTTCGTAGTAAAGCGCCCCGCGGCTGAAAACGGCGCGGCGCTTTTCCTCGCTGCATTCCTTTTCCATCTCCCAGAGAAGGAAGGCGCGGAACTGCGGCCAGAAGTGGAAGTGCCGCACATCGTCATAACGCAGCATCGTTGTGTTGTGCAGCAGCCAGTCCAGCAGATTCCCGGTGCGGGGGTCGCCGCTGACCATCCGAGCCATTTCCAGATCAAAGCGCTCAAAGGGGGCAAGATCCAGCAAAAAATGCCGCACCGGAAGATCGAACCGGCGATAGATGGCATCCTCGAAGTAGCTGAACACCTCCCGGTAAGCCTGCGCTACGATTTCCGGGGCGAACGGCTTGCCGCCGGACATACACCGCGCCGTAACGGCGACGCCCAGCGGGTAGCCGATGGATTCTTTCAGGATGCCGTTGATTTCGCTTTCCGTCACGGCTGCCTTGCGGGCAGCAAAAAAGCCGCGTATATCCTCGCGGTCAAAAAGAAGGTCGTCCGGCTCCAGCGTGGTCATAAGACCCGTGTACTGGAAGGCCGTCAAGTACGACGGCGGCACCCCGCGGGAGAGGAACACAAACCGGCGCGTCGGGTTGGCACGGATCAGTTCACAGAGCGTCTGCGAGGTTTCCTGCTCCTGCAAAAGCTGAAAGTCGTCGATCAAAAGGACATCCCAGTTTTCCGGCAGTGTGCGCAGCGTAAAATCCGGCGCATCGGCACACAGCCGCAGCGTCCGATGCCCGCACAGCAGCGCATTGGCCAGCGCCGTTTTGCCAAAGCCGCAGGGCGCACTGAAAAAAAGAATGCGGCCGCTTTGCATAACGCTGTCAAATTTTTGCTGCACAGATGGTTTTATCAGAATATTTCCGGTCAATTTTAACTCCTTTTCGGTGAGGAACGGGAAAATGCCACACTATAATAGTTAAATTATATCATCCGAAGGGGAAAAGTAAATCATTCCAAAGTATGAAATTTGGCCCTTTTGAAGGGGCCGTGCAGCGCGCTTATCTTCGGCTTTACGATATATTCTCCCGAAAAAAGCACTTGACAATTCGAGCATTTCACCCCATAATTTATATAATTAGTGTGGTGCTGTCAGCGGACAGCAAAGAACGAAGGAGACAAGATGAAAAAGCAAATCGTAAGCACCCTTATGATGGCTGTTTTCACACTTGTGTTTCTGCTGTCTGCGGGAATGCTGTTGACCTATTATGGGGAAGGTGTGCGGCAGCAGCAGGCATTTCGTGCGCTTGAAAGGATAACAGAGCAGGCAAATAACCATGGCGGAGAAAACTCCAAGACCGCAGCCGTACAGACCGAGCAGTCCGCAAAGAAAAACGCGGCGCAGGAATATAACGCCCTGAAGGAAAAGAACCCGGACTTTTGGGGATGGATAAAAATTAACGACACGGCGTTGAGCTATCCTATCATGCACACGCCTGAGGAACCGGAGTATTATCTTCGCAGAGATTTTGAGGGGGCTTATTCACTGCGCGGCGTACCGTTTTTGGACGCCAGATGTTACGACGGCTGCGGCAACTACATCATCTATGGCCATTATATGAAGGATGGAACCATGTTCGGCTCGCTGCAAGCCTATGCAAAGCCTGCCTACTGCGAGGCACACCCCACCATTACGCTGAATACCGCAACCGGATGTGCGGATTACACGGTAATGGCGGCATTTTATTCACAGGTTTACAGCCAAGAGGATAGCAGGGTGTTTCGGTATTACCAATACGCCGACCTGTCGAACGAGGCGGACTTTGCAACCTATGTGGAGCAGGTGCAAAAAGCGGCGCTGTATGACACCGGAGTAAATGCGCAGTATGGGGAACAGCTGCTTACACTTTCCACCTGCAGTTACCACACAGACGAGGGAAGATTTGTCGTTGTGGCAAAGAAACAGGAATGATTTTGTGCAATGGCAGCCTTCGACTTGCCTTGGCGCTTTATGCTCAAGGCTTTTGGGGCGAAAACATTTAACACACCAAACTCAGCGGATCAACCCGAACCCCGCCCTGCATTACCTCAAAATGCAGGTGGTTGCCGGTGCTGTCGCCTGTGCTGCCCACATACCCAATCACCTGCCCTGCCGTTACCGCTTCCCCTGCGGTAACGGCAGTTTGCGTCATATGGGCATACCGCGTGGAAAGTCCAGCGCCGTTATCCAGCAACACCTGATTGCCGTAGCTGTCGTTCCAGCCGCTGACCAGTACCGTGCCGCTGTGGGCAGCCAAGATTGGCGTACCCTCCGGCGCGGGAATATCCGTGCCGCGATGCCCGGCACTGCCAAAAGCGTCCACTTCCCCGAAGTGGCAGGATATATAGGTGTGCCCCGGCAGCGGCCAGCACAATTCACCGTCCGCAACAGCGATCCCGCCGCACAGGGCAAGCAGGCTGGGGCGCATTTCCTCGGATAACAGCTGGTGCAAAATGTCCCGTTGGTCTTGCGTAAAGTGGTACAAATCTGCCAGCGCGTCCACCGATTTGCTGCTGACCGTGATGTGCAGAATGTGCTCCGTGACCGGCTCCGGGTCGGGTTCGTCTTCGGTCGGTTCCAGCGTGGCGGTCACTTCCTCCACCTCGGCATCTATTTCGTGCATCGCCCAAAAGGTGTCCTGAATCAACCGCTTCTTGCTTTCGTCTATGACGACCACATCGCCGTCGTTGTTCAGGTTGTTCTGCACAGCAAAGACGGCCAGCACTTCGGGCCAGTAGCTCGCCCAAGTGTGACCGTCCTCGTAGTCGTATTCCATCGTGGTTTCGCTGCATTCCGGGTGCGCCGACACAATGTCGTTGATTGCCGTGCCGAAGTCGGCATTAGTTTCCGCAACGATTCCGGCAATGCGGATGCTGTTCGGGTCACCGGATTCATCGGCAAACAAAATGCCCATCGGTGAGCCGATCACCGCAGCCGCGCCTATGACCATCGCCATCAACAGCACCACGCCGCCTGCGCCAAGCAGCGCCAACAGAGAACCGGCTGCGCGGCGTATCGTGTGCGCCAGCACCGCTTTCAGCCGCAGCCACGCAGCTTGTAACACCGTGCGAACTCTGCCCAGCGCGGCTTGCTTGATGCCGCCACCGGAAAAGACAGGGACGGTGTCGGGCAGTCTGACGCCGCTGCCAAGCACCGTGCCGCCCGCCTGCTTTTGCAGATGGCGGCGCACCGTTTCGCGCGTGAGGTGTTGACGTTTCAGCGCCTGCATTTTGTCACGGTAGGAATCGGGCGTTTTGATCTCCCGCTTATCCAGCGCCCTTTGCCGAAAGCGCTGGCGCTTGAAGGTTTCTCTCTTGTCAGCGGATTGCCCCAAGGGGGTATTTTCTGTTTCAGCGGGCTGGGCGGCGTGTGTGGTTGGCATACGCTGGCGCTTTTCCTGCAAAATTCGGAACTGACGGTAGCTGATTCGTCCTGTGTCCAGCGCCTTGCTTTGAAGGTTCTCTGCCGTGTGTGCGGTTTTTTCGGAAACAACCGTCTGGGCGTATTCTTCCGGCGTCTGCTGTTCGGTAGCTGCTGCCGATTCCGCCTGCCGCGCCAGCTGCTTTCTTTTGGTTTCGGCTTTTTGCAATGCCGCGCGTATCAGCCGCTTGCGCTTGTACTCCATACTCAGCGCTCCTCACGATTGGCGGCGCTGCGCTCCTGCATCAGGCGTTTATACTGGTCAGGGGTGCATTTCAGCTTAACAGTGATAAGGAAGTAATTCAACTTTCTACTGTTGGCTGACAGATTCGGGTGTGCAGGGCAACCGTAAGGTTGCAAAAGCTGTCTGTTTCCAACAGAAACAGACAGCTTTTGATTTGCGTTGAAAGCATCTCGCTGTTTTCTCTCGAGCGGGGCGGTCTTCCCACGGACCGCCCCGTGAAGCCGTTACGGCTC
>OCHG01002162.1_pt1 | contig 10998 bp, 8 predicted proteins | sample 1538801 | NCBI WGS metagenome assembly OCHG01 (sample SAMN04571727, study PRJEB22368) | human gut metagenome | biome: human gut; material: stool | host: Homo sapiens | place: Luxembourg | collected 2012-09-20 | reverse complement strand
AGTAAGGGCACCTATATCCGTGCGCTCGCTCGCGATCTGGGTCGTGCCTGCGACAATGCGGCGCATATTTCCGCGCTGCGCCGTACGGCCTCCGGTGTTGTTTCCATCGGCGCCTGCCATGCGGTGGAGGAGCTTTCTCCCGAGTCCGCCGCTGGCTTTGCCCTAGATCCCATTGCGGCCCTGGGCGCCACGCGTGTTGACTTGCCGGGCAATCTTGCCGACGACCTGCTCTGCGGCCGTCGCATTCCCGTTGAGCGTGCGCTTGCCGATTTCGATGCCTCGAAGGCGCCGTTTGCGCTGGTGCTCGATGGGGGACTCAAGGCGCTCGCCCGCATTGAGGGTGGCCGCTTTGTCATGGAGCACGTGTTTCCGCAGGCAATCGGCGGTGTTCGATGATGTTGTCCGCTCGCGAGCTCGCGCGTATCTTTTTCGCGGGCGAGTCGGACGAGGCTCGTATCGTTACTGCCGATGCGTTTGATAAGTGTGAGCACCTGGGTGCTGCCTCGATCGCCATTGGCGTGTTCGATGGCGTGCACCGTGGACACCAGGAGCTCATTGCGGCGCTTGTCCGCGATGCCCGTGCCCATGGCTGCAAGGCGGTCGTAGTTACCTTCGATCCCGACCCGGACGTTGTGGTGAGCTCTTCGCCCGCTCGAAAATTGATGACGACGGCCGACCGTCTGCATGCCTTGGCTAAAACCGGGGTCGATGCGGTGGTGGCCGTTCCCTTTACGCCTGAGGTTGCGGCACTCGACCATGTTGGTTTTCTTGCGCTGCTGTCGCGCGTGGTTGACATTCGCTCGATTCGCGTTGGCAGTGACTTTAGACTGGGTCGTGGCGGTGCTTCTGGTGTTGCCGAGATGCGCGCCTGGGGTTCCGAGCACGGCGTTGACGTGTATGGTCACGACCTGCTTTGCGAGGGCGGTGAGGCCATTTGCGCCACCCGTATCCGTCATGAGCTTGGACAGGGCCATGTGGAGCTGGCTGCTGAGTTGCTCGGCCGTCCGTATATGGTGCGTGGCGGTGTTATTCGCGGCCGTCACGAGGGCTCTGGCATGGGCTTTCCCACGGCAAACTTGCAGGTTCCCGACGGTATTCAGGTGCCTGCCGATGGCGTGTATGAGGGTCTGGTGCTGGTCGATGACACCGCGTGGCCCGCTGCCGTGAACGTCGGACTGCCGCCGACGTATGCTGACGATGCGGCATCTGCGCATCTCGAGGCTAATTTAATTGGTTATACGGGCGACCTCTATGGCGCTTCCGTTTCGCTGGGGTTTACGCGCTGGCTGCGTCCGTCGCGCGTGTTCGATTCGCTGGATGAGTTGATCGCTACCGTCGAGGGTAATATCGAGGACATTCGGTACAACTTGGGTGAGCAGGGGGTGAGCATCCGTGATTAGCGATGAGGAAAAAGACCAGGTACGCGCTGCGTCCGACTTAGTCGCCATCGTGCAGGAAACGGTTGAGCTCAAGCCTCGCGGTCATGAGTTTTGGGGTTGCTGCCCCTTCCATGGCGAAAAGACGCCGTCCTTCCACATTATCCCCGCCACGCAGGTGTGGCATTGCTTTGGCTGCGGCGAGGGTGGCGACGTCTTCACCTATATCATGAAGCGCGAGAACCTGAGCTTTCCCGAGTCAATCCGTTATTTGGCCGATCGCGCGGGTATTGAGCTGCACGACACCGGAGATCGCCGCGAGCGCGGTACCAAGCGTGCCCGCATCTACGATTTGTGCGCCGAGACCGCCCGGTTCTACCACACGATGCTTATGCGCGGTAAGGACGGCCGTCCGCGCGAGTACTTTGCCAGCCGCGGCATGGGTGGCGACGTCTGCCGCCGCTACTGCCTGGGCTTTGCGCCGGGCCGCAACGCGCTTGTGTCGCACCTGTCTCAGGCGGGCTTTACCCCGCAGGAGATGATCGATGCCAACGTGGCCGTGAGCCGTGGGCGCGGACAGCTCGCCGACCGCTTTTACGACCGCGTGATGTTTCCCATCTTTGACGAGCAAGGGCATAACATCGCCTTTGGCGGTCGCATTATGGGCGACGGCCAGCCTAAGTATCTCAACACCGCCGAGACGAGCGTGTTCCATAAAAAGCGAAACCTCTACGGCTTTAACTGGGCCAAGGAGTTTATCGTCGCGCAGGATACCGCCATCGTGGTGGAGGGTTATACCGACTGTATCGCCTGCTGGGAGGCGGGGATCAAAAACGTCGTCGCCACGCTGGGCACCGCGCTCACGGAGCATCACGTCAAGACGCTCACCCGCTTTGCCAAGCGCATCGTGTATATGTTTGACGGCGATGCCGCGGGCCAGAAGGCCGCCCGCCGCGCGATTCAGTTTATCGAGCAGGATTCGATGGACCTGCGCTGCGTGGTACTGCCCGACGGCAACGATCCCATGGAGTTCATCACGGCGCATGGCGGACAGGAACTGCAGGCGCGCATCGACGCTGCCGAGCCGCTTATGGACTTTGTCTACCGTTCGCTGCAGGAGTCGAGCGACATCACCACGCCGGGCGGTCGCGCCAAGGCGCTGGAGGACGCTCTCACGCTCATCTATCCGCTTCGTGACAGCTATATGATCGATACGTACTTTATCCAGATTGCCGATCTGCTGGGTTTGGATTTGGAGACGGTGCGCGCGAGCTCGGGCCGTGTGTTTCGCGATGTCGCCAAGCGCGAAGATGCTGAGCGCCGTCGCGAGCAGAACTATGAACGCCAGCGGGCACAAGCCGAGCGCTCTGGTAGCTCGGGCGGTCGGGCGTCTGGTTCGCAGGGGACATCTCGTGGTGCTTGGGCGTCGGGCGCGACGCCGCCGGTGTCCTCGCCTGTCGAAGAAGAGCCGTACGACTACGTCCCACTCGATGCCTACGGTGCCGCGCCCGTGGAGGTCGTCGACGACCTTCCTCCGATCGATGTGCCTGATGGTATGGGCGCTGTGCCTGTGGCTGACGGTTCGGGCGCACCGGCTGCGGCGGCGCCGATGGTTCTTACCGATCTAGAGCGCAAGTCCTTGGCAGGGGAGCGCGAGCTGTTGACGATGCTCACGAGCTACCCCGACCTGTTCCGCACGTATGCCGACCGCATCTGCTCCATCGAGTGGGTTGACCCACGTCACGAGTCCATCGCATGGGCCGTTCTGGCAACGCCGCCGGGAACCGATCCTGCAGCCTGCATGGATGCTGCGCGCTCAGTGTGTCCCGATGCGGCAACGCTTGTGAGCGCCGGGCGCATCTCGGCGACGAGCAAGCACCCCACCGAGACGAACATCGTGTTTATGCTCGATACGCTCGAGCTCTACACCATCAAGCGCCGCATGCGTGCCGCACAGGCCAAGCTGCGCCAGGACCGTTCGCTCGATGATGAGGCCCGTCGCGCGCTGACCGTGCAGGCCGCGCAGGATTCGCAGCGTCAACGCGAACTGCAAAAGTCGATCGGCGGCGTGGCGGACCCGTTCCGTTTGATCGGCCTGGAGGCCGCAGGCACCGAACAAGCCTAGATGTTGTGGCCAACCAGCGTATTCTTGCCTATATCCAGTCCTCTTTTTGGGTATAGACGTCAATGTGTGTGCTAAAGTATTGAGTCCTGTGGACTATGAAGGGAGAATCTGTGCCAAAAAAGACTGAGAGCACGGGTACTGGGCTGGAATCCTACGTTGCAAAGCTCATGGGCAACGGCTCAAACAGGACTTCGGTAACCGAGGACGAGATTCAGGTCGCCCTGAAGGATATCGATGTTTCTGACGAGCAGCTCACCGCGGTGTATTCCGCGCTGCGCAACAGCGGCATCCAGATTATCTCCGCGAGCGGTAACGACGACGCCCCCATGGACGTCGACGATGACGATAACGATACCGATACCGACGATTTCGATGACGACGACGAGCACGATTCTGGCTCGCTTGACGATCATGAGCTCAAGATGGCCCGTCAGGCCGACGCCGAGATGGGTTCTTCCAAGAGCAAGAAGAAGCGCACCGTGCGCACGTCCCGTTCACGCTCCCGCGTGCGTGGCATCGATGCCTCCACGGTGATGCTGACCGGCGATCCGGTTCGTATGTACCTCAAGGAAATCGGTAAGGTCGACCTGCTGACCGCCTCCGAAGAGGTCGATCTGGCCATGAAGATCGAGGCCGGTCTCGAGGCCACCGAGAAGCTCGAGGCTGCCGATGCTGGTGAGCTCGAACTCACGCGTGCCGAGATGCGTCGTCTTACGCGCATTGAGAACGTGGGCCTCGAAGCCAAGCAGGCGCTCATCAGCGCAAATCTGCGTCTGGTCGTCTCCATCGCCAAGCGCTATGTTGGCCGCGGCATGCTGTTCCTGGACCTGATCCAGGAGGGCAACCTCGGTCTGATTCGCGCCGTCGAGAAGTTCGACTACCAGAAGGGCTTTAAGTTCTCCACGTATGCCACGTGGTGGATCCGTCAGGCCATTACGCGCGCTATCGCCGACCAGGCCCGCACCATCCGTATTCCCGTGCACATGGTCGAGACCATCAATAAGCTCGTCCGCGTGCAGCGCCAGCTCCTTCAGGACCTTGGTCGCGACCCGACCCCCGAGGAGATCGGTGCCGAGATGGACATGAGCGCCGACCGCGTCCGCGAGATCCAGAAGATCTCGCAGGAGCCCGTGTCGCTCGAGACCCCCATCGGCGAAGAAGAGGATTCCCAGCTGGGCGACTTTATCGAGGACTCCCAGGCTATCGTTCCGCCCGATGCCGCCAGCTTCTCCATGCTGCAGGAGCAGCTCACCCAGGTGCTCGACTCGCTTGCCGATCGTGAGCGCAAGGTTATTGAGCTGCGCTTTGGCCTTGTCGACGGACATCCCCGTACGCTCGAGGAAGTCGGCCGCGAGTTTGGCGTCACGCGCGAGCGTATCCGCCAGATCGAGTCCAAGACCCTGGCCAAGCTTCGCCACCCGAGCCGCTCGAGCAAACTCAAGGACTACATCGAGTCTTAACCTCGCAAGCAAGAAGCGCCCTCAAGCACATCTGCTTGGGGGCGCTTTCATGTAGTCGTTGGGGACGTTCTTGAATGACTAGTCGTTTAAGAACGTCCCCAACGACTAGGTCGGAAAATTTCTTAAAAAAGTTCTTGCCCTGAGCTGATTCGTCCGTATAATAAATTTCGTTGCTTGAGAGCACGCACCTATTCCTCGGTAGCTCAATGGTAGAGCACGCGGCTGTTAACCGCGCTGTTGTAGGTTCGAGTCCTACCCGGGGAGCCAGAATTTTCCAGCCCTTTCCGTTGGGCTTTTAAATTCCTCGGTAGCTCAATGGTAGAGCACGCGGCTGTTAACCGCGTTGTTGTAGGTTCGAGTCCTACCCGGGGAGCCAGGTTGTATAACCCGTCGCTTATGCGGCGGGTTTTTTCATGCCGCGATCGCCTGGCGCGAACGTTGCCATATCAACATTTCGTGTCGAGGATGTAATCCCGCGACCCGCCACCTCAACATGGCGCGGTCGTTGTAGAATATTGGAATGATTGCTCCCACGAGATGGTGCCGCGAGCACCAGATAAGGAGATTCTTGTGTCTGAGACCATTAACGGCAGCCTGAGCGTCTCGAACGACGTTATTGCCGATATTGCCGGTTATGCCGCGATGACGTGCTATGGCGTTGTCGGTATGGCTGAGCAGCTCCAGGGCGCCGAGAGCGTGCGCCTCCTTGCCGGTCAGCGCCTCCGCAAGGGCGTGCTTGTCTCCGCCGACGAGAACGGCCTTACGGTCGATCTTCACGTCGTGCTCGAGAACGGCGTCAACATGAAGTCCGTCTGCCACAATCTTTCGAGCTCCGTTGCCTTTACCCTGCAGGAGATCGCCCAGATCGATCCCGCCAGCCTTAAGATCGGCATCCATATCGACGCGCTCAAGAGCCGTCTGAACTAGCATCCGAAAACGGAGATTCAAATACCCATGATTGCAAAGACCATTCGCACCTGTTTTCCGATCGCTGCGGCTGCTGTTTCCGACAAGGCCGAGGAGATCAACAAGCTCAACGTCTTCCCCGTACCCGACGGCGACACCGGTACCAACATGTCGCTCACGCTCGCTTCGGTGACCAAGGAGCTCTCCGCCCTTCCTGCCGACGCCGACATGGAAGCCATCGCCGGCGCCATCACCCACGGCTCCCTGATGGGTGCCCGCGGCAACTCCGGCGTCATCACGTCGCAGATTCTGCGCGGCGTGGCCGAGGGCTTCGTCTCTGCCGATGAGCCTATTACGGCTGCCAACATCGCCTATGCGTTCCGTCGTGCCGTCAAGGTCGCCTTCCAGGCCGTCCGCAAGCCCATCGAGGGCACGATCCTCACGGTCCTGCGCGATGTCTCGACCAAGGCCGATGAGTGCGAGAAGAAGAAGTTCTCGGCCGAGGACGCGCTCGATGCCATCGTCGTCGAGGCCTATCAGTCCGTCGCCCGCACGCCCGACCTGCTGCCCGTTCTGAAGGAGAACGGCGTGGTCGACTCCGGCGCCTTTGGCTTTGCCATCTTCCTTGAGAACTTCGTGGCCGCAGCACTTGGCCGCAGCACCGTTGTCGAGGATTTCTCCGCCACGTTTGATTCCGCCGGCTCTGCCCGTGACGCCGCTCTTGGCCGCGTTGAGATCGAGGCTAACGACGACTGGGAGGGCTCGGAGTTCCGTTACTGCAACGAGTTCCTTTTTAAGGCCGACGCCCCGTTTGACGAGGACGAGTGCCTTAAGTTCCTGGGCTCCATGGGCGACTGTGAGCTGCTCGTGGGCGCCTACCCCGACTACAAGATCCACGTGCATTCCAACACTCCCAACCTGGTGCTCGAGCACATGCTGCAGCTCGGTCAGATCTATGAGGTCTTTATCCACAACATGGAGATGGAGGCCCACGACCGTACCGCTAAGATCCACGAGGACCAGGAAAAGGCCGCCGAGCCCGCCAAGGCGCTGGGTTTTGTCGCCGTTGCCGCCGGTTCCGGTGAGGCAGACATCCTTAAGTCCCTCGGCGTCGACGTGATCGTGTCCGGTGGTCAGACCATGAACCCTTCGACTGCAGACCTGCTGGGCGCCGTGGACCAGGTCAACGCGACCTCGGTCATCATTCTGCCCAACAACGGCAACATCCGCATGGCCGCCGAGGCCGCTGCCTCTGCCTGCACCGATAAGAAGGTCGCCGTCGTTCCCACCAAGACCGTTCCCCAGGCGTTCTCCGCGCTGTTCGCGGTCCTGCCCGATTCTGAGCTCGAGGATGCCGTCGCCGCTATGGTCGACGCCATCAGCGAGGTCCGCGATGGCGAGGTCACCCGTGCCGTGCGCGACTCCAGCGCCTCCGACGGCTCGCCGATTCACTCCGGTGACGTCATGGGCATCATTGCCGGCTCCATCGATGTGGTCGGCTCTGACGTGAAGCAGGTCACGCTCGATTGCATCAACCGCATGCAGGAGGAAGAGGAGGGCGATGCGCTGACGATTCTGGCCGGCGAGGAGCTGTCCGATGAGGCCTTCCAGGAGATCGTCGACGCCATCGAGGAGGCTCAGCCCGATCTGGAGATCGACGCCCATCGTGGCGAGCAGCCGCTCTATCCCGTGATCTTCTCGATCGAGTAGGCAACTGCCCATGTCCGAGCTGTGCTCCGTGCCGCGCGTCTCGGAGCGCTTTGCCCAGAGCAATGCGCTCGACGAGGATATCGCGCGACTCAAATATGTTTCGGGTAAACGTGAGGAGGCCCTTCGCCGTCTGGGAATTCGGACGGTGGGGGACCTCCTTCTCCATATCCCTCATCGATACCTCGACTTTACCCGTTCTTGGTCTATCGAGATGGCGCCCATCGGTACTGTGTGCACCATCATCGCCACGGTCGACCGTATCGTCCAAAAGCAGCCGCGTCCGCGCATGCAGGTGACCGAGGTCTCACTCGTTGATGAGACGGGCGTGCTGCAGGTCGCCTTTTTCCGCCAGCCCTGGATCGCCCAGCAGCTTAAGCAGGGCGACCGCCTGGCCGTGATGGGTAAGGTTGAGTTTGCCTACGGTTTTAAGCGGATGGCCTCGCCGCACTTTGAAAAGCTCGAGGACGGGCGTGCCGCAGGCACCATCCTGCCGGTTCATTACGTGAGTGATGGCGTGAGCCAGGCGTGGATGCGCCGCATCGTAAGCGGCGCGCTCGAGGTCGTCGGCAATCCCTTTGATCCCATTCCGGCACGCTTACGCGTTAAGCGTCGCCTGATGAGCAATGCTCGTGCGCTTCGATCGATCCACTTTCCCTCGAGCATGGCAGAGCGCGATATCGCGCGCGCACGGCTTGCCTACGAGGAGTGCCTCTACCTGCAGCTGGCGCTGCGTCTGCGCAATAACGGCGGCCTGGTCGATGTGGTGCCCTATGCCCACACCGCGGGCGAGCACCTGGCCGCGCTCAAGCAGGTCCTGCCGTTTTCGTTGAGCGACGAGCAGGAGGCCGCGTTCCAAGATATCCTGCGCGATATGTGCGATGGCGGGCGCGTGATGAACCGCCTGCTGCTGGGCGATGTCGGTACCGGTAAGACTGCCGTTGCCGCCTGCGCGCTGGCTGTGGCTACCGATAGCGGCACGCAGGCCTGTGTTATGGCGCCCACGGGCGTGCTGGCGCGCCAATATGCCGATAAGACCGGCCCTCTGCTCTCGCAGGCCGGCATGTCCTGGGCGCTCCTGACGGGTGCCACGCCGGCCTCAGAGCGCGAGCGGATCCATGCCCAGCTGGAATCGGGCGAGCTTGATGTGCTCTTTGGCACCCACGCGGTCCTTTCGGATGACGTTACGTTCAAGCATCTGTCGCTCGTGGTCATCGATGAACAGCACCGCTTTGGCGTCGGCCAACGCAACGCCCTGCGCGCGAAGGGCCCCGGTGCCGATCTGCTCGTTATGACGGCAACGCCCATCCCGCGTACGCTGGCGCTTTCGGTCTACGGCGATCTGGACACGAGCATCATCCGCCATCGGCCCGTCCCTGGCGCTGGCGTGACGACACGCGTGCTCACCGAGTCGAGCCGCGACCTCGCCTATGGCGCCATCCGCGAGGCACATGAAAAAGGTCAGCAGGCCTACGTGATTTGCCCGCTCGTGGAGCCGAGTGATTCGGCCGATGAGCTGGAAGACGTACCCGGTATCGCTCGCGACGACGAGGGCCGCGTGACCGTGCCTGTACCGCTGCACGATACGGCAACCGAGCTCGAACGACTGCGCCTGGCGCTGCCGGGACTTACCATCGAGCGCCTTCACGGCCGCATGCCGGCGGGGGAGAAGGACCAGGTTATCGATGCCTTTAAGCGTGGCGAGATTGACGTGCTCGTCTCGACTACGGTGGTCGAGGTGGGCGTCGACGTGCCTAACGCCACCGTCATGGTCATCGAGAACGGCGAGCGCTTTGGTTTGGCTGCCCTGCACCAGCTGCGCGGTCGCGTAGGCCGTGGCAGCGTGTCGGGCACGTGCCTGGTCATGACGCACTCCAAGGGCAACGGCGGCGCGTCGGCAGCACAAGATCGCCTGCAATCGCTCGAAAAAACTTCGGATGGTTTTACGCTTGCCCAGATGGACCTGCGTCTGCGTCACGAGGGCGAAATCCTGGGTTACCGTCAGCACGGCGGCGTTACCTTGCGCTTTGTGGACCTGGACGCCGATGAGGACCTTATCGAATGGGCCCATTTGGACGCGGTCGAGCTCTTGCGGTATGCTTGCAACCTTGACTCTGTGGCGACGCGTCCCTTGCGCGACGCGGTCGCCATGCGTTATCGACATATCTTTAAGGAGGTCAGCGGAGGATGAGAATCATCGGCGGCGAATGGCGCGGTCGTAAGATCGAGGAGCCCCGTGGTCGCGATGTCACCCGCCCCACGACTGATCGCGTGCGCGAGGCGTGCGCATCTATGGTCATGTCGGCATTCGATTTCGATTTGGACGAGGTTCGTGTGCTGGACGCCTTTGGCGGCTCCGGTGCCTTAGGGTTAGAGATGCTCTCTCGTGGGGCCCGCTCGCTCACGACGTTTGAGATCGATCGCAACGCCGCGCGGCTCATTACCAAGAATATCGAGTCGCTCTGCCGCGACCGTGCGCGTTGGCGCGTGGTCACGGGCGACATGCTGGCGAGTGCCTCGCGCGGTCGTGTACCGGGCGGCCCCTTTGATCTGGTCCTGCTCGACCCGCCCTATGCTTTTGGTGCCGAGCCGGTCGAGGAACTGCTGCAGAATCTTGCTCAGCAGGGTCTGCTTGCAGCTGGCGCTTATGCCCTGTTTGAGCATGCCGCCGCCGATGCGGGCGCGCATCCGGCAGGCTTTGAGACTGTACGTGAGAAACGCTACGGCATTACCTCGGTCGACCTGCTTCGTTGGGTCGACGATAACGATGGTGAAGGCGTCAGCGCCGGCGCAAATGCCGAGAACAACGATGCCACGACGTTTCAGGAGGACGCCCATGAATGACACCATCAACCGCGTGATCGTCCCGGGCACCTTTGATCCCATCACGTTTGGCCATATCGATGTGATCCGCCGCGCCCGCCGCATCTTTCCCAGCGTGATCGTCGCTGTTGCCGAGTCGCAGGGTAAAAACGGTGTGGGCACCACGTTTACGCTCGATGAGCGCGTGGCGCTGGCCCGCGAGGCGCTTGGTGATATCGACGGCGTCGAGGTCCTGCCCTTTACCGGCCTCTTGGTCGACTTCGCTCGCGAGCAGGGGGCGGGGGCCGTGGTCAAGGGCCTGCGCGCCATGACCGACTTTGAGTACGAGCTGCAGCAGGCCGACCTCAACTATCGCTTGGATAACGAGCTGGAGTCCATCTTTGTCATGAGCGCGCCGCAGTACGGCTATATCTCGAGCTCGGTTGTTCGCCAGATCGCCTCGCTCGGTAGTGACGTATCGACGTTTGTCCCGCCCAACGTGGTCGAAGCGCTCAAACATCGCTTTTCGTGACGTTTCTTATTGCCTGGTGGCATGTGGTAAACTAGCACGATGATATGTTACCTATGAAAGGAGACCGGATGCCGGGCGAGAATTTTCCTG
>OCHG01002158.1_pt1 | contig 11005 bp, 8 predicted proteins | sample 1538801 | NCBI WGS metagenome assembly OCHG01 (sample SAMN04571727, study PRJEB22368) | human gut metagenome | biome: human gut; material: stool | host: Homo sapiens | place: Luxembourg | collected 2012-09-20 | reverse complement strand
GAAGAAAGATTCCCGTACTTACTAATGCAGCGAAAAAATATACGTTAGCTTCCATTTGAGTGATATATTTTGTGTTTATCTGTTTTTTCAATTCACAAAATAAAGCAATTAATCCGGAAAAGCAAGAAGATAAGGGAATAAATGTAGCTGCATGTATAGCTTTCGACGTTTTTATCCGTCCGGCGGAAAGTTTTCCCTAACTATTGGCATGTCTTTGAAAAGTTACGGGCAATCATTCGTGCGAACTATGCCCGTAACTTTTATAGGTTGTTCTACCTTGTATGTCCTGTTATAGGGAAACCAATGCCAGCGCCTTGTTCTCGGCAGCTTCCATAATCTCCCGTTCACCGGGCCCTTTGTCGTTGATGCCGCACAAGTGCAGGATACCATGAATAATCACCCGGTGAAGCTCGCGGTCGTAGGGTTGCTCAAACTGTTCCGCATTGGTGCGGACAGTATCCAGACTGATGAATAAATCACCGGAAATGCGATTACCTTCGCAATAGTCGAAAGTGATGATATCCGTGTAATAATCATGTTGCAGATACTGCTGGTTTACTTCCAGTATTTTATCGTCCGAGCAGAAGATATAAGCGATTTCTCCCACTCTTTTTCCATAGCAGGCGGCTACCTCTTTAATCCATTCGGTGGTTTCTTTCTTTTTGATATCGGGCATCTTTACCCCATCGGTTTGATAACTTATCATAGAATAACAAATTAGAAATGACAGGCAAAGATAGGTAAAGTATCTTGTTAGCGGTTCACTTTCGGGATATTTTCTAATAACTTTCTAATCTGGTCTGAGTTGATTATAATCGGTTTCACTTCTCATCGGGAAAAGGGCGTTGTACTTTTGTCACCCAAAAACAGAAAACAATGAAACAACGTGCTATTCTTTTCTTTTTTATAGGCATAATGACAGGAATACTGCAGGCACAGACCTTGACTCTGAAAGATGCCGGACAGCTTTTTCTGAAGCAGAACCTGTCTCTTATTGCAGCCCGGTATGATATGGACATTGCTCAGGCACAGGTATTGCAGGCCAGACTTTTTGAGAATCCCGTTATCTCGTTAGAGCAAAATGTGTACAATAGGCTGAATGGAAAATACTTTGACATGGGAAAGGACGGGGAGTCAGGAGTGGAGATAGAGCAGGTTATCAGTATTGCCGGGCAGCGTAGTAACCGTATCCGTCTGGAAAAAGTGAACAAGGAAATGGCCGGATATCAGTTTCAGGAAATCATGCGCACCTTGCATAGTGAGCTGAACGAACGATTTGTCGAGACTTATTTTCTGACTAGAAATATGGCTGTTTATGAAAAAGAAATAACTTCGTTGGAGCGCCTTCTGGCTGAGATGAAACTTCAACAACAGAAAGGAAACATTTCACTGATGGAAGCCTCGCGTCTGGAGGCCATGTTGCTTTCATTGAAGAAGGAAAGGAATGAGCAGGAGAATCAGCTGGTTGCCGCCCGGGGAGAATTGAACCTTCTTCTGAGCCTTCCTGCTGATGCGCGTCCTGAACTGCTACTGGATGAAAGTATGTTGAAACAGCTGGACTTGTCACAACTCTCTTATGCGGACTTGATGGCACGTATGACTGGACGTCCCGATTTAAAACTGGCCCGTACCTATATCCGTGCTTCGCAGGCGAACCTTAAACTTCAGAAGTCGCTGGCTTTTCCCGAAGTATCCTTTAAAGGGACTTATGACCGTGCCGGTAATTTTATCAATAATTACTTTGCTGTGGGGATCAGTTTCTCTGTTCCTATATTTAACCGTAATCAGGGTAATATAAAGTCGGCCCGCATCGAAATCATGAAAGCGGATAAGGAAAAGGAGTATGCCATGGGAAAAGCGGAGATGGAGCTTTTTACCGCTTATTCGCAGCTGGAGAAGGCGATGAATCTTTATCAGTCGGTGGATAGTGATTTGGAGCAGAACTTTGAGAAACTGATAGCGGGAGTGAATGAAACGTTCCGGAAACGTAGTATCAGTCTGTTGGAATTTATAGACTATTATGAGAGTTATAAAGAAACTTGTATACAGTTATATGACACACGTAAGGACTTGCTTCTGGCTATGGAGAATTTGAACCGCGTTATCGGACAAAATGTATTTAATTATTAATAACTTATCAATCAGAGAACAACAATGAATCATAATATCTTTTTACTGGGCTTATTTTTTCCTCTTCTTTGTAACTGTTCGGCACCGGCTGAACAAACAGACACGACCAATGGGGGGATCTTCCTGACAGACAGTTTGAAACAAGTAGTGACCATTGATACTGTAAGTATACAGGAGGTCACGATGGAACTTACCCTGAACGGTCGTGTTACTTTCAACCAAGAACAGGTGGCACGGGTGTATCCCATATTCGGGGGGACGGTGACGGAAGTCCATGCGGAAACGGGAGATTATGTGCAAAAAGGTGAGGTTCTGGCCGTAATCCGTAGCGGGGAAGTGGCCGACTATGAGAAACAGCAGAAAGATGCTGCCCAACAAGTGCTTACCGCCCGGCGTGCCATGGATGCGACTCAGGACATGTATGTTTCGGGCATAGCTTCGGAGCGCGATATGCTCCAGGCAAAGCAAGAACTGGCCGCAGCCGAGGCGGAGGATAAAAGGGTGAAGGAAGTTTTCTCCATTTATCATCTGTTGGGTAATTCCTTTTATCAAGTGAAGTCTCCGGTAGCGGGATTTATTGTCAATAAAAACATCAGCAAAGATATGCAGATACGTTCAGACCAGAGTGAGGAATTATTTACTGTATCGGGGTTGGAGAATGTCTGGGTGATGGCCGATGTCTATGAAAGTGATATCAGCAAAGTATGTGCAGGAGACAGGGTGGAGATTACTACACTGGCTTATCGGAACAGGAGTTTCGGAGGCACTATAGACAAAGTGTATCAGGTGCTGAATGACGAGAGTAAAACGATGAGCGTGCGCATAAAATTACAAAATAGGGATTATCTGCTGAAGCCGGGTATGTTTACCAATGTAAAGGTGACTTGCAAGGCATCCGAGGAACGGATGGCACGGATAGACCCTCATTCGCTGGTTTTTGAGAATGGGAAGAATTATGTGGTAGCGGTAGACGGCGACGGCAGTCTTCAGGTGAAAGAGGTGGAGATTTACAAGCGGTCGGATAAGGAATGCTATCTCCGTTCCGGTGTTACCGGAGGCGATAAGATTCTTAACAAAAATGTTCTGTTGGTTTATAATGCTTTGAATGACGATTCTAAATAGAAGGAAAGTATGCATAAGTTTATTGATAATATAGTAGCTTTTTCACTGAAAAATAAATTTTTTATATTTTTCAGTACCACGATAGCGGTCATTGCAGGGGCGATATCTTTCAAACATACACCTGTAGATGCTTTTCCCGATGTGACGAACACGAAAGTGACCATAATCACCCAGTGGCCGGGGAGAAGTGCGGAAGAGGTGGAGAAATTCATCACTATCCCTGTTGAAATAGCGATGAATCCTGTTCAGAAGAAGACTGATATCCGTTCTACCACTCTTTTCGGTCTGTCTGTTATCAATGTGATGTTTGAGGACGATGTCGATGATTTCACAGCTCGCCAGCAGGTGTATAACTTGTTGAATGATGCTGATTTACCGGAAGGGGTCACTCCTGAAGTACAGCCGCTTTATGGCCCGACGGGAGAGATTTACCGCTACACTTTGCGCAGTGGCAAGCGTGATGTGCGCGAATTGAAAACAATTCAGGACTGGGTGATAGACCGCAATCTCCGTGCTGTGCCGGGTGTGGCTGATATTGTGAGTTTCGGTGGCGAGGTAAAGACTTTCGAAGTCAGTGTGAATCCCCATCAACTGATAAATTACGGTATTACTTCATTGGAACTGTATGATGCTATTGCAAAGAGTAATATCAATGTCGGAGGAGATGTGATTACTAAGAGCTCACAGGCCTATGTGGTGCGTGGAATCGGATTAATCAATGATTTGGAGGAAATCCGGAATATTGTAGTGAAGAATATCAACGGTACGCCTGTATTGGTCCGTCATTTGGCGGATGTGCACGAATCCTGTTTGCCCAGACTGGGACAAGTAGGACGCATGGAGGAAGATGATGTGGTGCAAGGCATTATCGTCATGCGGAAAGGAGAAAATCCGGGTGAGGTGATTGCTGCCTTGAAGCATAAAATAGCAGAACTGAATACAGGGATTCTGCCCGAGGATGTGGAGATTGTTCCATTCTATGACCGTGAGAACTTAGTCAATCTGGCTGTTCATACGGTGACTCATAATCTTATTGAGGGTATATTGTTAGTTACGTTTATCGTTTTAATTTTTATGGCGGATTGGCGGACGACAGTGATTGTCGGCATCGTGATTCCGTTGGCGCTGCTCTTTGCCTTTATCTGCCTTAGAGCGATGGGAATGTCTGCCAATCTGCTTTCTATGGGAGCGATAGATTTCGGCATCATCATTGATGGCGCCGTGGTGATGGTAGAAGGGGTTTTTGTGGCGCTGGACAGAAAAGCGTACGAGGTGGGAATGCCTGCGTTCAACCGGATGTCGAAAATGGGGCTTATCCGGAGCACTGCCAAAGATAAGGCGAAAGCGGTGTTCTTCTCCAAATTGATTATTATCACAGCGTTGGTGCCTATATTCTCTTTTCAGAAAGTGGAAGGAAAGATGTTCTCTCCGTTGGCATATACATTGGGATTCGCACTGCTGGGGGCTTTGATCTTCACTTTGACACTGGTTCCTGTCCTGTCTTCTATGTTGCTGAAACGTGATGTCCGTGAGAGGAATAACTGTATCGTCCGTTTTATCAATGAAAAAGCTTCGTTGCTGTTCGACCGGTTTCATGCCCGTCGCAGTCTCACTATCGGACTCTCTACGGTGGTGGCGGTTTTCGGATTGTGGCTTTTTACTTTCTTGGGAACGGAGTTTCTTCCTCAGCTGAATGAAGGTTCCATTTATGTACGCGCCACGCTTCCGCAAAGCATCGCTTTGGATGAATCGGTGGAGCTGGCCAACACCATGCGTCGTAAACTGATGGCTTATCCCGAAGTGAGACAAGTGATGTCCCAAACCGGACGACCGAATGACGGAACAGATGCGACCGGTTTCTATAATATTGAATTTCATGTAGACATCTATCCCGAGAAAGAATGGGAGAGCAAACTGACCAAACTGGAACTGATTGATAAGATGCAGCAGGATTTATCCATTTATCCGGGCATCGACTTCAACTTCTCACAGCCTATATCGGATAATGTGGAGGAGGCGGCATCGGGGGTAAAGGGCTCTATTGCGGTGAAAGTGTTCGGCAAGGACTTATATGAGTCACAGAAACTTGCCGTACAGATTGATAAGATTTTGGGGACTGTGGAAGGTATTGAAGATTTGGGAGTAATCCGTAACATCGGCCAGCCTGAACTGCGTATCGAACTGGATGAACAGAAACTGGCACGATACGGGGTAGCAAAAGAAGATGTGCAGTCCATCATCGAGATGGCTATCGGCGGAAAATCGGCCTCTTTACTTTATGAAGATGAACGGAAGTTCAATATTATGGTGCGTTATAATCCGGAATTCCGTCAGAACGAAGATCAGATAGGCAAGATATTGGTTCCGGCCAGCGATGGAGCCATGATACCTGTCAAGGAATTGGCGGATATCCGTACCATTACAGGACCCTTACTTATTTTCAGGGACAACCACACTCGTTTCTGTGCGGTCAAATTCTCCGTGCGGGGACGGGACATGGGAACGGCGGTGGCAGAGGCACAAAAGAAAGTAAATGCCGCGATCCATCTTCCTGAAGGATATTCTTTGAAATGGACGGGAGATTTTGAGAACCAGCAACGGGCGTCCAAGCGTTTGGCCCAGGTAGTTCCTGTGAGTATCGCTATTATCTTTGTCATTCTGTTTGTACTTTTTTCGAATGCCAGAGATGCAGGATTGGTGCTGCTGAATGTACCTTTTGCAGCCGTGGGAGGTATTGCCGCATTGTTGCTGACGGGATTTAATTTCTCAATTTCTGCGGGGATCGGTTTCATTGCTTTATTCGGTATCTGTATTCAGAATGGGGTGATTATGATTTCGGATATCAAGCATAATCTGCATACACGGCTATCCTTGCCGGATGCGGTGAAAACAGGAATGCGCTCGCGTATCCGTTCCATTGTAATGACGGCGGCCATGGCGGCTATCGGGTTGATGCCTGCTGCCATGAGTCATGGCATAGGTTCCGAATCACAGCGCCCGCTAGCTATTGTTATTATTGGCGGTTTGATAGGAGCCACTTTTTTTGCCTTGTTCGTATTTCCGCTGATTGTGGAGTGGGTTTATAGCAAGATGTTGTATGATAAAGAAGGTAATCTGCTGCAAAGAAAATTATAATGATGTATATTTGCAACCGACAGAAAAACAGATTTGTTTATGGCAAAAATAATATTGGTAGAGGATGAGATAAATATTGCCTCGTTCATTGAAAGAGGGCTTCGTGAGTTCGGTCACGAGGTCTCTGTGGTGTACGATGGTAATGCGGGATGGGAACTGCTTCAGAATGAGTCTTTTGATTTGTTGATATTGGATATCATTATGCCGGGTATGAACGGGTTGGAACTGTGCCGCATGTACCGGCAGCGTTTCGGCTATCACTCTCCTGTTGTTATGCTGACGGCGCTTGGAACTACAGACGATATTGTGAAAGGACTGGATGCCGGAGCGGATGATTATCTGGTGAAACCGTTTAGCTTTCAGGAACTCGAGGCGCGTATCAAGGCTTTGCTCCGCCGGAGTAAGGAGGTTCCTGTACAGCAATTGGTTTGTGGGGATTTGATTTTGGACTGTACGTTGCGGCGTGCTCGCCGGGGAAACATGGATATTGATCTTACGGTAAAGGAATATCGGTTATTAGAGTATTTTTTGTTGCATCAAAGGGCGGTGCTTTCCCGGCTTACGCTATTACGTGATGTGTGGGATAAGAATTTTGACACCAATACGAATGTAGTGGATGTATATGTGAATTATTTGCGCGCCAAAATAGATAAAGGTTTTGAGGACAAGTTGATACATACAGTGGTGGGTGTGGGCTATATGATGACTGATTGAAAAGTATCTTTAGGATATAGAGAAACTTAAAAGAAAGGATAGACATGAAGATTGGACCTAAAATAGCTTTGTTTTATTCCCTCATTACGATGTGTGCCATTATCATGGTGATGAGCGTGTTCTATTTGTTCAGCTCTCGCTATATCAACCGTCTGTATGAGTCTTATTTGCGGGAGAAGGCATTTATCACTGCTCAGAAATATTGGGAAAAAGATGAAGTTGACGAACAGAGCTATCGGTTAATCCAGCAGAAATATGATGAGCTGCTGCCGCAAGCAAGGGAAGTATTATTGAATATGGACACGTTGGCACACGTCAAGGACACGTTGGGAAAATATCTCAATGCCAGTCAGCAGGAAAGACTTTTTCATGGTGACGGTACTCCGGTGACTTTTAAATATAAGAAAGAATTGGGTGCGGCTCTCTATTATCCGGATAATGAAGGATATTTTATTGTCTTTGTCTTCTCTGAAAACACTTATGGCAAGGAGATACAGGAGCATATTTTGCTACTTTCGGTTACTCTCGTTGTCATCAGTTCTATTTTTATTTTTTTTATCGGGCGTGTTTATTCTAACCGGATTCTTACTCCCCTGCAACATATCTTGAAAGAATTGAAGCGTATCCTCGCCAATAACCTGAATGTACGTCTGAGAAGCTATGGGAACAAGGATGAGCTGGATCAGCTGATTGTGTCACTGAATGGGATGCTGGATCGTATTGACACAGCGTTTAAATCCGAGAAATCATTTGTCAGCAACGCTTCCCATGAATTGAACAACCCGCTTACTGCTATTCAGGGGGAGTGCGAAATAGCCCTTCTGAAAGAGCGTAGCACTTCGGAATATATGGATTCTTTGGAACGTATCTCGGTAGAGAGCAAACGTATTTCTCTGCTGATAAAGTCTTTGCTGTTTTTATCCCGTCAGGATAAGGATATTCTAGCAAATACGGTAGAGGATGTTTGCCTGCCTCGGATGCTGAGGGAGCAGTATGCCGGCCGTCCTCGTATTCGTCTGTCTTCCACACTTAGGGAGGAGAATGACTTTATTGTCCGTGCCAATCCTTATTTATTGGGAATAGCCCTTCAGAATGTAGTGGATAATGCCTGTAAATATTCGGATAAGGATGTGGAAATCAGCTTGTTCGAAAAGGAGGGCCGGAAAGTGGTGGAAATCAGGGACCAGGGTATTGGTATTCCTCAAGAAGAGGTAGAATTGATTTTTCAATCTTTCTATCGTGCTAGTAATACACGTTCTTACAAGGGGCAAGGCATCGGGCTAAGCCTTTCTTTGAAAATTATATCTACTTACGGCGGCCAAATGGGAATCCATTCGGAAGAGGGACATTTTACCACCGTAAGTATAACTTTTCCTCTGTCCCTAGCCGAAGAATAAATAACAGATAAGAATAGCCGCAATCACTCCGGCCAAATCGGCCAGTAGTCCGCAAGGAACGGCGTGGCGTGTCCTCACTACTCCTACGCTACCGAAATATACTGCCAGGATATAAAAGGTAGTGTCTGTGGAACCTTGAAAGATACAGGCCAGTCTGCCTACGAAAGAATCGGGACCGTATGTAGTCATGGCATCCACCATCAATCCGCGTGCTCCGCTTCCACTCAATGGTTTCATCAGTGCTGTGGGGAGTGCTCCTACGAAATCACTGTCGATACCGCATAGCTTTACGGCTCTGTCAATGCCGTCAATTAAATAGTCCATCGCACCCGATGCACGGAAGACACCGATGCCTACCAGTATGGCTACCAGGTAAGGAATGATGCGTACGGCAGTGTTGAATCCTTCTTTGGCCCCTTCAACAAAGGAGTCGTAGACATTGACTTTTTTTCTGATCCCTGCTACAATGAAGCCGATGATGATAAGAAATAGAAAGACATTGGCAAAGGTAGTGGAGTAAATATCTATCTGGTTTCGTGACAAGGTATTGAAGAAATAAATAATTCCTGCTACCAGCAAACTCATTCCCCCTAAGAAGAAGAGGATGGTACGGTTAAACAGGTTGATTCTCTGATAAATGCTTACAGCGACAATACCTGCCAAGGTAGAGAAGAAGGTTGCCAGCAGGATGGGGACAAATATGTCTGTAGGTTGGGCAGCACCTAGTTGAGCGCGATATACCATGATGCTGATAGGAATCAGAGTCAGCCCCGAAGTATTCAGTACCAGGAACATAATCATGGGATTACTGGCAGTATCTTTCTTGGGGTTCAGTTCTTGCAGGCCCTCCATTGCTTTCAGTCCTAAGGGAGTGGCGGCATTATCTAGTCCCAGCATATTGGCTGCCAGATTCATAAAGATGCTACCTGTCACAGGATGTCCTTTGGGGATATCGGGAAAAAGTTTACTGAACAGAGGTCCCAGCAATCGGGAAAACAGAGCGATGACTCCGCCTTGCTCGCCTATTCTCATGATACCCAGCCAAAGGGAAAGGACACCGGTCAGTCCCAGTGAAATTTCAAATGCAGTTTTGGAAGAACTGAAAGTAGAGTTGATAATTTCGGGAAACACTTGTGTGTCGCCAAGGAAAACGAGTCGCATCAACGCTACTACGAAGGCTATCAGAAAAAAGGCTATCCAAATGTAGTTCAGAACCATATCGCTAGTTTTATTAGTAATAACTCGGACAAAAGTAGTCAATTTATTCGTTTTTGAATTAGAAAAGATTCAATTCTCTTATTTTTATTTCCAATCTTTGTTTGAACACGATAGCAAAATAGTATGAAATGATTTTAAGGGCAAACTACTCTCTCATTTGATTATTTCGATGAACGGGACGAGAAGGAAGCGTTTAAGCGATTCTCGTGAGTTTAAAGAATATCAAAAAGAGTAAAAAAGACGTTTGGTAGTTTGCTATTTGTCGGGTATATAAAGAAAAATGTTTTTTATGGATTTAAATATGCTTTGAAATGGATACTAATGAAATGTAAAATAACTCTTGGAATAAGTCTGTTCTAGAAGAAACGGATAATATAAGAATCGAAATAGTTAGGAAAAAGAGTTTTGTTGATCGGATCTGATAATAAAAGGTTATATTTGTGCAAATATGTAGTGTGAATTCTGTAGTAGAAGGAGGGCATTGACGTAATAACAAGTAATATGGGAGAATATATGATGAAAACCGAGGAAATAAAGATTAGTTCAAGCAGTTTGAAAGTATCGTTTGTGATTATCATGGAGTAGAGTGTTGGAGTGCACGCGAGTTGTATTCCTTATTGGGTTATACCCAGTGGAGAAACTTTGAGGCTATCATCAATAAAGCGAAAGCTGCTTGCACGAATGCAGGTGAAGATGTGACCTATCATTTTGCTGACGTCAGCAAAATGATAAGTTTACCTAAAGGTGCAGAAAGAGAGATAGATGATATCTATCTTACCCGTTATGCCTGTTATTTGACTGCTCAAAATGGTGATGCGCGTAAACCGGCTATAGCTTTTGCTCAAAACAACTTTGCTGTTCAGACAAGGCGTGCAGAATTGGTGGAACAACATCTGTTGGATTATGAGCGGGTTCAAGCACGGACTAAATTGGCTGAAACGGAAAAGCTGTTATCGGGTGTGTTTTATGAACGCGGAGTAGATAGTAAAGGTTTTGCCATTATCCGTTCAAAAGGAGATAAAGCCTTGTTTCGTCTTGACACAGCGTTGCTAAAATGTAAACTTGGTGCGCCCCACAGTCGTCCGCTGGTCGATTTCTTACCAACCATCAGCTAAGGCAAAAGATTTTGCTGCTGAGATGACTTCTATTAACGTACAACAAAAAGATCTTTATGGACAGTCATCAATTGAAAAAGAACATATTGAGAATAATACGGCTGTTCGGAATATGATGGGGTAAGCCGAGGAATCTATCCGGAACAATTGCCTGCAGGCGAAGATTTAAAGAAA
>OCHG01002152.1_pt1 | contig 11049 bp, 9 predicted proteins | sample 1538801 | NCBI WGS metagenome assembly OCHG01 (sample SAMN04571727, study PRJEB22368) | human gut metagenome | biome: human gut; material: stool | host: Homo sapiens | place: Luxembourg | collected 2012-09-20 | reverse complement strand
CATCAAGACATTCCACTACACCGACGCCGCACGGCTCAAATTGTTCGGCTTCATGCGGCAGGAGATCGCCAAAGGGCGGCAGGTCTACGTCGTCTATCCGCTCATCAAGGAGTCGGAGGCGATGGACTACAAGGACCTCACCGACGGCTACGAAGCCATCTCGCGCGACTTCCCGCTGCCGCAGTACGTCACGGCGATCTGCCACGGCAAGATGAAGCCCGCCGACAAGGAGGAGTCGATGCGCCAGTTCAAACAGGGCGAAGCCCACATTCTCGTGGCCACGTCGGTGATCGAGGTGGGCGTCGACGTGCCCAACGCGACGGTCATGGTCATCGAGTCGGCCGAGCGTTTCGGGCTTTCGCAGCTCCACCAGCTGCGCGGGCGCGTGGGCCGCGGCGGCGAGCAGTCCTACTGCATCCTGATGTCGGGCGAAAAACTCTCGCGCGAGTCGCGGGCGCGGCTCGAAGCGATGTGCGAGACCAACGACGGGTTCCGCCTGGCGGAACTCGACCTCAAGCTGCGGGGCGCGGGGGACATCAACGGCACGTTGCAGAGCGGCATGGCATTTGATCTGAAGATCGCCAGCCCCACGGCCGACGTGCAGATACTCACCGTCTCGCGCGAGGCGGCCGCAGAAATACTCGCCGCGGACCCGGCGTTGGCGCACCCGCAGAACCGGGGGCTCGAAGCTCTGCGGCGACGCTACTCGGGCCGCGAAGAGATTGATTTTTCACGCATTTCGTAATATTCCGTCCCGAAAAAACGTTAACCCATTAAAACCCTGTCCGATGAAACGGTTTCTATTCACCATATTCCTGCTCGGCGCCCTCTCGCCCCTCGCCGCGCAGCTCTACCATCCGGGCGAACAGCTCTTCTACCGCGTGAGCTACAAGGCCAAGATGTTCCCCAATACGGAGGTCGGGACCGTGGAGGTCAAGACCTCGGAAGATACGGCCGACGGCAAGTCCTACTACAAGGTCGAAGGCGCAGGGCGCACGCTGCCCACCTACCGCTGGTTCTTCAACCTGGAGGATGTCTACACCGTGTGGATCGACACCGCGTCGCTGCGCCCCGTGCGCTTCGAGAGCGACATCCGCGAAGGCGACTACACCTTCCAGAGTTACTACACCTACCTCTGGCCCGACTCGACCATCCACACCCGCTGGCGGAGCCGCAAAAACCCCTTCAGCGAGAAGCAGATGGCCCTGACGGCCGAGAGCATGGACCCCATCGCGCTCTTCTTCAACCTGCGGTCGGCCCAAGCGGAGAATTTCCGCGTCGGTGAGCCGGCGACGCTTCAAATGGTCCTGCAAGACACCATCCGCCACCTGCACTACCGCTACCTGGGGCGCGAAAACAAGAAGATCCGCAACATGGGGCGTTTCCGCACGCTCAAGTTCGAGTGCCAGTTAGGGACGACCGAAGGCTACTCGTTCACCGACGGCACGATCTTCACGATCTGGATTTCGGACGACGACAACAAAATCCCCCTCTACATCGAATCGCCGGTCAAGATCGGCAGCATCAACGCCTACATTTCGGGCTACAAGGGACTTAAATACCCGGTGTCGAGCCTGATGAAATAGACGCCGGATTTTCATCGGGCACCAACACGGGAAATTTCCCCTATCTTTGCGGAGAAAAACGTCACTGTTCCATGCAACGCTCCGCAACCTCCTGTTTCGCAAAACATATTGCCGCGTTTCTCGTGCGGCCTTTCGGCGAGTACCCGGCATTTCTGGTCCTCACGGCACTCCTGCCGCTGGTCCCGGACATCATTCGTTTCTTCCTGAACGAAATGTCGTTCGTGCCCGGAAGAAACCTGTTCTACGGAACCCTGCTGTCCCTCTTCCGGGCCTGGCTGCTGGTACTGCCGCTATGCCTGCGACAGCACGACAGGGGGGGGGAGATTCTCGCAGTCCGGATCGCCGAAGCGATCTATCGCGTGTTTGTCCTGTCGTGCCTCGGCCTCCTCTCGCTGGCTGAAAGTTTTCTGCTGATCCGTTTCGGAACGCCCTTTTCGTTCTCCGTCATCCAGCTTCTCTGGGAAACGGACGGACGCGAAAGCCTCGAATTTCTGAAAACCTACTGTACGACTCCGGCATTCCTGCTTCCGGCCGCCGCATGCGTCCTGCTGACCGCAGGGTATCTGCTGGCGGAACACCGGAAGATTCGGTTCGAACTGCACAGCCGCAAGGTACGCATATCGCTCCTATTCCTGCTGGCCGGCAGCGGTGCCTTCTATGTCAGCCGGCTGCACTTTCAGTATGCGCTCACCCGGACCGGCGATTTTCCGGGAGAGATGATGCGCCAAACCGCAACCCTCACCCCCTTCGAACGGCTTCACACATCGCTCTTCTGGTTTCGGCATGAGTTCTCCGCCGAAAACGCAGAGCAACTGCTCCGCACGCTCGAATCGGTCGAAATAGAGAGTTGCTCTTTCCGCTCGCCCTGCATCGTCATCATTATCGGAGAGTCGTTCAGCAAGCACCATTCGAGCCTTTACGGTTATCCGCTGCCGACCAACCCCCGGCTCGAAGAGCGGCTTCGGCGGGGCGAACTCTTCGTTTTCCGGGATGTCGTTTCCCCGGCGAATCTGACCACGTCCGTGCTGTCAAACCTCTTTTCGCCTGCAAGCCTCGGCTCCGGACAGTCCTGGAAAGACAGCCCCCTTTTCCCGGCCCTCTTCAAAAAAGCCGGATACACCACCTGTCACCTGGACAACCAGGCCGCCGGAAACGACTATGATTACCACGATCTCGGACTGAAAGCGCTTTTCAATGCCCGCAGCACACCGCTCCTGTTCACGGTCCACAATGAGAACCGCCATCCCTACGACCTGGAATTGCTCGACGACTACGACCGGCTCACCTCCCGTGACGACACCCCCGAACTGGTCGTCTTCCACCTGATGGGACAGCACGTCAGCTATTCCGACCGCTACCCCAAGGAGGAGGCGTATTTCACGCCCGGGGATATTCGCCGCGAGGATTTGACGCAGCAGGAACGCCAGGTCGTCGCGGACTACGACAACGCTACCCGCTACAACGACCAGGTCGTCGATGCGATCCTGGCACGTTTTACCGACCGCGACGCCATCGCTGTTTACCTCTCCGACCACGGCGAAGAGGTCTACGACTACCGCGATTTCTTCTGCCGCTCGCACGACCTGCCGCTCACCCCCGAGGTCTGCAAATACCAGTTCGAAATCCCGTTTATGATCTGGATGTCCGACACCTACCGCCGCAACCGCCCCGATGTAGCGGCACAGGTCGCCGGGGCGCTCGACCGGCCGTTCTCGGCGGACGACCTTTCCCATCTATTGCTGGACCTGGCGGGTATCCGATGCCGATGGTACGACCCGGCGCGCAGCCTGATCGGCGAGCGTTTCGACACCACCCGCCCCCGACCGCTGCTGATGGGGTTCGAACCCGCCGGAAACTACGAGACCATCATCGGACGAGACCGAAAACAATAAGGTTATGTCATTATCCCGCATTGGATTTTCATATTTTTTCCTATCTTTGCCAAAGATAACCACCTGCCTGGATAGGCGCTCCCGGCATAGCAAATAAATTTGCGTTGCACCCCGGTTCGTACTATCTTTGTAATAAAAACGGATCACTATGGAAAACAAACAGGGATACGATCCTTCGGAATTCGAAGACGACGACTACACCACCCCGCAGCCCGATGCGGGCAAATCCATCCGCGGCTACCGCATCGTCATCATCATCCTCTCGGTGATCCTGGCTGCGCTTTCGGTGCTCTACTTCAGCATCCACCGCCAGCAGATGCTCGACAACGAGCTGTTGCAGGCCGACCGCGACTCGATCCAGAACGACCTGGGGCGGCTGATGACCGACTACGACGGGCTGCGCATCTCGAACGACTCGATTTCGGCCGGGCTGACCCTCGAACGCGAACGCGCCGACTCGCTGATGACGCGTCTCAAGAAGGAGCGTTCGTGGAACCTCGCGAAGATCAAACAGTATGAAAAGGAGGTCGGCACGCTGCGCACGATTATGAAAGGTTACGTGAAGCAGATCGACTCGCTCAATACGCTCAACAAAAAGCTCATCAAGGAGAACGTCGGCTTCCGCAAGGAGATTTCGTCGGCCAAGCTGCGCGCCGACATGGCCGAAGAGAAGGCCGCCGAACTGGACAACAAGGTCAAGGTGGGTTCGGTGCTCCGCGCCCGCGACATCCGCCTCTCGGCGCTCAACGACCGCAGCAAGCCCGTTTCGCGGGTCAAGAACGCCGCACGCCTGCGCGTCGACTTCGCGCTCGCGGCCAACGAGCTGGCCACCCCGGGCAACAAGGCCGTCTACGTGCGCATCACCTCGCCCGACGGCTACGTGCTGACCACCGAGGCCATGCCGACCTTCGAATTCGAGGGCGAACGGTTGAGCTACTCGGCCATGCGCGAGGTCGACTACCAGAACCAGGACCTCGAAGTGGGCATCTACTACAACTCGACGGGATTCGCCGCCGGAACCTACCAGATACAGCTCTACTGCGAAGGCCGCCTGATCGGCCAGACGCAGGTGGTGATGAAATAACGTCGGCGCACCTCCGTTCATAAGCCGGGCGACAGTCGTGTCGTCCGGCTTTTTCGCTTCAGAGCTGCCCGCCGGAGCATCCCGGACCGCCGGAGCGGAGAACTTCCGGAGCGGACCGCATTGCGACGTTGCGGCGCCGCAACGTCACAACCGTCACAACCGTCGCAACCGTCGCAACCGCCGCAACCGCCGCGGGAGCGCCCCGCGACACCCGGCCGACGCCGGTCGGCGAAGAGACCGACTGCCGCCTGCGGACCGACGGGTTCAAGGTGTCGCAGCAAAAGCGATTCCGACACGTGCAAAACAAGAGGAGGAGGCTCGTTGCGAGCCTCCTCCTCTTGTTTCCGGTAAAACCCGCCGTATCAGCGGATGCCGCACTTCCTGAATACCTTCAGCAACTCGGGCTGGAGGTTCTGCGCCCAGCGCCAATAGCCCAGATCCGAAGGGTGCGTGCCGTCGGCCGAGGTCACGTGGTCCGTTCCCGTGAGGTCCGCCTTGTCGACGAAATAGACGTTGTCGAAACGCTTCATGGCTTCGGCCATCTGCCGACGGGCCATGTCGCGCTTGTCCTCTTCGATTTTGCGGGAACGGAGGTCGAAATTGCCGCTCTCGCGGTAGATCGTCTGCACGAAGATCAGCGGCGTCGAAGGCAGCTTCGCGCGGATGCGTTCGATGAAGGGAATCAGCCGCTCTTCGATCATCTTCGCGTCGGGATTCGAAAAGGCGTCGAAAACCATCGCGTCGGCGTCCTTTACGTCGCCGAGGTAGTCGGCGAAATAGGGTTGCAGCTTGCAGTTGCCGCTGCACGCGATGCTGCAAAAGTAGAGGCCCGTGTTGCGGCCGATCTGCATCGGGTAGCTCATGCCCGCGCGGCTGGTGCTGACGCCGTGCGTGAAACTCGACCCGAAGATCACGATCTTATGCCGGAAGGGATTCTCCATCGGGGTGATCGTCGCCCCCTCGTCCACCCCGACGCGGAGCGACGTCAGCTCGCTGTAATTGGGCAGGTACAACAGGCACTCCTTCTCCGAAGAGTCCATGCGGCTGATCATCGTGTAGGCCTCGCCGCGTTTCTTCGGGGCGCGCGACGCGGCGTAAAGCCACTCGCCGTCCTTGCGGATGTAGAGGTCGAAACCCTCCGAAGCGACCCGCGGGGTGCTTGCCCCCGCGTAGACGAACGAGGTGTACTGCGGCTCCAGGTCGATGCGCGTGGAGTTGGTTTTGAAGACCAGCGCGAGACCCGCCGAGCAGCGCACCTGCTGGTTCTCGCCCTTGGTGAAGCCCTTGTAGGCGACCGTGTCGATCCGGTGGTAGGGATGCGGCGTCGGCAGGGCCTTGCCGATGAGGTTCAACTCGGTGGCATCCACGAACCGCATCTGTGCGGCCGCGGCCCAGACCGTCAGCAGCGCGACGGTCAGAAGAAAGAAACGTTTCATTGCTGTGAATTTAAAGTTTTCGGTTTTCAAAAAAGGGCGAAGTCCGGAAACTTCGCCCTTGCGGCACAAGCCGTATCCGGCTATTTGGCGGCTTCCTGCCAGATCAGCGCCGAGGCGCCGAGGATGGCGGCATTCTTGCCCTGAATGCCGCTGGGAAGCAGTTTCACCTTGTTCTTGAAGACGAAGAGCATGTTCTCCTCCATGTACCACTGCGTCGGTTCGAAGATCAGCTTGCCGGCCTTCGAAAGTCCGCCGAAGAGGAAAATGGCCTGGGGCGAGGTCACCGTCACCACGTCGGCCAGCGCGCGGCCCAGCATTTCGCCCGTATAGCGGAACGCCTCCAGCGCAATGGGATCGCCCTGCTCGGCGGCGGCCGAGATCATCGAGGCGTCGAAGTCGTCGAAGGCGATGCTGCGCAGTTTGCTGGGGGCGTTCATCTTCGCCATCAGCTCGAACGCCGTGCGCTTGATGCCCGTCGCCGACACGTAGGTCTCCAGACAGCCCCTGCGCCCGCAGCCGCACTCACGGCCGTTGCGCTCGACGATCACGTGGCCGAACTCGCCGGCGAAGCCGTCGTGGCCGTAGACCATCTCGCCGTTGGCGACGAATCCCGAACCGAGCCCCGTGCCGAGGGTGATCATAATGAAATCGCGCATGCCCTTGGCGTTGCCGTAAATCATCTCGCCGATCGTCGCCGCGTTGGCGTCGTTGGTAATGAGCGTCTTCACGCCGCCGAAACACTTCGAAATATCGTCCGCCAGCGGGAACACGCGGCGCGACTCGTCGGGATTGGGGTCGCCCTCCTTAAACTTCCAAAGGTTCGCAGGGGTTTCGATCGTGCCCTTGTGGTAGTTGGCATTGGGCGCGCCGATGCCGATGCCCGTCAGTTCGTACTCGAACGAAAGGCTCTGCGCCAGAGCGCGCATCGAGTCGCAAAGGTCCTCGACATAAGCCGGATAGTCGTCAACATAAGGGTACTTCTTGGTCGAGATGACCGATTCGGCATAGAGGTCGCCGTTTTCATCCACGAGGCCGAAAGCGGTGTTGATGCCGCCGATGTCCACGCCGATCGCGAGTTTTTTCATATCGTGTTTCAGGTTAAAAGTTAGTTTTATCCTGTCAAAGTTAATCGAAAATTCGGCTACTCCAAAGTTTTTTCCTATTTTTGGGACAGTTTCCGACCCAAAAGTACCATTCAAGACTATGCAGACCAACGAGCAGATGCTCTCCGCCATCGAAAATTACCTCGCCCAGACCGAATTTCCGGCCGAACCGGAACTCCTATACGCCCCGATCGGCTATTCGCTCGCCGGGGGCGGCAAACGCCTCCGCCCCATGCTGCTGACGCTCTCCTGCGGCATCTTCTCCGACGACGTGAAACAGGCGCTGCCCGCGGCTGCGGCCGTCGAGGTGTTCCACAACTTCACGCTGCTGCACGACGACATCATGGACAACGCCGCCGTGCGCCGGGGCAAGCCCTCGGTCCATGCCAAATGGGGGCAGAACGTGGCCATCCTCTCGGGCGACGCCATGATGATCTACGCCTACCGCCTGTTGAGCAGCGTCCCGGCCAACCTGCTGCCGCAGGTGCTCTCGACCTTCAACACCATGGCGCTCGAGGTGTGCGAAGGACAGCAGTACGACATGGATTTCGAACAGAAACCCAAGGTCTCGGTGGTCGAATACATGCACATGATCGAGCTGAAGACCTCGGTGCTGCTGGCCGGATCGGTCGTGATCGGCGCGATGCTGGGCGGCGCTTCGGACGAGGACTGCCGCCGCCTGCGGCGCTTCGCCGTCGAGCTGGGGCTGGCATTCCAGTTGCAGGACGACCTGCTGGACAGCTACGGCGACCAGCGGCTGGGCAAAGCCATCGGGGGCGACATCCTCGAAGGCAAGAAGACCTACCTGATGATCACGGCGATGAGCCATGCCGACGAGGCGACGCGCGAGATGCTGCGCACGGCCTACCGCGACCCGGCGCTCTCCGACGCCGAGAAGATCGGCAAGGTGAAGTCGATCTACGACCGACTGGACGTGCCGCGCCTGACCGAGCAGCAGATCCAGCTGCGTTTCGAACGTGCGCTGTCGATCCTCGACACCCTTTCGGTGGCCCCTTCGCGGACGCAGCGCATGCGCGACTACGCCATGAGCCTGATGGACCGGAAAAACTGAACGATGAAACGCTACGACATTGAAATAATGGCTCCCGTCGGGAGTTACGAATCGCTCGCGGCCGCCATCCGGGCCGGGGCCGACGCCGTCTATTTCGGCGTCGGGAAACTCAACATGCGTTCGGCCTCGGCGGCCAACTTCACGCTCGACGACCTGGGACGGATCGTCGCCTCGGCCCGCAAGGCCGGGGTGAAGACCTACCTGACGGTCAACACGATCGTCTACGAAGACGAGATCGCCGACGTGCACGCCGTGATCGACCGCGCCAAAAAGGAGGGCGTCGACGCCGTGATCGCCTCGGACATGGCGGCGATCCTTTACGCCCGCCGGATCGGGCAGGAGGTGCACATCTCGACCCAGAGCAACATCTCGAACTCCGAGGCGGTGCGCTTCTACGCCCAGTGGGCCGACACGGTGGTGCTGGCGCGCGAACTGTCGCTGGAGCAGGTGGCGGCGATCCGCCGCCGGATCGTCGAGGACGACATCCGCGGCCCGCGGGGCGAACTGGTCGAGATCGAGATGTTCGCCCACGGCGCGCTGTGCATGTCCGTCTCGGGCAAATGCTACCTCTCGCTCTACGAAACCAACTGCTCGGCCAACCGCGGCGCCTGCCGCCAGCTGTGCCGCCGCAAATACACCGTCACGGACAAGGAGACGGGCGCGCAGCTGGACATCGACGGACGCTACGTCCTGTCGCCCAAAGACCTATGCACCATCGACTTCCTCGACAAAATGATCGCCGCGGGGGTCCGGGTGCTGAAGATCGAGGGACGCGCCCGCGGCGCGGAGTACGTGAAACGCGTGGTGGAGTGTTACGACCAGGCGCTCAAGGCGATGGAGTCCGGGACCTACACTCCCGCTTTAACTGCGGAGCTGAAAGAGCGGCTCCGCACGGTTTTCAACCGCGGTTTCTGGGAAGGCTACTACGCCGGACGCCCCGTCGTGGAGCACAGCCCCGCCTACGGATCGTCGGCCACCCAACGCAAAGTGTATGTGGGAAAGGTGACGAACTTTTACCGAAAGCTCTCGGTAGCCGAGGTGTCGGTCGAAGCGGCTCCGCTCGCTGTCGGGGAACCGATCTTCTTTCTCGGCGCGACCACGGGCGTCGCCGAACAGACGCTCACCGAACTGCACGGACCCGACGGACAGCCGGCAGAGTCGGTCGCCCAGGGGGAACTCTGCGCCATCCGCACGCCCGGCGTCGTCCGCCGCGGCGACCAGCTCTACAAATTCGTCCCCGCCGAAACAACCTGAAACCCAATACCGATGAAACCTCAACCGACCCAACCGGCCGCCTCGCAGCGGCTTCTTTCGCTCGACGCCCTGCGGGGCTTCGACATGCTCTTCATCATGGGATTCGCAGGACTGGTAACAGCCCTGTGCAAGCTCTGTCCCGGAGAATTTTCCGACTGGATGACCGCCCAGATGGGTCACGCCGACTGGAACGGATTCTTCCACCACGACACGATCTTCCCGCTGTTCCTCTTCATCGCGGGCATCTCGTTCCCCTTCTCGCTCGCCAAACAGCGCGAAAAAGGGATGAGCGAACGAAGCATCTACCTGAAAGTCATCCGCCGCGGCCTGACCCTCGTGGCGCTGGGATTCGTTTACAGCGGACTGTTCAAGCTCGACTTCGCCACGCTGCGCCTGCCGAGCGTGCTGGGCCGGATCGGTCTGGCGTGGATGTTCGCGGCGCTGCTGTTCGTCAATTTCAACGTGCGCACGCGCGCAGTCATCGCCGCCGCGATCCTCCTCGGCTACGGACTGCTGCTGCAATTCGTCGCCGCGCCCGACGCCGGAGGGGCCGGGCCGCTGACCCTCGAAGGCAATATCGTGGGCTACGTCGACCGGATCGTCATGCCCTCGCACCTGCTGGGCGGCAGGGGATTCGACCCCGAAGGACTGCTGAGCACCCTCCCGGCCATCGTGACGGCCATGCTGGGCATGTTCACGGGCGAGTTCGTCCGCCGCTCCGAAGAGCGGACCTCCGGCAGCCGCAAGACGCTCTGGATGGCCGCCGGGGCGGTCGCGCTGCTGGCGCTGGCGCTCTGCCTCGACCCGTTACAGCCGATCAACAAGAAGCTCTGGACTCCGGCCTTCGTATTCGCCGCCGGAGCCTACTCGCTGGGCATGTTCGCGCTGTTCTATTATATAATAGATGTGTGCCAATGGCGGCGGTGGACCTATTTCTTCAAGGTCATCGGCGTCAATTCGATCACGATTTACATGGTCCAGCGGATCGTCCGCGTGAGCTACACCTCGGAGTTCTTCTTCGGCGGGCTGGCTTCTCTCGCCCGAGGCGGCCGCCGTGGTTCTCTCGGCGGGGTACGTCGCCGTCTGCTGGCTGCTGCTGTGGTTCCTCGACCGGAAAAAGATATACCTCAAGATCTGACCGTCCCCCCCCCAATGACGGGAAGGCGCATCCGAAAGGTGCGCCTTTTTTCGTGACACGAAAACCGAAAACGGCCAACTATCGAAAATTATTTATCGAATTTCAATAAATATTATTTGTTTTTCAAAAATTGTTTCGTATGTTTGCAGTGTCGAAAACAAAAAAGACACCCCATGGAAATCGAAAAAGTCATCCGCATTCTGACCGTTTTTCTCGTCGTCGCGGCTTTCGCCGTGAAGGTCGCCACACATCTGATGTTCCCCCAGTCGCCGCACGGGTTCAACCTGCCGATCGCGATCGGCCTGCTCCTCTGCCTGACGAACATCTGGCGCAAAACCGGAAAACAAGAAGAGAACTCAAACGAATAAATCCCATGAAAAAACTCCTGATCATCGCCGCAATGGCCGCCACGGCCGTCGCCTGCGCCCCGAAAACAGCCCCCGAGCTGCCGACTTCGACTACCGTGTCGATCGTTTTCGAGTTG
>OCHG01002134.1_pt1 | contig 11135 bp, 9 predicted proteins | sample 1538801 | NCBI WGS metagenome assembly OCHG01 (sample SAMN04571727, study PRJEB22368) | human gut metagenome | biome: human gut; material: stool | host: Homo sapiens | place: Luxembourg | collected 2012-09-20 | reverse complement strand
TGCATGCTTACTTACCATTTCTGCCCGCTGTCAAATCCAGTCAACCCCATGACTTCATAACAAACAGAAAATCAAAAGAAAAACGTATCATTTCTGATTTTTGAGGGATAAAAAAGAGATAAACAATATATCTTTTTCTTTCCTTTCCGCTTTCTCTTCTGCAAAGATACGAATAAATTTCCTTATTACGGTTCTTAATCCCGGCAATTTTATATCTTATTTTATATTATCAGAGGAGAAACTGAAAGCAGCCGCACATGCATACCCTTCCTCGTACAGGTCGGTAAGCTTGCTTATGTCCCTTTCGATGCGGTCCACTACTATCGGTTTTTGCGGACGTATCACGGTAATCTCTCCCGCATCTTCCAGCCGTTCCACCAGTTCCAACTGTTCGTTGTAAACACTGCTGCGCCGGTTGATAGCCTCGCGCAGGCGAGGATATTTCTTATAAATAAAAGATGGGACTTTAGTCCCTTGAATATCTTTCCGATACCCCCGGTTACGCGTAAGCACCACTACATTGCGGTCGTAACCGTCGCGGCGGGCACGCATCAGGGGAATGCTGTCCGCAATGCCGCCGTCCAGCATCGGAATATTATCCACATACGTAACGGGGCAAACAAAAGGCAGACTGCTCGAAGCGCGCACAATATCGATGACACGCTCCTTGTTCTTCTTTTCCTCAAAATAGTCGGCCTCTCCGGTCAAACAGTTGGTGGTTACCATGACAAAACGCTCCGGGCAACTGAAATAAGCATCATAATCATACGGCAGGATATGCTCGGGAAACTCACGGAACAACAGGTCGAAATCCATGATGTTACGTTTCTTCAGCAGATATTTCAGTCCGATATAATTATACTTCTCCAGCAGGTCTATATTGCTGTACCTGGCACGTCCCCGCTGCCCCGACATGTACGACAATCCGTTGCATGCACCCGCGCTGACACCAATCGTATAAGGAAAGCGGATGCCCCGGTCCATGAAATTGTCCAACACGCCGCAGGTGAATACGCCTCGCATGCCTCCACCCTCCAGAATCAGGCCGCTCCGATTGTCTATATGTATTATTTTCTCCATAAGTGTCAGAATTAACGCACCAAAGATAGCTTTTGTTTACGATATTCTGTTTATATTTGCACACATAACTATAAATTAATAACAATTTAATCATGATGAAAAAGTCTGTATTAATTGCCGCCTTAGGACTGTTCAGTCTGAATACAATGGCACAAGACGCCCCCAAAGAAGAGGGATTCGTCTTTACTACCGTAAAAGAAAACCCGATTACGTCCATCAAGAACCAGAACCGTTCCAGTACGTGCTGGAGCTTCTCCAGCCTCGGTTTCCTGGAAAGCGAGCTGTTGCGCATGGGCAAAGGAGAATACGACCTTTCCGAGATGTTCGTCGTACACCACACCATGGTAGACCGCGGACAGAACTACGTACGCTATCACGGCGACAGTTCTTTCTCACCGGGCGGAAGTTTTTATGACATCATGTTCTGCCTGAAGAACTACGGACTCGTGCCGCAGGAAGCCATGCCGGGCATTATGTACGGTGATTCGCTGCCTGTACACAACGAACTGGATGCCGTGGCAGGCGCATACGTAGATGCCATCGCCAAAGGCAGACTCACCAAGCTGACTCCCGTATGGAAAAACGGTCTGAGCGCCATTTACGACACTTACCTCGGCAAATGCCCTGAAAAGTTCACTTACAAAGGAAAAGAATACACACCGAAGACTTTCGGCGAATCACTCGGAATCAATCCGGACGATTATGTATCGCTGACTTCGTATACACACCACCCGTTCTACACCCAGTTTGCCATCGAAATTCAGGACAACTGGCGCAACGGTCTTTCCTGGAACCTGCCTATCGACGAGCTGATGGCTGTTATGGACAATGCCATTAAGAACGGTTACACCTTTGCATGGGGCAGTGACGTGAGCGAACAAGGTTTCACCCGCGACGGTATCGCCGTTATGCCGGATGCAGCCCGCGGCGCAGAACTCACCGGTTCGGACATGGCTCGTTGGACAGGCCTTACCGCTGCCGACAAGCGCAAAGAGCTGACCGGCAAACCGCTGCCGGAAGTCAACGTTACCCAGGAAATGCGTCAGACTGCTTTCGACAACTGGGAAACAACCGACGACCACGGCATGGTTATCTACGGCATTGCCAAAGACCAGAACGGAAAAGAATATTTCATGGTAAAGAATTCCTGGGGACTGAGTGGCAAGTATAAAGGCATCTGGTATGCTTCCAAAGCTTTCGTTGCTTACAAAACCATGAATATCCTTGTTCATAAGGATGCACTGCCCAAAGACATCGCCAAGAAATTGGGCATCAAATAACATCTTTCCGAATCTCGAACAGAAAAAGAAAAACGCATTAGTTGTCATCACTCATCACCAAATCCCTGCATACCCCTATTCATCGGGTATACAGAGAGTGACGACAAAATTATAAGAGTGACGACCGAATATCGGTCGTCACTCTTATAATTTTGCAGCCTTCCGAACCAACTATCTGTATTACAAACACTTGCCATTCACAGACAGAAAATTGATTATACCTTGTTTTCTTTGTTTTTTGCCACATTTCACTCCGGTTATCTCCGGTACAAAATACAACAATACCTTATATATAATGCCGCAAAGCTTCATACATAATGTCGCTATACCTGTTTCTTTTCTTCGTTTTGCAATTGGCAACCGAAGAGCCCGCAGTTGGCAACCGTACGGCCCGCAATTGAAAAACGAAGTTTTACACCGTTCCGAACGGTATTTTACACCATACACAAGCGGAAAAAAGACGGTATGAAACAAGAAAAACAACAGGTGTTTCCCACGCTTCTCAACTTACTTTTTTTATATCTTCCACGATCTGCGGCGCTGTCAGCCGGTTGTCCCGCAGCAACTCGCCTGCATCATAACGGTCTGCAAACTCTTTCCGGATGCCATAGTTCAGCACTTTCATGCCCGATGCGCCGTAATAACGGGCAATCTTCTCGCCAAAACCACCGTCGAGCACACCGTCTTCGAGAGTTACCACCAACGTGTGGTCGCGTTTCAAATCTTCGAGCAAAGCCTCATCCACTCCGGTAATGAAACGGGGATTGACGAGTGTTGCATCCACTCCGGTTTCTTCTTTCAGCTTTCTAACCACTTCTTCGCCCAATTGAAAGAAAGAGCCAAGCCCAAGAACGGCAACCTGCCCGCCACGGTGCGCCACTTCATAACGGTTCAGCAGCTTGCCGTAATCCTTCTCCGGTTCGATGCCGCGCGAAAGGACTCCGTTGGCGGGAACACGAATGGCGACGGGATGCTCCGTCTGATGAATCCCCCACTCCAACATGGCAAAATACTCCTCACGACAAGTAGGAGCCAGATAAACCATGTTCGGAATGTTGCCGATGACCGGAATATCGAACAGGCAAAGGTGAGTGACATCGTTCATTGTCGAAGCACCGCCCCAAAAGACGAGAATCAATGCGGGATTGTTGTTGATACAGAGGTCCTGCGACAACTGGTCGTAGGCGCGCTGGATGAAAGTGCTGTACACCCCGAATACCGGTTTCCCGCCACCGGCGGCAATGGCAGACGCCATGGCAACGGCGTGCTCCTCGGCAATGCCCACATCGACAAACTGACGCCCCGCCTCTTCGCGACGCTCTGCCGTAAAGCCGAATACGGTGGGTGTGCCCGCTGTGATGCCGACAACGGTACGGTCTTTCTTCATCTCTTGCAGCAGATACCTTACCGTAAGGTCGCCGTAATCTTCTTCATTACCGGAGTCAACCGCCAGGCTGCCCGTCTCCAGGCAGAACGGAGCACTGTAATGGAAACGTTCCTGCTGCTGCTCGGCAAGGCGGTAGCCTTTACCTTTGAGGGTATTGATGTGTACCGCAACCGGGTGGTCGATGTCTTTCACCTTTCGGAAGGCGTCTATCAATGCCTGCACGTTATTGCCGTCTTTCACGTACAGATAATCCAGTCCCATGGCGGTAAAGAAGTTGCAAGGCGCCTGACCGTCGGTTTCGCGCAGCAGTTGCAGGTTACGATACAAACCGCCGTGATTTTCGGCAATGGACATTTGGTTGTCGTTCACAATCACGATGAAGTTCGTTCCCAGTTCGGCAGCACTGTTCAGCCCTTCAAAAGCCTCGCCGCCGCTTAAAGAGCCGTCGCCGATTACGGCTATCACATTGCCCGTACCGCCCTTCAGGTCGCGCGCTTTGGCAAGTCCGGCGGCAAGGCTGACAGAAGTCGACGTATGTCCGATAACGAAGAAGTCATGTTCGCTTTCCGAAGGTTCGGTGTAACCCGACACCTCATCGTATGCGGCAGCGTCCATAAATGCCGCCTTGCGCCCTGTGAGTATTTTGTGTGCATAACTTTGGTGGGAAACGTCGTAGACAATCTTGTCTGCCGGCGAATTGAACACATAGTGCAAGGCAACGGTAGCCTCTACCATACCCAGATTCGGGCCTACATGGCCGCCGTGCTCACTCAGCTTCTTCAGCAATACGCCGCGCACTTCTTCACTCAATGTTTCCAGTTCGCCTGCCGAAAGCCGCTTCACGTTGGCAGGCCCGTTAATCTTTTCTATATACATAGCTTTATTTAAAAATAGATGGTTTATTTAAAAACGACGGATAGCATAAAAATGATTTACCGATATGTCCGACGCTGCAAAAATACAACGGAGAGAACATTCGGAAGGTAGACGGATTACGGTTTGCGTTACCCTTTTTACGGTTTGCGTTTTTGCTCAAAATCTCCCCGGATGTGCATTTTTTACCTTGTTTTCTTGTCAAACCCAACTCTTTGCGTAAATTTGCAAGCTGATAGTTAACCGGACAATTTCAGTAGCAGGACTCTACTACTCCTATTCCCGGTACTGACATATGGAATACTAATACTAATAATTAATAACATGAGTTTGAAAATCGTTGTACTGGCAAAACAAGTTCCCGACACACGCAACGTTGGGAAAGATGCCATGAAAGCCGACGGAACCATTAACCGCGCGGCACTCCCCGCCATCTTCAACCCCGAAGACCTGAATGCCCTTGAGCAAGCTCTCCGGCTGAAAGATGCACATCCGGGCTCCACCGTAACTATCCTGACTATGGGACCGGGACGCGCAGCCGAAGTTATCCGTGAAGGACTTTACCGCGGCGCCGACAACGGCTATCTGCTGACCGACCGCGCTTTTGCCGGAGCCGATACGCTGGCCACTTCCTACGCCCTTGCCACCGCCATCAGGAAGATAGGCGATTATGACATCATCATCGGCGGTCGCCAGGCCATCGACGGCGATACGGCACAGGTAGGCCCGCAAGTGGCTGAAAAGTTGGGATTGACGCAGGTTACTTATGCGGAAGAGATTCTGAATGTGGACAAAGCAGCCGGAAAGATTACCGTAAAACGCCATATCGACGGCGGTGTGGAGACTGTGGAAGGTCCGCTGCCCATCGTTATCACCGTTAACGGAAGCGCTGCTCCCTGCCGTCCGCGCAATGCCAAACTGGTGCAGAAATACAAACGCGCCCTCGGTGCGCAGGAGAAAGCCGCCATTGAAAAAGAAGGCGCCGAACTGCCGTATGCAGCCCTTTACGAGAAATACCCTTATCTGAACATCACGGAATGGAGTGTGGCCGACGTCAACGGCGACCTCGCACAATGCGGTCTGAGCGGCTCGCCCACCAAGGTGAAAACCATTCAGAATATTTCATTCCAGGCCAAAGAAAGCAAAACGCTCACGGGCAGCGACCGGGATGTAGAAGATTTGATTGTTGAACTGTTAGCTAACCACACGATAGGATAAGATTATGAATAACGTATTTGTATATTTGGAGATAGAAGGCACTACGGTAGCCGATGTCAGTCTCGAACTCCTGACCAAAGGTCGTAAATTGGCTAATCAGTTGGGCTGCCAACTGGAAGCAGTTGCTGCCGGCAGCAATCTGGCAGGTATTGAAAAGCAGGTATTGCCTTTCGGCGTCGACAAACTGCACGTATTCGACGCTCCGGGCCTGTTCCCATACACTTCCCTTCCCCACTCTTCCGTCCTCATCAACCTGTTCAAGGAAGAACAGCCGCAAATCTGCCTGATGGGTGCAACCGTTATCGGCCGCGACCTCGGCCCGCGCGTATCTTCCGCACTGACCAGCGGACTGACCGCCGACTGTACCTCACTCGAAATCGGCAACCATGAGGATAAGAAAGAGGGCAAGACCTACGAAAATCTGTTGTACCAAATCCGTCCCGCATTCGGCGGCAACATCGTGGCAACGATTGTGAACCCCGAACACCGTCCGCAAATGGCGACCGTGCGCGAGGGCGTGATGAAGAAAGAGATTCTGGATGCCGACTACAAGGGTGAAGTAATCCGTCACGACGTTGCCAAGTACGTTCCCGAAACGGACTATGTAGTGAAGGTTATCGACCGCCACGTAGAAAAGGCGAAACACAACTTGAAAGGTGCTCCCATCGTCATTGCCGGCGGTTACGGCATGGGCAGCCGCGAGAACTTCGACATGCTGTTCGACCTTGCCAAGGAGCTTCACGCCGAAGTAGGTGCCAGCCGCGCCGCCGTCGATGCGGGCTATGCCGACCACGACCGTCAGATAGGCCAGACGGGTGTAACCGTCCGTCCGAAACTCTATATCGCCTGCGGCATCTCAGGACAAATCCAGCACATCGCCGGAATGCAGGAGAGCGGCATCATCATCTCCGTGAACAATGACGAGAACGCTCCTATCAATGCCATTGCCGACTACGTTATCAACGGTACGGTAGAAGAGGTTATTCCGAAGATGATTAAGTATTACAAACAGAATAGTAAATAAGGAGTTAACTCCGCTAACTCCTAAAGGGAAAAACAATATGGCTAATTTTTATACAGATATTCCGGAACTCAAGTATCACTTGAACAATCCGATGATGCAGCGTATCTGCGAACTGAAAGAACGCGGCTACGAAGATAAAGACAAGTTCGATTATGCACCGCAGGATTATGCGGATGCAATCGACTCCTACGACAAGGTGCTCGAAATCACCGGTGAGATTACGGGTGAGATTATCGCGCCCAATGCCGAAGGTGTGGACGAAGAAGGCCCTCATTGCGCCAACGGCCGTGTGGAATATGCCAGCGGCACCAAACAGAACCTCGACGCCATGGTAAAGGCCGGACTGAACGGTATGACCATGCCGCGCCGTTTCGGCGGACTGAACTTCCCGATTACCCCGTACACCATGTGCGCGGAAATCGTAGCTGCCGCCGATGCCGGCTTTGGCAACATCTGGTCTTTGCAAGACTGTATCGAGACTCTTTACGAGTTCGGTAACGAAGACCAGCACAGCCGTTTCATTCCCCGCATCTGCGCCGGTGAAACCATGTCCATGGACCTGACCGAACCTGATGCCGGTTCCGACCTGCAGAGCGTGATGCTGAAAGCCACTTACGATGAAGCCAACAACTGCTGGCGCCTGAACGGCGTGAAGCGTTTCATCACGAACGGCGATGCCGACCTGCACCTTGTGCTGGCACGCTCGGAAGAGGGAACAAAGGACGGCCGCGGTCTGTCCATGTTCATCTACGACAAGCGTGACGGCGGTGTAAACGTGCGCCGCATCGAAAACAAGCTGGGTATCCACGGTTCGCCCACTTGCGAACTGGTCTACAAGAATGCGAAGTGCGAACTTTGCGGTGACCGCAAGCTCGGTTTGATTAAATACGTAATGGCGTTGATGAACGGCGCCCGTCTGGGTATTGCCGCTCAGTCCGTAGGTCTGTCACAGGCTGCCTATAACGAAGGGCTGGCTTATGCCAAAGACCGCAAACAGTTCGGCAAAGCCATCATCGAGTTCCCCGCCGTGTACGATATGCTGGCCATCATGAAAGCCAAACTAGATGCCGGCCGTGCCCTGCTGTACCAGACTTCACGCTACGTAGACATCTACAAGGCACTGGACGACATCGCCCGCGAACGCAAACTGACTCCGGAAGAACGTCAGGAACAGAAGAAATATGCCAAACTGGCCGATTCCTTCACACCGCTGGCAAAAGGTATGAACTCCGAATACGCCAACCAGAATGCTTACGACAGTATCCAGATTCACGGCGGTTCCGGCTTCATGCTGGAATATGCCTGTCAGCGCATTTATCGCGATGCACGTATCACCAGCATCTACGAAGGTACTACACAGTTGCAGACGGTAGCCGCCATCCGCTACGTCACCAACGGTTCTTATGCCGCCACCCTGCGCGACTATGAGCTGATTCCGTGCAGCGAAGAAATGCAACCGCTGTTGGACCGCGTAAAAGAAATGACGAATAAGTTCGAAGCCTGCACCAATGCCGTTAAGGAAAGCGGCAATCAGGAATTGCTGGACTTCGTGGCTCGCCGTCTTTACGAAATGGCTGCCGTGTGCGTAATGTCTCACTTGCTGATTCAGGATGCGACAACAGCTCCCGAAATGTTTGCCAAGTCGGCGCTGGTGTACGTAAACTATGCCGAGTCTGAAATAGAGAAGCATTTCAACTTCATCCGTAAGTTCAAGGCGGAAGAGTTGGAAAGCTATCGCAAGTAAAGACGTATAGATAGAAAATGCAGCGGACACCGGAACTTTATCAGTTCCGGTGTCCGTTTGCTTTTTATACACCCTAACTCTGTATCCAAAACAAGATTCGTCAACCATTAATCAGATGAAGCCGGATATAGAAATCGCAAATATTAACTAAAAAAAAAGTTACTTTTCACTCAATATACAATTATTATTTATACATTTATTTCTTTCAAGGATTTTCTTTGAAAATGAATCTAAAACACAACCAAACGTATGCAGCAAAGACACGAAAACAGAAAGACTTACTTTCAGGAACTGGCAACGACCAGTGAACTTCATTTCCTTCCCTACATTCACCGATTCACTTCTGTCACTCCCCAAAGCCGGATTCTTGAAATCGGTTGTGGCGAAGGTGGCAATCTGGTACCCTTTGCCCGCATCGGCTGCCGGGTTACAGGCATTGATTTATCCGAAAACCGCATCCAGCAAGCCCGCCAGTTCTTCCAGGAAGAAAGACTGCCCGCCACTTTCATAGCCTCGGATATTTTTCAAATCATACAATTGGAAGAAGCATTCGACATCATACTGATTCACGATGTTATAGAGCATATCTCCGAAAAATACCGCCTTTTAGAACATATCAAACGCTTCCTCACTCCCGGTGGACTACTCTTTATCAGCTTCCCTCCCTGGCAAATGCCTTTTGGAGGGCATCAGCAGATTTGCCGGAACAAATATGTTTCACGCCTGCCTTTCATTCATTTATTGCCCGCAGGCATCTACAGCAGTTTATTACACCACTTTGGCGAAAGCCAGGCACGCATCGATGAACTTCTCGACATACGGAAATGCCGGACAAGTATCGAACTATTCGAGAAACTTCTCTGCACTTCCCACTATCGGATTTTTCACAAACAATTCTGGTTTATCAATCCGCATTACGAACAAAAATTTCACCTTAAACCGCGTAAATTGCCACGTCTCATCGGTTCGATACCGCATCTGCGCAATTTTTTCTGTACCTCATGCTTTTATCTGATACAATCATGAGGAACCGTATCCATGAACTGGACTATCTGAAATGCCTGTTTATCATACTCATGATCATCTTTCACCTGAGCCATATAGGAAGTAAGTATCCGTATGCCAAAAGTATCGTATATACTTTCCATATGCCCGCCTTCCTGTTGATTTCGGGTTATCTGATTAACGTGCATAAAAAGCCGGAAATTTTTCTGAAAGCGATGGCATGGATATTCATTCCATACACCATTATGGAAATCAGTTATGCCTGCATGTCTATGCTATTTCCCGTTTGGGACGGGATAAAAGAAATCAATGCCTCAGTTCTGCTCGGCAAAGTATTGCTTGATCCTATTGGGCCGTACTGGTATCTGCACACATTCATATTATGTGGCACCACCTATTATTTCGTGCATACTTATCTCAGTTCGACTCCATTTATCCGCCTACTGGTAACAAGCAGTCTTCTTTTACTTTTCTCTTACATCTTTCATTTGCTGACATTTGCCAATGCTTTCTATTTCATGGCAGGCACTGCTATCCATCTGGGAAAACGTCCGTTCCTATCTTGTTTCCCCGCTTCTTTTCTTGCCATTATCCCTCTGGTTTTTCTGTGCAGCCAGCCGGAGAATCTGAACAGAGGCACTTTAGGAGGCATATTAATTACCGGATTGGTCATCAGCCTTTCGCTGTACATCTACAAACATCTTCCCCATACTGTGAAGCAAGCTTCACTGTTCATCGGAAAGAACACATTGCCTATTCTTCTTTTCTCCCCCGTCTTTACCGCACTGTCCAAACTCTTTCTGCCTTTTTTTTCGTTCGACCCGACAGGGATATGCTTTCTCTGTACCGCCACAGTCATCACTCTGTACGGTAGCATTTTCATCGCATTCTGTTTGGATAAAGCATGCCTTTCTCCTTTCTTCTTCGGAAAAAAGATACTCATATAGAAAATCGGCATTTCAATAGAACCTATATTACGGCGACACACGACCGGAATAACCCAAGAAGCGGAAATGTGATGCGGAAGCTCGGCATGACTTACTGCTATTCATATGAAGAACAATGGCAACCCAAGAACTTTCCTGTGATATTCAGGATGTACCAGTTAAACTTAGATGGTAATACTGATTCCGTATACAGGAAATACTGGGATACGTCCGAAAATCATTTTATCGAAGATTTGTAGCCGATATAAGCACGTTGCTTTCAAATAGACACATCATTCTTTTATTTACTGATAGGTCGATATAAATGGAACAGAAGCGGACAGAATAGAAAGAGAATGATTCAATTTTCTTCTTCGTCCGCTTTCTTTTCTTTATATTTGCATCTATAAAAGCTATCTGAACAAATAAAGTAAAATAGACGATTGCCCAATCTGTAGATACTAATTGAAAAGTGCGCCAATATTCCAGTTGAAAATTGCGCCACCATAGGATAAGTATAATGACCTTTGTATAATCCAAATGCAAAGGTAAAATGAAGACTATGGTAGAAAGACAATCAATAATACACATGTATAGA
>OCHG01002129.1_pt1 | contig 11143 bp, 7 predicted proteins | sample 1538801 | NCBI WGS metagenome assembly OCHG01 (sample SAMN04571727, study PRJEB22368) | human gut metagenome | biome: human gut; material: stool | host: Homo sapiens | place: Luxembourg | collected 2012-09-20 | reverse complement strand
GGCACCAAACAAAATACTTCCTATAATATCATACAAAATATCCACTGCAAGCTCTTTCTTCGGATGCTCTGCCCGCATCTTTTTATTCTCCATCATACCATTTCCCTCTCGTTTACATCTTATTTTCTATTCTGTCGCTTTTGCGTTCGGATAAATCTTCTCCATCTTCGCATCATCGTAATGCTCATCTGCCCATTTCTGAATGCTGTTTTCCGCTACAACGCCCTTTCCACGTTCGTCATAACGAACAAGTGCAATACATGACACAGCCACATTGCAGACCATAAAAATGATCAAAAACCAGGTGAGCACCTTCCCTGTCAGCATCGGGATTTTCTCAATCCATGCGGAAATGTACGGATAGATCTTCTTAAACCAGACAACTGCTGCAATTCCCCAGAAGAAGCAGTATAATAAGTTGATTCGGCCTCCTAAGTTAAATGGAATCTCGCTATAGTCCCAAAATACTTTCCCGAATACAATTTCAGTAAATACACTACAAAGATATTCGTATGCTCCACCGAGCAATGTACCGATGATAAATAAGAAGCTGTCACTCTTATCTTTATATTTGTAAAGCATCGCTGTCACAAGTGCGATCGCCAGTCCCCAGACAATACTGAACGGTCCCCAGACCACACTGGAGCGACTCATCCACACACCTGCCGTGATCCTGCAGAAAATCGTCTCTGTAATATCTCCAAGAAATGCTCCGACAAAAAACAACAGCACGATCTTATAGAACCCACAGCCTGCGGCAAATACTTTTCCCTTCTCCGCTTCCTCTTCCTTGCGGATCAGTTCGACTGCCTTTGGATACGCTTTTTGGATACGTTTTCCAACCCAAGTGGAAATCATACGACCAAGCTTATCACTGACTCTGTCCAGTCCCTCATTCGTAGCTTCCCAACGCGCCAGATTCTTTCCTTTTCCACGCAGAAGTAAATAAGATCCAAGGATATCCACAATAAGTATTCCAAGAAGAATCAACACAAGGATCTTCATCAGGAACAGCGGCAACATTTTAAATACTACGATTGCAAATCTGTTTCCCCAGCGGATTCCAAGATATCCAAGAGCACCCCAGACAAGAGAAGCCGGGATACAGATATATCCGTCCAGATTCCATCTGATCTTGGAGTAATCCCACCATCTGGCTTTAAATGCCTTCTCGATCAAATGCCCTGCAACCCATTCAATCACTGTCGCATAAATCGCCGCAAATAAAAAAAGCCAGACTCCTCTTAGCTCCTGTAATCCAAATGTCATGAACAGAGCGGCGATACCGTAGATCACACAGAACGGTCCATTCACCAGACCTCTGTTCGCAAACTTCTTCTGTTTTACTGTTGCGGCTGCTGTCTCCAACACCCATCCTAAGAAAGAATAGATGAAAAACAGCCAAAGCAGTTCATACCATGTAAAACGAATCATTGCTCCATCTCCTTTGTACCATGTTTTCATTCACATCTTTCTTAGTATAACGCATCTCAATGCTTTTTCCTAGGGATAAATCCAAAAATAATTAATACTCCGATTAGCCCGATTCCAGCATAACCGGCTTTCCTCCATAACGTATCTCTCTCAATCAGACGCTGATCTTCCTCTAATGCTTCCGTTCTGTTCTGCTCGGAAGTGGTGATAATCTCTTGCTGGCTGCTGTCCGCCTCTTCTGCTGCATCAACTGCTGCCTCCGGCTGTGTTCCAACCTCATCACAATATACAACATATCTTCTGGAATTCTGCGTATAAGGATGACATGTCATCAAAGTCACCATATTCCGCCCCGGCTGAATCATGATCTTGTCACTCTCATCCGGCAGGATGATTTCAATCTCCGACACACGATACGTCAATGTTTCCTGACAGTTTTGTATCGTCAGTTCATCTCCGATCTCCAACCGCTCAATCTCGCGGAACATCGGAATCCCCTTCCATCCTCTGTGCGCTGCGATCACACAATTACTGTCCGTGCCCTGCACCGGAAATGAAGTCTGTCCAAGCATGACCGCACCTTTCGCCATCTTCTCCTGCGTTGCGCCGAGATATAATGGCAATGTCACATCCATCTTCGGAATATCAAGAATTCCGATCATCCCGTCATCAATCCCATACTTCGACAGATCCAATGTCTCCTGCTCGTAAGACCACGGATCAGTCAGTCCTGACTGACCATCGGAAAAGATCTGCTGATTATATGCCTGCATCTCCTGGTAGAGCTGGGCGTTCTTTGGGATCTGATTGGAATCGGCAGAGGTGGAGTCTGTCTCTTCACCACTTTTATCCTGCTGGCTTCCTTCCACCTCTTCTTTAAAATGTGCTACTGCTTTCTCGTTCTCCTTCTGCAATGCAACCTTCTGCAAATCTGGGATTGCATACACAAACAAACCTCCAAGATACAGAATTATCAGCATAATCGCCATCAGCGTTCTGTTCTTTTGCTTTTTCTTCTCCTTCTTTTTCCTGCTTTTTTGCATGGTTTCTTTTCCTTCTTCTCTTTTTCATCATAAATCGCAACTTCTGATTTATTCTTTTTCCCAAACTTGCGCACAATCACATTGATCAGAACAACCAGAATCACTGCAAAAAGAATGCCTTCTATAATGGCTTTTTCGTACATTGCTTTCCAGCCACCGCCATCCGGACCTTCCTCTGCCTGTCCTGCTGCCTCATCACTCACATCCTGCGTATATTCTGTTCGAATGCCTCTTACCAAAAGACGATGTGAATTAATCCCATAAGGTGTACACGTCACCAATGTTGCATAATCATACCCCGGAACGATTTTCAAATCATCTGTTTCCGATGGCTCAACAACCTTAATCTGATCCACCTTATATGCCAATGTCTCATTCAGCACATGAATAAGAAAAATATCCCCTTCTTTTACAGATTCCAGCTTCGTAAATATTTCCGCTTCCGGAAGTCCTGTATGCCCGGAAAGTACTGTATGTGTACTCTCTCCACCAATTGGAAGAGATGTCCCCTCCAGGTGACCAACACCTTTTGCTAACACTTCTTCTGATGTGCCATGGTACACAGGTTCATACACATCAATCCTTGGAATCTCAATATACGCCATAATTCCATTTTTCTCAAGATTCAATGCTGAAATATAATCTGCTGACATATCATCTGCCGCATCCGGATCAAATGGATCCGATATAACAACTGTATTGCTCAAACTGTCATTGTACTGCTTTGCTTTTTCTTTCGCATCCTCAATCTCTGCATCTGACAGCTTCTCCATCTCTTCATTATATTCTGTAAGAATCTGATCCTGTTTTCTATCCTGTAATATATTACTGATAAACGGATAACTCAAAACGCCGATTCCACAAAGCAGAATCAGCACAAGAAAGATATTAATTATTTTATTTTTCATTTTCCTGCTCCTTCCCTGTATTTGAAAACAAGAAATGTGCTTTCTCACTTTCAAATACAGGGAAACAGTCATTTCTGTTTCCCTGTGTAGTATTAATTATGTATATGAGAGCATCTAATTAATTATTTGGATCTTTTTCTCATGAATAAGAGTGATCCTGCAGCTGCAACGATTGCGATACCTGCGATTGTGAAGAGTGCAATACCTCTGCCGCCTGTAGCCGGAAGGTCAAATCCCTTGCTGTTGACTACTGTGAGTGGTACTTCGGCTGTTTTGCTGCCTGAATTCTTCTGATCGTTCTGCATTGTAACAGGTTTACTGCCTACAGTTGCTTCTGCTCCTCCTATTGCATTATCCTCTTTAATCACAATCACTACTGGATCTTTCAGAAGTACATAACCTGCGTTTGTTTTTGTCTCTGTCAGTTTGTATGTACCTGGTTTTAAACCTCTGATGTAGATTTTTCCGTCGGCGCCTGTTTCTACTTCATTTGAATCTCCGCCCGGTGTATAGAATGTATTTTTTCCTTTTTTCTCAACACTTACTACGTTATCGTTTCCATCTGTTAATTTAAATTTTACTCCTACAAGTTTATCTACACCTTCACCCTTTTTCAGAAGGTCAATTCCGTATGTGAATACTTTAGTAGTGCTTTTATGCTCTGTATCTCTGTCAACATCACCTGTATTTCTATATGTTACGAAAACATCATTTGTATTTCCGCTCTGTCCAAGAACTGCATCTTTGTTTAATGTTGCTGTATATGTAATTGTAAAGTTCTGTGTTGTATTTGGGTCTAATGTTTTGCAATATTTGTCACTGTTAAATGTAATTGTAATAGTTGTAACTTTTGTAGAATCATCTTTACTATCCTTAACAGTATACATTGTCCTATCTACTTCTTCGTTGCCATTTAATACTTTGATATTATCTGGATTATTTACAAATGTTAACCCTTTACTCATTGTATCTGTTACAACTAAAGACTCTAATCCATTCTCACCTACCGGAATGCTATAAGTTACTTTGTAATTAATTGTATCTCCGATATTAGCAGTTGTTGTTGCTTTATCTGTTCCATTTTCCACAATTTTCTTATCAATTGTAGCTGTACCTGTTGAGTTCTTTGGATATGCATAAATATCTTTTACAGAATTTCCATCTTTATCTGTAAATGGAAGTGATACAAAGAACGGAACAGATACTTTAGTAACTGCTACTGATGTACCATCTACTTTCGTTGCTCCTGAAGCATTTGTCTCTGCAAAGAGATATAACTTTTCTAAAGACAGCTTATCGAACTTAATTGTTCCATCTCCGCTTGTTTTTCCTTTTCCTGTTTCTTCTGTATTAGCTCCTGTATGATCTTTTGTTTTATCTTTCACCAAAGCAATCACATCATCTTTTTTGTTTTTGATAGCTTTATTTAAGGTAGACATTCTGTAATATATCTTGCTATTTTCTGTTATTTGATCAGATTCTTCCAATCCTAATGCTTTAACTGCTTCATTTGATAATGTATAAAGCATCTCTGTTGTCATTTCACCAGTAGCATCTTTTACGTCTACCTGCTCACGATCTCCAACTGCTATATATGCAAACTCAACATCTTTTAACTTTTCTTTTGCTGACACATCTTGAGCTGCTCCATAATTTGGGTTAAGCGTTTCATATCCATCCTCTGTACTTTCACACTTCGTAATCGTAACACTACCTGTTTTTGCTGTCGCTCCCGTATCATCTGCAAACGCCATCACTGACATGCTACTCATTACTGTTGCCGCCGCAAGTGCTGCCGCCGCAAATTTTTTCAAAACATTTTTCTTCATTGCTCTCTTCTCCTTCTTTTTTTCTAAATCTATTCAAAGGGACTCCCTATTCCCTACGAATACTGGTTCATTGATTCTTTTAGCCTCTCCTTGAAACTCTCTTCTTTCTGCTTTTCTTTCTTGCTGTTAACAAGTAACCACCTACCAGAACTGCTGTAATTCCGATTACGATAAATTTGAAAATTCCTTTATTTCCACTTGCCGGAAGATCGAATGCTTTATCATTAATGATAGTGTAAGTAAGGTTCCATGTCACACCACTTTTCGTTACTTTATTTCCATTCACTATATCTCCCGCATTATACTTATATGGAAGTGTTATCTGAATCGGCTCTTTTAAGAGCACATAACCGGCTTTTGTCTTTACTTCTTTCAGATAATATGTAATCGGATGTTCTTCCGTTCCAGCTATAATATTATCGAAGACTAACTCTCCGTTATCTCCAGTAGTACCTGTCAGTTTTCTTCCTGAATAATCCCTCGCAACTTTCGCTGTATTAGAATCTGTATAAAGCGTAAACTCTGCACCTTTTAAGAAGTCATTTTTTCCGGTTTTCTTTATAATTTTCAATGTACCAGTTTTTTTATTTGTAATATCAAAACTGCCATCTTTATATTCCGGATAATATCCTGCTATTGGCTTTATATGTGCTGGATTCTGTGGATCCGGTGTCACGTCACCAAGTTCCTCCGAACTTCTTAAAGTTCCCAATTCTACAACCTTGTACTTACATTCTTGTTTATCAGTCGCTGTATAATTCACATATTTCAATAATCCTGTAAATGTATACTTCCAGTCACTATTAATATCAACAACTTGATTTGGAATCAGTTCTCCTAACTTATCTTTTGCTTGTTCATATTCTTTAGTATCTGGATTAAGCCGCTGAATCTGAACAACAATGTTATCCGGTGTATCTTTTGTCTCTCCGCCTTCCCAAGTCTTCGTTCCAGAAATGGAAATCAATGGTGTAACCGTATTCACAAATGTAACCTCTGTGCTAGTTGGATTGTCACCATCATCTGCAACTACAATTCCTGTAACTACATTGTTCTCTGCTTTGACATTCTTGTCATTTCCAGCATTTGTAACATTCACTTTTTCCAGACTATAATCGGCACTATCCGGTATTACTTCGTAAATTGTATAATCGGTTCCTGCAGGAATACCACTGATTGTTGTTTCTTTTCCCGCTTCCAATTCAATTGTCTGCGTAATAACAGCTTCTCCCATATTTGCTTCCAGTTTCATTCCTGCAACATTTCGGTATTCGATTTTAAACTGATACTTTCTTCCAGATTTAGATTCTTTCTCTCCACTACTTAACTCTTTTTTCAAAGAAATGGATCCTGTCCGCAGCTTATTTACATATTTTGCTTTCAGATCAATCACTGCAGTAACACTATCAGGATTTGCATAACTTCGGAATACAATCGTTGATTCATTAGGTTTCCCTACTATCTCATTCTGCTCTGTTCTTCCATCATTTACCGCATATCCTGATTGATTTTCAACAGATTTTTGTCCGTTACCGGTTACTGTAGTAGAACCTGTAGGAGTCAAATAACCTGGATTTACAATCATTCCATTTTCATACAATGACCATGTTGTAGTAAATACATCAGATGAAACATTTTTCTCGGCAATGGAAAGATAACTTCCTCTTCGGAACTGATCGCTGAATATTGCACTTTCTTTATTTCCAATACTAAGAAGTCCATCACTGTAGATGATTGTATCTCCATTTGTATTCTGATAATATGCGCCATTCACCGGTTCCAGCTTCTTTGATTCAATTGATCCATAATCTGGAATATCTTCCTGTTCTGTTGTGAATCCTGTTTTCTCGACACTCGCTGGCTTTACAAATGCAAACTTGTCAAGATAAACTGTCACATCATCCCAGTAAGCAAATTGGATTTCTTTCACTTTGCTGAAGTCAAATCCACTTGTTGTTCCCTCGTCTAATGTTTTTTCCTTTAATTTATTAAGATCGATTCGTATTGTCTTCCAAATTTTATTATCAATATTATTATTTCGACCATTATAAGTAAGGAAACTTGCCCACGCTCCTATCCTTGTTCCATCTTCATCTACCAGTGCAACAAAAGGATCTGTCCCTGACGCATTTTCATCCGTATTATACACATCAAATTGCAAATACTTGTAACCTTTTGAATCTGATGCGTCAAATGTACCTTCAATACTTGCCTGAATCTTTACTAATCTCGAATCTGTTTTTTCTTGCGTATCCGTTGATTTCTTCTCTCCCGGATAATAGCTGCTTATAAGCTTTCCTTTTCCGTTACCCGTAGAATCATCAACCACTTCAACACTTGAATTCTTCACTCCTGTTCCAGAAATACTACTCTGATTTGTATAATTATTGAATACTTGCTTTTTCTCCGGGCTGCTAGGCTTTGACACTTCTTTAGATGTGCCACTTGTGGCAAGATTCTTTATTTCAAAGTCAAACGTTCCGACATCTGCTAAGGCATCTTTGAAAATCTCATTTGCTCCTGATGTATCAACTTTCTTCTCTACAGTGAGCTTATTCTCCTGTGGGAAGTTGAAAGTGATCTGCATATTTGATTCCCAAAGTCCACGCTCCATGTAAAACATGGTGAGTGTATGTTCCTTTGTGAAATAATTGTTTGTGTCTAATTCTTTAGGAAAATCTTTCTCTACTTCTCCGTTAGAGGTGCCTCCTAAACTGGAGTTCTTTGCACTACTAACCGTAGCCTTTTTATTTGCGAAATCTATTCTTCCTGTTACCACAGCATGGTCTCCACCAATATCAAGAACCAGTTGGCCATCGATGAATACCCATACATCATCATCACCGGAAAAGTTAAATTCAATTGGCACTTCCTTATTGGCAGAATCAAGAACCTTTCCATCCGATGTAAGTCGGAACTTCAAATCGAACTTTTGACCGAATCCGTAGTTCAATTGTGAAGCCTTACCTGATTGCTCTTTTGAATTTAGTGGAAAATAATTTCCATTCGCAGTTGCTCCATTCGTTGTACTTCCCTTTACCTCTTCATTATTTGATTGCAAGAAATATTCATCTGTAGCATCATATTTTAATTGAAGATTTTTGTTAGTTGCCTCTTTATCAGCACTATTAAAATACCAGTAATCTAGCGTTCCTGTTGACTCTGTACTTGATGAACGCATTGCCTTTTTTACAAATGGAAATGTTACATTTTCATATACTTTTCCAAGTACGGTATTTTTCGAATTATTTCCATTTAAAAAATCTTTATCAAAAAATGGTGCTAATGCCGTTCCACTGTCTGTTTTTAATTGTAGACTATTATTATTTAACTGATCTGCAACCAATCCCTGGGTTGCATTATTTCCACTTGATAACTTGTTTCCATCACTTCCCCACATGGAGTTATTTTCGTAAAAGAATTTTTGATATAAATTTGAATCATCTTTAGAATTAGGATAACCAAATAAGTTCATTGTTCCAGCAATGTTCTTAAAGTCTGTCGCGTCATTATAGTTCTGGAAGTTCCCCCAGTATAATGGTGATGTTGCACCATTTACTTGATAATAATCGCTCACTGCCATGTTAAACTGACGGAATGGCTGATAAATTCTGTGACTATTCACTGGAATATTGGATTGATAGTTGTCTCTATTTAAACCATTCAATTCATAATCTGAATAATAATCGTAAATCGTTGTATTTACATATAATTCATCTTCATTTCTTTTTTCTACTTCATTCGGTACATCTACAACCGTCGTACCCTTTCCTGTTTCTGCATCTCTTACTGTATATGCTTCCTCCCAGTAGCCACCACGATTTCCCCTATCGTAGATAACATTATCACTTGAATCACCGTAATAACATGGATTTGTTAAAACTGAAGGTGAAGGAATATCCAATAGCTCAGTTGCTTCACCATTACTTGCATCATTCGCATTAGATACCGGATTTGCTGCAAATCGTATTTTCCCATATCCTTTTGGAAGAGTGACTTTATATACATCGTTATAATCATATCCATTTATTTCTTTTTTTCTTTGGTCATTTTTCCTTCAGTAGATTTAGTACCATTTGTAGCATAATAATAAACAGTACTATCTGGATTTGGAATTCCTTTTTTATTATCCTCATAAGACAATTTTGATAATGTGGCATCGTAATATACTGTTATTCCATCTGCATCAAGTGGTGTTTCTTTGTACTCAAACGGAGTATCTACTTTCTTTTTATTATCCGATGCAGCTTCACCTTTCAATTTATAACATGGTGAATTCAGGCTCCAATCAATCTGTATATCCTCTGTTTGGTTAGAAACACCATCCCAGTTGTTACCTGTTAAAAAGATTACCTGTGTCCATTTCTTATCAAACATGATTTTCCAAATATTCTTTGAATCTGATTCAGATACTTTATACATCTGCAGAACGCCCGTGTTGTCATCATTACTATTAAATGCATATACAGAAATTTGTGTTGCATTATCCCAAGCAGAGTCAGGGTCATCTATTGTATTTTGCTCAAAATACAATGTATATCCTCCTGTTTCTGACACCGTATTAATATTATTTTCTCCGTCCGCGTCCTCATCCGCAGCTTCGCTTTCTGGTTGACTTACTGCTTGACCTTCCCAGACAACTGTCGCTTCATTCTCTTTGCTCTCGTCTGCTCTCTTAGCTGCTTCTGTGATATCCTGCTCCTCTTCGAATGCCTTCGCCTCAACCAGCACTTTCTTTGTATAGCTTGCTTCATCTGTGCGATACTGAAGCTGCATATCAAAGTTGATTGCTGTTGCATCTGTTGGCATTGTAATCTGCAGATATTTAGAAGTAACTCTTCCATTATCGTCCTTGTCGTTCTTCCACTCTGCTGTTGGACTTGCCTTTGTTCCATTATTAAGAGTCACTGAATCTTTCAATGTCTCATCGATTGTTTTCTGTGTGTTTTTATCTGTAAGCTGATCGCTTGTCAGAAGATTGACTGCATCTATATCTGTTGCCGCAGATCCGTCCTCGTTTTTTAGATATACATTCAGACAGACTGATTGCGAGCACTGCCCCTGCGCAGTCACATGAATTGTCTGTGTAACATTCTGTTCCACAGTTTGTTCAGAATCTTTAGAAATATTAATTTTTATCCGATCTTGTTCGTCACTGCTCTCTCCTGCTGCAAATACAGTATTTCCTGTTAATACTGTTCCAAGTACCATTGTCACTACAAGTATCAGACTAACTCTCTGTTTTGCCTTTCCTCTCATTTTTCGAACTCCATCCCTTTTCATAACCCGATAATATAATTTCTGTCTCCCCTCTGCTGTCTATCGGTAATCTCTTGTATTTGTTTCTTAACACTATGTTAACAAAACTTTCCAATTTAATGAATATTAAATTTTCAAGATTTATAACACTATTTCAAGATTTATAACACTATTTCAAGAAGTTACGTGTTTTACCCCAAAAAAATAACCCAGAATCAACTGATAAATTTTCTCTTTTATCAATTAATTCTGGATTAACACTTGCTGCTTTTTTCCACATCTTCATAATAATAATCTACTCCTCAAAACGAATTGATATTCTTTATGAGTCGTATATTAGACCACAAAGGAGTGATTTGTCAAACAAAAAACAGACTGTGCTCTGCTTTTTAGCTATATTCGTTAAATATAGTCAAGTGATGTTAAAATACATCGAGTTGGTTGTTGTATCTATTAATCTGATATCTTAATACATTTCATTCTATGGAAGCTATTGCAAAGAAAAAAACAGTGCTTTCGCACTGCTTCTCATTCCTGTCTATATTCCATCTACCTTCAAAACTACATACAGTCAAAACCAACATCATCATCCAAACCTATCACTGCTTTGGTTATGCCCTCGACCTATTAGTAACAGTCAGCTCCATGTGTTACCACACTTCCACCTCTG
>OCHG01002120.1_pt1 | contig 11172 bp, 10 predicted proteins | sample 1538801 | NCBI WGS metagenome assembly OCHG01 (sample SAMN04571727, study PRJEB22368) | human gut metagenome | biome: human gut; material: stool | host: Homo sapiens | place: Luxembourg | collected 2012-09-20 | reverse complement strand
CCGGCCTACTCGCAGGAACGAGGACAACGCCTTGGAATTACCCGCCAATCGGTGGCTTATGCCTTAAAAATAGCTACAAACGGGTTGTCCATCGGGGATTTCCGGGAGAAGGATTTGTTTATGCCGATATTGCTGAAAGAGGATGGGTTTGATAGTAAGAATCTGGATAACATGAAGACGCTGCCCGTGTTTGCCCGTCGGGGTTCACGGTGCCTTTGGCACAGGTAGTGGATAGTTTTGCCTACGATTATCATTATAACGTGATTAAACGATATAACCGGGACCGAGTGATGATGGCGCAATGTGATCCCAAACGGGGTGCGAACACGAAAGCGGCTTTCTCGGAAGTGTGGAACAAGGTGAAAAGTATGAATATGCCGGAAGGGTACCGGATGAAAATATTCGGGGAAGATGAGAGTCAGGTGGAGTCCAACGAGGCTTTGGCTGCCAATATGCCGTTGACGTTTATCTTAATGTTTATCGTGTTGCTGTTGCTTTTCAGAACGTACCGGAAACCGACAATTATATTGCTGATGGTGCCGTTGATTTTTATCGGGGTGGTCTTCGGTTTGCTGGTGATGGGGAAAATGTTCGACTTTTTCGCTTTACTGGGCGTGTTGGGATTAGTAGGGATGAATATCAAGAATGCGATTGTACTGGTGGACCAAATTGGTATTGAACAGGAGAACGGATTGGCCCCGCTAGATGCCGTGTTGCAGGCCACGAAATCAAGAATCGTTCCGGTGGCAATGGCCTCGGGTACGACGATATTGGGTATGCTGCCCCTGTTGTTCGACGCCATGTTTGGCGGTATGGCTGCTTGTATCATGGGTGGCTTGTTGGTAGCCAGTTTGTTGACCATCGTGGTGTTGCCCGTGACGTATTGTTTGATATTCAGGATAAAAGCGGAGTGATTTTAGATTTTAAATTTTAGATTGGAAATTTAGCGATCACGATTAAATTTTTTAAGTCAATTCATTTTCAATTATTATGAGGATATTATTTAGTATAGGAATTGTTTTGTTACTGGTGGGGACGGTTAAGGCGCAGACTTTGACGGTAGAGGAGTACCGTGCGAAGGTGCTGGATTATAATCAGGACATCAAGCAATCGAGAGAGGCAGTCAAGGCGGCAATATACGCGTTGAAAGGGGTGAAAACGGGATTCTTTCCGAAGTTACAATTAAGCGGGAATTATTCGTATCAGATAGAAGACGTGGAATTTATGCAAGGGGTTGATCTGAAACACAATAATTATTCGGCAGAGGCAGCATTGTCGCAGAACGTATATGCGGGGAGTATGGTACGCAAGCAGCAGGAGGCGGCAAAATTACAGAAAGCGATTGCCCGTCTGGGGGAAGAGTTGACGACGGATAATATTGTTTACGCGGCTGACGTGAGTTATTGGACGTTGGCGGCTAACGAGAGTCTGTTTTATATTTCCCAAGAGTTCGTGTTGATCGTGAAGGAGTTGGATGGAATTGTACAAAAACGTTTTGACGAGGGAGCGATCAGTAAAACGGACTTGCTGATGGTGAAGACCCGATTGAAGGAGGCGGAGTTGCAAGAGTCTACTCGGAATATGAATTACCAGACAGCGATGCAGTCGTTTAAAATCATGATGGGGGTTCCTTTGGAGGAAAAGTGGGTTATTATAGACTCGATCCAGAAACCGGTGATCGTTCCGGGGTTGCAACCGTTGGAAGTGGCTTTGAAACGGAGGGCCGATTACCAGATTGCCGTGAAGGATTTTAATTTGACCAAGCAACAGACTAAGATTATACGTTCCAAATATTTGCCGCAATTTGCCGTGGGGGTAAAGGAGACGTGGGGTACGCCGTTGATTAATGTTTCCGGTGATGAGAAATTTGCGACGGTGGCTTTTGCGAAGTTAAGTATGCCTATTTTCAACTGGGGAGAGAAACGTCAGTACGTAAAACAGAATCGTGCGATGGAGACAAGTAAGGAGTTAGCCATGAGTAAAGTTGAGGATCAAGTGAAAGAGGAACTGGCAAATGCCTGGGTGAAGTTAAACGAGAACTGGAAACAGGTAGAGATAGCCAATTCTACGTTAGAAATTGCCCGGGAGAATTTGAAGTTGAATACCTTTAGTTATAACGAAGGGAAGTTGCCTATTTTGGATGTATTGTCTTCGCAGGCGACTTGGTTGCAGGCCTACACGAACGTGGTTTCGGCGAATTACCAGTATAAGGTGGCGTACGCGGAGTATGTGAGAATTTTGGGAGGACGGTAGGATTTATGATTTTAATTGTAAATTGTAATTCATAAATAGTGAATTGATTCAGTTATAAATTAAGGGTTTTTCCCTTGTTTTTGTGATTTTTGAGAGATCATGAGAACAGGGGAAAAATTATGTTGTTTTTTTTCGGGTTTAGCGGGGATTTATAGCAAGAAATTGTATTTTTGCAGATCAATGGATAATACGGTATTAAAAGTTTGAGAGATATGACGATAGAAAAAATGCTTACTCAGCAGGTGCTGGAGGCCGTAAAGGCTTGTTATGGGGTTGAATTAACCGAGAAAGACGTACAGTTGCAGGAAACCCGGAAGGAATTTGCCGGTGATTTGACGGTAGTCGTTTTCCCGTTTACCCGATATTCCAGAAAATCGCCCGAAGAAACGGCTAAAGAGCTGGGAGAGTATTTGAAACAAAATATTGAAGAGGTGGAAACCTACAACGTGATTAAGGGGTTTTTGAACGTGGTGATTTCTTCCGCTTACTGGATCGAGGTGTTGAATGACGTGGCAAAAGAGGAAAAATATGGTTATGCGAAGGAGCCTAGCGGGAAGACCTACATGATTGAATATTCTTCACCGAACACGAATAAACCGCTGCATTTGGGACATATCCGGAATAATTTTTTGGGATGGTCGGTTTCCGAGATTCAGAAGGCAAACGGGCATAACGTGATTATGGTGAACTTGGTGAATGACCGGGGGATCCATATCTGTAAAAGTATGATCGCGTGGGAGAAGTTTGCCAACGGTGCTACTCCGGAGAGTACGGGAACTAAGGGAGATCATTTCGTGGGGGATTATTACGTGCGTTTTGACAAGGAGTATAAGGCGCAAATCAAGGAATTGATGGAGCAGGGCAAGACGGAAGAGGAGGCGAAGAAGGAGGCCCCGATATTGTTGGAGGCTCAGGAGATGTTGCGTAAGTGGGAGGCCGGGGACGAGAAGGTGGTTTCCCTGTGGCGGACCATGAACGATTGGGTATTGAAAGGTTTTGACGAGACCTATAAAATGATGGGTATCTCGTTTGACAAAGTATATTTCGAGTCACAGACTTACAAGAAAGGACGTGATCTCGTGTTGAAAGGTCTGGCTGACGGCGTGCTTTACCGGAAAGATACCGGAAGCGTGTGGGCTGATCTTACCGGTGATGGGTTGGATCACAAGTTGTTGCTGCGGGATGACGGGACTTCCGTTTACATGACGCAGGATATTGGTACGGCATACGATCGGTTCAATGAGTTTAACATGGATCAAGAGATATACGTGGTAGGTAACGAGCAGAATTACCATTTTCAGGTGTTGTCACTGGTTTGTAAGAAGTTGGGATTCGATTGGGCAGACAAGATCAAGCATCTTTCTTACGGTATGGTTGAATTACCGGAGGGGAAAATGAAATCCCGTGAGGGTACGGTGGTGGATGCTGACGATTTGATTGACGAGATGATCCACACGGCTCGTACGACTTCCGAGGAGTTGGGGAAACTGGACGGTTACACGAAGGAAGAGGCCGAGGAGGTGTACCGTAAGGTTGCTTTGGGGGCGCTGAAGTATTTTATATTGAAGGTTGACCCGAAGAAGACCATGATGTTTAACCCGAAGGAATCGATTGATTTTAACGGGAACACGGGACCGTTTATCCAGTACACCTATACTCGTATCAAGTCGGTTTTGCGTAAGGCGGAAGAGGCTGGGGTTAAGATTGTTCCGGGAGATATTCACACGGCATTAACCGAGAAAGAACAGAATTTGGTTAAGCTGATTGCTAAATTGCCCGCTGTCGTGAAGGAGGCAGGAGATAATTATAGCCCAGCGTTGATCGGGAATTATGCTTACGAGCTGGCGAAGGAATTTAACCAGTTCTACCATGATTATTCTATCCTGAAGGAAGAAAACGAGCAAGTGCGTAATTTACGTTTGCTACTGGCACAACAATGTAGCGTGGCAATAGAGAATGCCATGGGAATGTTGGGAATAGAGATGCCGGAGAGAATGTAATGATTTTAGATTGTGTGATTCCGGCTACTTGAAACCGGTAGTTGGTAAAAAAATATAAAATATGAAAAAGATTGCACCGAAAGATATAGATAAGAACGTGATCAAGTTGATCGGGCAGGATTGGATGCTGGTGACGGCTGGGGATCAGGAGAAGTTCAACATGATGACGGCTAGTTGGGGATCGATGGGGTATTTGTGGAACAAACCCGTGGTGATGGTGTTCGTGCGACCACAACGTTATACGTTCGAGTTTACGGAGAAAAAAGATGAGTTTACCTTGTCGTTTTTTGACGAGAAGTATCGTCATGCATTGAATGTATGTGGTTCTGTTTCCGGGCGTGACGTGAACAAGGTGCAGGAAAGCGGGTTGACGCCCTATTTCACGGAGGCCGGGAACCCGGCTTTTGAGGAGGCAACATTGGTGTTGGAGTGTAAAAAATTATATACTGACTTCTTAAAGGAAGAGGCTTTTCTGGACAAGAAGATCGTGGATAGCCAGTACGGTCAGAAGGATTTCCACAAAGTGTATGTGGCCGAAATTGTTCATGCTTGGGTGAAGGAGTAGCTGATGGATTTATGCACGTATCATAGTCATTGTAATTTTTGTGACGGGAAAGCCCCGGCGGAGGATTTTGTGAGGGCGGCTATCGAGGCAGGATTTCATAGTTACGGTATCTCTTCGCACTCACCGCTTCCTTTTGAGACACGTTGGTCTTTAAGCAAAGGGAACGTGGAGGCTTATCTAATGGAGCTAAAGCGTTTGCAGGAGAAATATGCGGGACAGATTGAGCTTTACGTGGGGATGGAAATTGATTATCTGAATGATGATTGGGGCCCAGCAGTAGAGTATTTTCAGCGTATGCCGCTGGATTACCGTATCGGTTCTGTGCATCTTGTAACCGAGGAACAGACGGGAGAGATTATGGACATGGACGGGAAGTTTGAGGATTTTCGGGAGAACTTGCGTATGGTTTTTCGTGATGATCTGAAATATCTCGTGGAGGCTTATTTCAAGGCGTCTTCCCGGATGGTAGAGTTGGGTGGTTTTGACTTTGTGGCACATTTGGATAAAATATCCATGAATGGTTCACTGATGGATAGCACGCTGACGAAACAAGAGTGGTATAACCGGTTGTTGTGGGATTATATGTCCTTGATAGCGGAGAGAGGCGTTATGGTGGAGGTGAACACGAAAGCATACACGAAGAAGGGAATGATATTTCCTAATGTAAAGTATTTCAAGTGGTTGAAAGAGTTGAATATTCCCGTGATGGTGAATTCTGATGCTCATTTGCCCCAGCTGGTAAATGACAATCGGGCGTTGGCATTCGAGTGGTTGCGGGAAGTCGGAATAAAAAGCACGATGCGTTTGCATCAAGGTGCGTGGGTAGAAGTACCAATAGATAATAAATAGTATAATGAATAAATTTCTGATTCTATTAAGTAGTTTGTTTGCGTTGACTTTCTTCGGTTGTAATAACGATGAAGAGGAACTCGATTTGATTGATACATTGGAAAATGAAAAGATCGCTATTCACGAGTACCTGAGTCAGATTTCCACGCCAATCCTTTATCTTGAGTATTATAGCGTGCATGGTATGTTGATCGATACGGTTTTTATTTTCAATTACGATAATAGTGGTGAGGTAGCTAAAGATACTGGATGGGTGTTGATGGATTACGAAAAATTTTATCTGAATGGAGATAAATTGGATACGACATCTCCCGAACAGGGTGATTCCACGTTTACTTATGCCTTTGGAGGACCGGTACTTTATCGTTATGACACGATAAAGAAATATGATTATGTGGCGGAAGCGTTTCGGCATATTAGTGTTGGAAGTATGGGAGGAGAAATGATTGTACCCTCTATTTTAGCCGGAGATAAGAATAATTACGGGAAACCGTTACATTATAAGTTAAAGGCACATAAGCTTATTAACGATGTGAAAGTGAATGAATATGGGTTGATTCGAAGTTATCTAGTAGACATTATGGGCGTGGAGAATGCTTTTGTTGACTTTCCTACGCGAGAAATTTCATCTATTGGAGAGCGGGATACAGTTACTTATACAGCTATTTTGGAGAAAGGAACGGGCGATCGAGATATTCAAGTAGGGGATTCTGTTTTGTTGGAAATGGATTATGGCTTGCTGGATGATGTGGGATTACAGAATCGGGTGTTGAGAAGTATGGGACGTGATTCTATTTATTTCTTGTTTAATGAGACTTGGCAGAAAAATTATCCAACAGGGTTGGTGAAAGGATTACAGCATTTACAAGCTGGAGATTCTGCACATATTATTGTACCTTATGGAATGGCTTATGGTGCGGTAGGTACAACCCGGGAAATAACTTTCCGAGATCGTACTAAACTTAAACAATATTTAATTCCTCCATACTCAACGTTATGGTATTGGGTACGGATTCGTAAAGTGGTTCCACCTAAAACGGAAGAAGAATAGTTTGAAAAATAACAGCTAAATAGAAACGGAAAATGAAAAGTAATTATTGGGTAATGCTGCTTTGCCTTTTGGCAAGCGGATTCATCGGGTGTTCCGATGATGATGGCGACAATTGGAAGAAAACATTTGAGGATGAGCAGGTTAGGATTAAAGACTTCGTGTATAGTAAGGATTCCGATCCGAAGATTTTCAAGTATCATTATACTTATCTGAAAGAAGACATCGAGGATTATGCTTACTTGTTTAATTATCAGAAAGAAGGGAAGAAAGCAACGTATGGCGATTTCGTTTGGATTAATTACACGCAAAAGAGTTTGACGGGGAGTATTATTGATTCATCAGATCCGAGTGTTGCCGTCGGTGCCGGAGTTTCACCCTATTATACTTTAGGTGGACCGATATTGATGCAAATGAATACAGATGCGGAAAAATATATCGATCCGTTATCTGATATTTTAATGAACATTCCGGAAGGAACAACGGGAAGTTCGATTGTTTCAAGTATCATGAGTTTGTCTTCTGCTTTAGTTTATCGAGATTATACCGTGGAAAGTATTGTGGAAGAGGATAATCTGTTGGACTATGAGAAAAGTATGATTGGGCGGTATTTTGCAGATAACAACTTAGACGTTTTTAAAGAAGTTCCTTTGCACGAGGGAAAGACCGATACGGTTGCTTTGATAGCTAAAACGAAAGAAAATGCGAGCGGAGTTTTTGTTCAAGCGACGGATAGTGTCACCGTATGGGCGGAAGGTAGAATTCTGGATGAACTCAACCCGTCGTTGCGTCAGTTTTTGAAAATGGATAGCGATGATGTCGTGACGTGGTATTTACCGGATATGATAAAAGGAATTTCTTTAACTTTACCTGAACTTAAAGTTGGAGAAGAAGCTACAATTCTTTTTTCATCGGGAATGGGATACGGTTATAGAGGATCACGTAATTATGATGGGACTTATGTTGTTCCGGCTTATTCAACTTTGTTGTTTAAGGTGAAAATTGTTGATACAAAGGAAAATCCTAAAAAAGACAAATAATTCGTTATTATGAATATTGATTTGGAAAACACTTTGGCGCTTGCGGTGGAATGGGCAAAAGAGGTTGGGGAAGTACAACGATCTTACTTCAGAAGCGGTCATTTGGAACTTGAAACAAAGTCAACGGTGCATGATGTCGTGACGAAAGTGGACAAACTAAGTGAATCCATGTTGATCGAGCGCATCGGCAAGTGTTTTCCTAATCATAGCGTGTTGGGGGAAGAGAGTGGGGAACATGATGCTCATAGCGATTATCTGTGGGTGGTGGATCCTTTGGACGGGACAAATAATTATAGTCAGGGATTACCAGTGTTTTGCGTGTCTATCGGGTTGCAATACCGGGGAGAGACGTTATTGGGAGTAGTGTACGCTCCCTACTTGAACGAGTTGTACACGGCTATCCGGGGGAAAGGGGCTTTTCTGAACAATGCCCCGATTCACGTTTCCGACAAGACGGAACTCGATCGTTCCGTGCTGGCCACGGGTTTCCCTTACGACAAGGGAATACACCCCGTGAATAATATCGATAATCTAAGTCGTATTCTGCCCCATTTGCGAGGAATCCGGCGTATGGGTTCTGCTGCTTACGATCTTTGCGGGGTAGCGGCTGGGTTTCTGGACGGATACTGGGAACTAGGCTTGAAACTTTGGGACGTGTGTGCCGGGGTACTTGTCGTGCAGGAGGCGGGGGGCCATGTCGAACCCTTCCGGGAGGACCGGGGTATCGCCATTCTAGCCGGAAATGCTGGGATCGTGGAGAAAATGAAAGAGTATATAAGTTAAAGGGGGCTGGAAAGTCCCTTTAATTTTAGTCTTTAAAATTTATTCTACATTACTTTACCTCGAAAGTTCTATCTTGGCTCTCATATTTTTGATTTTCTCTCTTCGGATGAGGGAAAGTAGTTGCCTTAAATTGCCTCGTTTGACGGCGACGAAAGAATGATGGTCTTTAACTTCGATTTTGCCGATGTCTTCTTTTTTCAAGTTCCCTTTTTGGCAGAGGAAACCGACGATGTCCATTTTGTTGACCTTGTCTTTTTTCCCTTTGCCGATGTAGAGGGTGGACCAGAATGGTTCTGCCGGGGCGGGGTATTTGCCGACGGGGTGGTAGGTTTCCGGGATTTCGGTTAGGTAATCCGGGCGGGCTTCATCCCTGTCGAGTAGGAGAAAAGCGGTACCGGAGGCATTCATCCGGGCAGTTCGACCGTTGCGATGGGTGAAGGATTCCGGCTTTTCGGGGAGGTGGTAGTGGATGATGTATTTTATCTCCGGGATGTCCAGACCGCGGGAGGCGAGGTCTGTCGAGATGAAAATGTACGTACTTCCATTGCGGAATTTACACAGCACTCGCTCGCGTTCTTCCTGTTCCATTCCCCCGTGGAAATACTCGTTATTGACGCCTTTATCCCACAGGTAATTACTCACTTCTTCCGCCCGTTCCCGATAGTTACAAAAAATCAGGGTAGGACCTTCTTCTAGATCACGCAGTAGCTTGTAGAGCGTGTCGAGTTTGTTGTAACCTTCGGTGTACACGCTTTTGAGTGTTAACTTGATCGGAGAGGCTCCTTCAAGAAAATCCAACACGAGAGGGGTCCGTAGACCCGTGAATTCCGGTATCTCGATGGCCGATGTTGCAGAGGTTAAGATGCGCTTTTGTAGGTGTGGCAAGTGCGAGAAGATGGTTCCCATATCTTCTTGAAATCCGAATTCCAATGCCTTGTCAAACTCATCGAGAATGATGGTGGAGATAGAGTCCGTGTCAATTGTCCCCCGGGTGATGTGATCGAGTATGCGTCCTGGTGTCCCGATGATCAGCGTGGGCGTGTATGCCAGACTGCGACTCTCCACGTTGATATCATGTCCCCCGTAACAACATACCACTTTGAAACCGCTTTTTAGGGAACGGAATACTTGCTCTATCTGCAAGGCCAGTTCTCTCGATGGTGTTAGGATGATGGCCTGTGCTTTCGTGTTATTAGGGTCAAGATTTTCCAATAAGGGTAATAGGAAGGCTAGGGTTTTACCTGATCCGGTGGGAGAGAGCAGGATGATGTGATCGGTTTCCCGATGAGCTTTCAACGAGGTTTCTTGCATCTCGTTTAACGAGGATATTCCAAGGGCTTGAAGGGAAGAAAACATGGTAATTTAGTGATTTTAGATTTCATCGATGGGATCACTGAATTATTAGGCTATTCAGTTTTTTCATGATTTTTGGGCGAGAGAATACGATTTTAGCCTGTCGGTAACCTTCGTCCACGATTTTTTCGATGTTATTGAGGTCGAACATGCTGTATCGGCTGATGTGTTTCGGCACGATAACGATATCACATAAGCGGGTGTCGATGTTCATGTTTGACAGAATACCCATGTGGAAGGAGCGTTCGGCCAAGTGGACCATGCTTTTGATGTGATTACAGGGCTCCAGCGGGTCGATATGTACACCGATAACCGTCTCGCATAACTCCCGGATCGGGCGCACGGGTAGGTTCATAAATACCCCGCCGTCCGAGTACTGGTGGTGATTGATGGTGACGGGTACGAACACGATTGGTATGGAACAGGAGGCCAGCACGCAGGGGACTACTTTTCCCGTGCTGAAATGCGTGGGTATGCCTAAGTTCATGTTGGTGGCGGTGACCACTAACGGTATTTGTAGTTCCTCGAATGTTTCAACATGAATGAACTCGGATAACCTTTTTTCCATTCCGGTCATGGTCATGATTCCGGTTTTAGAGACTAAAGGTCGTGCGAAGTCGAGCAGTTTTCTATCTTGAAAGAATTTAAGCCCCTCCTCTGCCGAGTGGCCGGATGCAAATATAAGCCCAGCTATAGCTCCTGCGCTGGTTCCCGAAATGATGTTCGGTTTAATTCCCAGCTCTTGCATTGCCTTGTAGACGCCTAGATGGGCGAATCCTCTGGCTCCCCCTCCACTTAGTGCCAAACCTAGTTTGTATGGCCTTCTCTGTTGATTGTTTTCCATGTGGTTAGTGTGTGTGATAGACTAAAAAAGGGGCTTATGCCCCTTTTTTTATTTTACTGTAGCCATGTGAGCGATTAACTCGAGAACTTTGTTGGAGTACCCCCACTCGTTGTCATACCAAGAAACGAGTTTCACGAAGTTAGAGTTTAATGCGATACCTGCTTTAGCATCGAAGATTGAAGTACGAGCGTCACCCAAGAAGTCAGAAGAAACAACTTCTTCTTCCGTATAGCCAAGAATGCCTTTCAATTCATTCTCAGAAGCCTCTTTCATGGCAGCTTTAATCTCTTCGTAAGTTGCAGCTTTTTCCAGACGGCAAGTCAGGTCAACAACAGATACGTCCAATGTCGGAACACGGAATGACATACCGGTTAATTTGCCGTTTAGTTCCGGGATTACTTTACCTACAGCTTTAGCAGCTCCGGTAGATGACGGGA
>OCHG01002119.1_pt1 | contig 11174 bp, 8 predicted proteins | sample 1538801 | NCBI WGS metagenome assembly OCHG01 (sample SAMN04571727, study PRJEB22368) | human gut metagenome | biome: human gut; material: stool | host: Homo sapiens | place: Luxembourg | collected 2012-09-20 | reverse complement strand
ATTTAGCTGAACACCAGTTCCGTGAGGATCGTTTCCTCGGCCTGCGCTTTCAGCGAGTTCATCAGCCCTATGCGAACTTGCAGGAAGTCGGCATACGGCTTGACGTGAAGAGCCGCGCTCGCGTGGATCTCGCAGCACTGCTGAAAAAGGAAGGGTGCACGCGAGTATCCATTTCTGAGAAGACGGGGCTCGGCGTGTGCACGGTGCAAGCGGCGATTGCGGGCAAGAATGTCACCATGCACAGCGCGGACAAAATTGCGGAAGCGCTCGGCCGTTCGCGCTTGGATCTGTTTATTGACGTTGAGAAGCGTAAAACACTTGATGCGAACATCGTGCGAGGTTATCACAGACTCATTTCATCTATCTTGACGAAAGCTGTGAAATGGGGCTTCATCCCATTCAATCCTGCGGCAAATGCCGAGTTGCCAAAGCTGATGCCAAAAGAGGCTGCGCATCTTGACGAAGAGGACGCGCGGCGGCTGTTGGAGCTGCTGCAAAATGAGCCTGCCAAATATCGCGCGGCTATTTCCTTTGATCTCTTATCGGGCCTACGGCGTGGCGAATTACTGGGGCTGCGCTGGTCGGATGTCGATTTCGAAAACGAAACGGTCACCATTGTGCAGACATCCTCTTATGTTCCGGGGGTAGGGATCTACACGGACACACCGAAGAACAAAACATCTGCACGGTCTCTGAAGCTCTCGCGCTCTGCCTTTTTCGTTCTGCGACAGGTACAGGAGTGGCAGGAAGAGCAACGCGCGCTTTGCGGGGACAGATGGAAGGACAAGGACGGGCGGATCTTTACCAATGACGAGGGCGCGCCGATTCACCCCGACGCACTGTCAAGCTGGTTTGGGGATTTTACGCGGCGGAACGGATTCACGGAGATCCATGTGCACAGCCTCCGGCATTCTTACGCTTCCTTGCTGATTGCAGAGGGAACGCCGCTCGTCGTAGTCTCCCGCCGCTTGGGACATGCTCAGGTGAGCACGACCGCCAATATTTACGCGCATGTCATCGCGTCGGCGGATGAAAAGGCGGCGCAGATCACAGAGAAGTTCGCCGACATTATTGTGCCGAACCAGAAGAAAAAGGGCGCTACGGCATGAGAAGCAGCGGCAAAATGAAAAGCCGGTCAGGTGTTGATCCTGACCGGCTTTTTTGCCCGCCGAAACACATTTTTTCGACTGTAAGACACAAATAAGACACAAAAATGCCCTTCGCAGATATACTGAAAAAAGCAAAAGCCCCGAAACCATTGAGATTTCAGGGCTTTTTTGTCGGGTGTTGACAGAAAAGATGCAGGAGCAAAGTCTTGTGTCGCAAGGGTTTGCGGGCTTTTGAGGCTCGATTTTCCGTTTTGCAATTCGAACCCCCAGCATCTTGTGATGATGGATGAATGATCTGTAAATGTGCGCGTGAATCTGTAAATTAAGTATACGTGAAAATACATAAAACGTCAATTCCAATAGACCAATTTTACGAGCCTTTCATTTGAAGATCCTTTGCGCTATCAATCGTCATGTTTGTTTCCTCCTGTTTTTTGTCTTGGGCGTAGCCTGCGTCAACACAATGGCATAACGTAGTCGGGAAAGCTATTCGTGAACCCGGACAAAGATTTATGCCTGAGCTTGTGAAAAACTTACTTAAATAGAAAGTGGAGACACATTAGCCAATCGCCAGTGCGCCTCCACTCATCATTTCAGTCGGATAATCTGATTATAGAGCATTACGAACTCTTTCTCCACCACCATGTTCTCATGGTAATGCCCGAAGAACCAGTACTGGAATCTGCAGCGTTCCCGAATCTCATCGAAGAAGTCTGTCAGCGCATCTCGCTGGTACAATCCTCTACTGAAGGTGTCCTGGACACTGCTGGGGCAGCAATGGGTAATGATGTAATCTACATCCCACCCTGCCTGATTCAGCGTTTTCCTTGCGGTTTCGTATTCATCCTCGCTGGGCAGTTCCTCTTTCCACCAAGACCTGTGGTTGACGCGGAACAGCGCGCCTGCGGCGTTGAGCTGCCGCAGCTTTCGCTCATAGTCCGGATTATCCGGTTCCAGAATGCCGTCCCGGATATCGTGGCTGCTGGCGCCGCCCATGGTAAATATCCGCTTTCCGCAGATGTTATAAAGCTGGCCCCGCATCAGATGCAGGACGCTGGGGTGTATGGCCTGTACCAAGCCGCCGTGCCATTGGCTGATTGGATAGTTGCGGAGCAGATCATAGTTTTCATGGTTTCCGCTGACGAACAGCGTGGTAAAGGACCTGGTCTCCAGCCAGTCCAGCCACTGCTGCTCCGCATCGCCGCCATCCCAGACACCGCCGAAGTCTCCACAAAGGATGAGGTAATCCTCTTTGGTCAGGTCACGTTGCTCATGGAATGCTGCAGGCAGGAGCCTGCTGAAATCACCGTGCGTATCACCGGTTATAAAAATGGCCATTTCTTCTCTCCCTTTTCTATTCATTCTACTTCCTGTTCCAGCACCACATCCGAGTCTCGGAAGTGGATGTGGATGGTTTCCGCATCCTCCACCGTGATCTTTTGGATGACCTGCCGGACGAGCTCATTGTCAAATTCCGTGTAGCCCGCGGCGCATTCCATGATACTGTCCCACATCTGCCGGCGTCTGGCAGCCTGTTCCTCCAGATCGACCTCTGCCTGCTGCGCGTCTGCGATCTGCGCCTTAAGGGATTCCTTCTCATCCGTCAGCGCTTTCATTCTGGCATTCAGCTCGGTATCGGCCATGTTGACGAGCAGCCGATCCAGCACATCGCTTTGCTCCCGGCTCACCGCATCCATACGCTTCTTCAGCTGCAGCAGCCGTGCACCAGCCTGAGATAACGCCTGTTTTGCTTCCTCCGCCATGGCCAGCACATCGGGGCAGACCTCCTGCCGGATGGCGGCGTACTCATTCATGGCCGCGAGGATGGCGCTGTGCAGCCTGCCTTCATCCAGTGTTGGGGAGTGCTGGCAGTATTTTGTACCGAACTCCAGCCGGGAGACGCAGCGCCACACGATGCGCTTTTTCCCATTTCTGGCCCATGTGACCCGCTTGTAGGGGGAGCCGCACTCGCCGCACACCAGCAGTTCTGTCAGCGCGTATTTGCCGGAGTATTTCCCAAGTTCCGTTTTTCCGCTCTTTTGCAGCACCTTCCGTTTGCTGGACCGGCGCGTCATCTCCTGCTGCACCTGATTGAACAGATCCCTTGAGACAATGGCCGGATGGCTGTTCTCCACATAGTACATCGTGCGTTCACCACGGTTCTTTTTGACCTTTTTGTTGATGCAGTCTGTCACATAGGTTTTCTGCAGCAGGGCGTCTCCAATGTACTTTTCATTGGTCAGGATATTGTGGATGATGGAGGGAGACCAGCGCTCTACACCCTGTGCGGTGGGAACACCGTCCTCGTCCAGCTCCCGCTTGATCTGTCCCAGGGTGCAGCCGTCCAGATACCTGTGGTAAATGCGGCGGATAATCTCCGCTTCCTCCGGTACGATCTCCGGCTGTCCGTCCGCCCCCTTCCGGTATCCCAGCATCTTTTTGTACTGGAAGGTGACCTTTCCCGCCTCCGCGCTCTTCTGCTTTCCCCACGCGACATTCTTGCTGAGAGACTCGGATTCCGCCTGGGCGAAGCCGCTGAACAGGGTGATGAGAAATTCGCTGGATTCCGTGAGGGTGTTGATGTTTTCCTTCTCGAAGTACACCCCTATGCCGTTTGCTTTCAGGAGCCGCACCGTATCCAGACAATCCACCGTGTTTCTGGCAAAGCGGGAGAGGGACTTGGTGATGATGAGGTCGATGTGTCCCCGCTTGCAGGCGGTGATCATCTTGTTGAACTGCGTCCGTTTTTTCAGGCTGGTGCCGGAGATGCCCTCATCGGCATAGATCCCTGCCATCTCCCAGTCCGGGCTGTCCTGGATCTTCTGGGTGTAGTAGGTCTTTTGCGCCTCATAGCTGTTGAGCTGCTCTTCGCTGTCCGTCGAGACGCGGCAGTAGGCCGCTACGCGCATTTTTCCGTCATGGTCTCTGTGCAGTTCTTCCGGTTTTCTGGTTGCGGGGATCACCCGCACCCGCCGCTCTAAGGTGGCTGCTGTCGCTTCCATGGATCATTCATCCTTTCCTGTCGCTTTTTTATCCGTAAATATAAGAGTTACTTCGGTATCCTGTGAGATGGTGATATGGGAAACCGCTCGTTGAAAGCGTCTCCAATCCGCCTCTGTCAGACTATCTGACGGCTCAGATTCGGCAGACGGCTCTGGACAGCAGGCATACCGCGCTGCCGCGCCCTGCAGGATCAGCGCCATCACCGCTTCCGGCGAGTCTGGCTGCTCCAGCCCCCGGTTGATGGCATTGTCCAGCCGCATGACCTCCGCAGAGGGCGTGTAGGCGGTGCAGCTGGGCTGTTCATGGTCCCGGAACTGACGGACGATCCCGTTTACCGTCGCATCCATGTCCATGACCGCGGTATTCCCGCAGCCTTCGCATCTCAGATACAGCTTGCCGCTGTTCTGCCAGCCGCCGCCCAGCCGGGTCATCTTCCCGCCGCAGGTGCAGCGGAAGTATGGAGTCAACCGCGCAATGGCAGGCTTCTCTCCGTGGGACTGCTTCCTGGCATTCTTTTCCGCCGTCTTTTCCTGCGCCGCTTGGAAAATATCCGCTTCCACCAGTATGGGGTATCCCTCCTTACCGGTGTAACGGGGATTTTCCAAAAGGCGCTTTACCTTATGCTTGTTCCAGAGCGGCACTTCCCGGCAATACGGAACGTCCTGCCGGTTCAAGGCGTCCGAGATGGCCTGATAGGAAGCCCCGGCGTTATAGAGCGTAAAGACCATACTGACGGCCCGCTGCTCCTCCGGCACGATCTCCAACGCGCCGTTTCGGATCTGATACCCGTATAACACCTTGCGGTTGATCATCTTGCCGCCACCTCCCATTGTTCTGTCAGTTCCAAGCCTCCGTAAAGCCGGAAGCGGATGCGGTTTTGAGACTCTGCAATGATCTTCTCCACCAGACGTTCGAATAGCTCTTCATCGAAGCCGTCCAGCCGTTCCGGTCCGTTGAGAAGCGTCTGCTCCACCTTGCGGAGCGCGTCCATCGTTTCGTCTATCGCTTCATTCTCTGTCAGCCTGCGCCGCTCCCCGCGAAGCTGTGCCAGTCTGGCGCTGATGGCATTCATGCGGGCGGCGCAGATATCCGCGTCCAGCAAGCCATTGGCCCGCAGAGTGCTGATCTTATGGCTTTCTTCTGTTGCTTCCGCGATGGCCCGGTTGATGGTCAGCAACTGCGGATGATTCTGCCGCAGGATCGTGTCCAGCGTGTTCAGCTGCCGGAGGGCCGGGGCCAGAATGATGTCCGCGTTGCTTTTGAGCCTGTGGTACATCCGCAGGAAGGCGGCATGGATCTCCGCTTCCGGGATGCGTCCTACAGGGCAGTCCGCGGCGTGGCGGTCGTGGGTTCGGCAGACCCAGGTCACATATCCGCTCTGGCTGCTTCGGCGCTGAAACACCGTCCCGCAGTTCCCGCAAACGATTTTTAAGGCAAGAGGGCTTTTTTCTCTGCGCTTTTTCTCTTTCTGCGCCTTCTTTTGCAGCAGTGCCTGCACCCGCTCAAAGGTGTCCCGGTCGATGATAGCTGGATGGGAGTTCTCCGTGTAGTATTGCAGGCGTTCCCCGTGATTCCGCTTCTGCACGAAGGGGAAGCCGCAGCTGTAGGATTTCTGGCTCAGAGCGTCTCCAATGTACTTTTCATTGGTCAGCAGGTATCGAACCCCCGTTTCTCTCCAGCATTCCGCGCCGGACTGGGAGGGGATGCCTTTCGCCGTCAGCTGCTCCGCGATCCATCCGGAGCTGCGCCCCTTGAGGTATGCGTCGAAGATCCAGCGCACCGTGGCGGCTTCCTCCGGGACGATCTCAAGGTCTTTCTTATTTACGATTCGGTATCCGTAAGGGGCGGTGCAGGTGATAAATTCCCCACGCTCCATCCGCCGCTGATAGCTCATCTTCTGATTGGCGGAGATGGAGATGGATTCTTGCTGGGCAAGAGAACCGGAAACGCTCACCATCAGTTCGGTGGTGAGCGTTTTCGTGTCGATATTTTCTTTTTCAAACCGGACGCTGACGCCCATGGCGGATAACTCCCGCAGAGCGGACAGGCAGTCTCTGGTATTCCGGGCGAAGCGGGATACGGACTTCACCAGAATGCGGTCGATCTTACCCTTCCGGCAGTCCCGCATCATGCGGTTGAAGTCATCCCGCTGATCCATCCGGGTGCCGGTCAGCCCTTCGTCGGCATACACATCCACCAGCTCCCAGCCGTCATGCTGGGCGATCTCTTCCGTATAACTGCGGATCTGGGCGGCGTAGGAATGAAGCTGATCTCTGGAGTCCGAGCTGACCCGGCAGTAGGCCGCCACCCGCAGATGTTCCGCTTCCCGCGTCTGCGGCGCGATGATTTTTACCTGTGCCATGTTTTTCACTTCCCTGTATCTTTTTTGTCAACACACAAGCTACCACACGATCCGCAGAATATCCAGAACTATTCCCAAACAGTCTGCGGGGAATATTTCTCTCTGGCCAGTCTCTTGGCGTAAGACAGTTCTTCCGCGCTCAGCAGGCCGATTTCCGCCAGATGCTCCAGCATCCTGACTGCCAGCCGATACTGCAATTCTTTCTTTGCGTCGATCATCTTTCTACCTCAAAATAGGTCTCCGGCTTTTTCTCCCGCAGAAACCTTGTCACTTCCCGCAGGCTGCCGGTCCTCCGCATTTCCGGCAATGCCTCACTCACAGCCTGGGCGTATCTGCGGCCACGGCAGGCCCGTTCATCCAGAATGGCGATGACGCAGGTATCGCTCTCCGTGCGGATGGCCCGTCCAAAGCCCTGACGCAGCTTGATCTGCATCTCCGGTACAGCTACCTCACGGATGAATGCGTGAAGGGAAGAATACTTCTCCAATTCCCGTTCCTTTCGTGCGTCTGGGTAGGCGAAAGGCAGGCGTGGGATGATCAGCAGAGATACACAGTCGCCGGGGAAATCAAAGCCCTCCCATGCCGCGCCGGTGGCCAGCAACACCGCTCCCGGCGTGTGCCGGAACTGTTCAATGATGTGGGGCGCGTTGCGGCCCAACGTCAGCAATGGGAATGAGAGAGATTCCTCCCGCAGCCGCTCCTTCACAGCCGACATGGCTGCGTAGGATGTAAAGAGCGCCAGCGCGTGACCGGTGGCTGCTTTGATGAGTCCGACGAGCTCGGCAGTCAGCTCATTAAAGTACACATCCGTATCCTCCACTCTCTGGCGGGGCGGGATTTGCGGAAGGTAGAGCAGGCAGTTGTTCCGGTAGTCAAAGGGGGATGGAGAAACGGATTCCATGACACGGTGTCCCTTCTCCAATCCTGCCTGCGTTTTGAAACGGCGGAAATCGCTGCCCACCGCCATGGTGCCGGAGGTCAGAACAAACGCCTGATCCGGCTGCCACAGGATCTTTTTCATCCGCTGCGTGATGTCATCAGCCGCGGCGCACAGCATGGTGCCGCCTGTGCTGACATCTTCGGCAGTGTAAAAAATCATATCTGTCCGGGAACTGGTGAACAGCTTGACCGCGTCCAGCACCGTATTCAGCTGGCGGCTTCCCAGCGGGGAGAGCAGGCTGCCGATCTGCCGCTGGATGATGGGCAGTGTGCGGGACGGCGCGGTCAGCAATCGCAAACAGGCTTCCACCGGCTCCGCTTCCTCTCTGGGCTGTGCCAGCTTGCGCAGCAAAGGACCTGTGCTGTCCTCCAGCATTTCTGCCGCCAGTAAGTACCGTTCCTGTTTTAGCTGAAGGATAAGGTTTCGTATCTCTTCTACGGTCAGCGTCACACCCAGCATCTGCTGTGCGGTTTCCGGGAGCTTATGGGCTTCATCCACGATGATGATACTGTGCTCCGGGAAGATGGGGCGTTTTCCCTCGCTGCGGTGGATGGCGTCTGCCACCAGCAGATTATGATTGCAGATTTGAAACAGGAATTGACCTCTGTCGCAGGTTTTGAGAAACCGCTGATAGCGGCAGTCCTTCTGCTTGCAGTCGCAGACCTGCGGTACGCAGACACGCTCCCGGTCATAGCCGCCGAGATGGGAAACGCCGTCCATGTCCAGCGTTTCCTTAAGAGTCCGGAGCGCTGCCAACGCTTCCGGATTTTTCTTTGCAAGGTTTACCTGACGCAGCCGCCTGTCCAATCGCTCGTCGCAGACATAATGGCTTTTGCCTTTGCGGATGACCGCTTTCAGTGGCTTGGTAAGAATCCCGTCCGCCATTAGGACACAGGACAGCAGCGGCAGATACTCCATCAGCACCGCGTTTTGCAGCGCGATACTGGAAGTGGAAATGATGATGGGGCGGGCGATCTGCCCTGTCGGGAAAGCAGACGCTGCCGTGGCAGCCGCCAGATAAGCGTAGGTCTTGCCGATACCCGTCCCGGCATCGCACAGGGCGATCCTCCCGTCCTGCATGGCGTCCAGCATCCGGTGACTCAATTGGATCTGCTCCGGACGCTGTGCCATACCGTGGGCGGGAAGAAGGTCCTGAAAAATATGGTCGATCAGTTTATGGGCTTTCAGCCTGTTATCGTTGGTATTCATCCGATAATTTCCTCTTTTCTGTCATGCTTTGTTTTCGTTTCCACCGTATTTGCAGCGCGCGCCCCGGTGGGAAAGGGGAACAATACGGACAAGGTCCGGCAAGACCTTCACGGGCGTATTTCCGGGATCTCTACTGCTTTCAATCCCGGAGCAGCCCAGCCTCTTCATGCTGGCCAGTGCATTGTGTCTCATTATCTGCCCGGACAGCGTCTCTGCGGGCGGCGCTGCCAACGCCGCCCCTGCGCAGGTAAAATCGCTCGCCGCGGGAAGCTGCAAGGCTTCCTGCGGGTCGTGGCGCACACTGCGCGGATCGCTCTTCTGTCCGGGTGGTTATCCGTATTGCTGGTATGCAATTTTCAAGGAACAGCGAGGGGCGATTCGGAGCCCCTCACTGTCCTCCCGAAAATTGCGTTCGGTGAATACCCTTATTTCGAGGAATTTTCAAAAAACTTTTTGAGATCCCGCAGGATGCGGTCTCTCCGCTTGATGACCGCCCGCTGGCTGACGCCCATTCTTTGGGCGTATTCCCGTGTAGACGCGCCGTCGAAGAACAGAGCGTTGATGAGTTCCCGGTCGATATCCTTTAGTGACAGCAGCGCCAGCAAAAGGATCTGCTTCTGTTCTGCCAGATTCCGAAGTTCCTCACGCTCCAGTGCCTCAGTTTCGGCGCTGGGGGCCGTTTCTGCTCCGACATAGTCCGGAAGCAGGTCGTCCTCCGCCATCTGCTCCAACGAGAGGATCTTCCCAGAAAACTGTTCCTCCCGCACATACCGCTCCCGGCGGTCCGCCTGGGAGTAGGCCAGATACACATCCTCCGCCACTTCCACATCCACACCATCCACGGTGATGATATTGGCGATCACTTCACCAGCTTCGTTATAAATGCGTCTATAATTGCGTTCTTCCTGCCATTTTTTCATTTTTCGTGACTCCAATCTCAGATTTTTTTGAAAGTTCTGAGATCGGGTCACGGGTATTTGGCGACATAGGTCTGCCAACGCTGGAGCATACAAGTCCTTTCCGCCACTCAACAATGCGAAAAGGGCGCAAAAAAAGAGCCTTACGCATAGCTGAAAAGCTACTTGTAAGGCTCCTAACTCAATACTTCCCGCTTACGTCTGATTCGACGCTGGGTGGTTGGTGCGCTTGACGAAGTTATATATTGTTTTGCTTTTTCTTAATTCAGGCCCATGCCGTATCCCTACAGAGAGTGGGCACGATGATCGGCGGCTCAGTCCTGTGCCGCACGGTGATCCCCACCTGCATACCGCACCTTGGACACTTTGCGATAATATCAGCTGGTTCATCCCCTACCATGGCAAACAGCCGATATTGGGAAAGGGCCGCCCCCGCTGGGGCATCTGCGATCCGTCCCTTCTCGCAGATGGGACAGCGAAGGATCTTGCGTATTTCTTGTTCCATGGCGCCTCGCTTTCTCTGTTCTCTTTTTTGAGAACATCTTCCTAAAATTTTTTCACAGCAGATGATGATTCTCCAGCCGGATACGCATGGCTTGCTTGGAGACTTGAAAAATGCCGGCCATATCCGCGACTAATTGCTGACGGTCCCTGCCAGACTGGAGCTGGTAAAAGCATCGTTTTACTTGAGGCAGCGGCATCAGAAGGATGGACCCCAGCAGATTCGCCTGCATTTCCAATGCGCTGTTCTGCGTTCTGACGATGTTTGTTTCTGTCATCATGGCTGCACTCTCGCCGGTTCCGCTGTACAGTCTCTTATGCAGCAGCCAGTGTGCCAGCTCATGAGCGCAGGTAAAGCGCAGTCGGCCTGTGGAGGCATCCTCTCTGCAGAGGGAGCTATCGATGAGTATGGTGCCGCCCTTGACCGCAATGACGGTATATCCTGGGATATCGTAATCATAGATGATGGCGCCGCCATCATCAAAAATCGTTTCGCCCAAGACACACCCGGTTTTCCGCAGGCACTGATATTCCAGCGTGATCCCCTGTGCTTCGATGATATCCTCGATAGGGATCATTCTGGGAACGCCATAATAGAGATTCGGATCATAGGCGGTGATGACTTCGCGGGCGATCCCCTCCAGAGCCTGTTCCCTGTAATATGGTGTTCTCATGCCTTGGTATCACTGTCCTCTCCGGATGATCTCATGCGCCGGTTGATCCGGTCGATAAAATCCTGCCACTCCTGATCGGTGGCGTCTGCCTCCCTGGCTGTGCGCAATGCAGCCCGGACGATCTCTCGATCCATGATGTAGTCCGGAAGGTCTGCGGATACCCGATTTTGCTTGGATTTTGCTGCAAGGTCAAGCATCCATTCCCGTTCTGGCTTGTCCAACTGCAGCAGCAGGGCCATCCGTTCCAAATATTCCTGCGAAGGAGCCGCGCGGCGGTCATTCTCAATGTTGCTCATATAGACCGGCGACAAGTCCAGCTTTGCCGCCATGCCGCGGAGCGTCAGGCCGCACGCCATACGCTTCTCCCGAAGGAAGCTGCCAAAGGTCTGTTCCACGCATTTCACCTCCTACAATAATAATTACGGTTTAAGGCGCGGCAGCCAGCCGCGTCTTTTTCCA
>OCHG01002102.1_pt1 | contig 11244 bp, 5 predicted proteins | sample 1538801 | NCBI WGS metagenome assembly OCHG01 (sample SAMN04571727, study PRJEB22368) | human gut metagenome | biome: human gut; material: stool | host: Homo sapiens | place: Luxembourg | collected 2012-09-20 | reverse complement strand
CAACAATATACATTATTAATATATGGCTGCTGACGATAAAAAAATTATCTTCTCAATGGTAGGAGTGAGCAAAGCATTCACTCCTAATAAGAATGTGCTGAAAGACATTTACCTGTCGTTTTTCTATGGAGCGAAAATCGGTATTATCGGTTTGAACGGTTCTGGTAAATCAACGTTATTGAAGATCATCGCCGGTTTGGAGAAATCCTTTCAGGGAGAAGTCGTGTTTTCTCCGGGATATTCCGTGGGGTATTTGGCACAGGAACCTTATTTAGACAACACAAAGACAGTAAAAGAAGTAGTGATGGAAGGTGTGCAACCCATTGTTGACGCACTGACAGAATACGAAGAAATCAATCAGAAATTCGGTTTGCCGGAGTATTATGAGGATCAGGATAAGATGGATGCTCTTTTTGCTCGCCAGGGTGAATTGCAAGATATCATTGATGCAACTGATGCATGGAATCTGGATAGCAAGTTGGAGCGTGCGATGGATGCTCTCCGTTGTCCGCCTGAAGATCAGCCGGTAGAAAATCTCTCCGGAGGTGAACGTCGCCGGGTAGCTCTTTGCCGTTTGTTGTTGCAACAGCCGGATGTGCTTTTGCTGGACGAACCTACCAACCACTTGGATGCAGAGTCTATCGACTGGTTGGAACAACATCTACAACAATATGAAGGTACGGTTATTGCTGTGACGCACGACCGTTACTTCCTCGATCACGTTGCCGGATGGATTCTTGAACTGGATCGTGGTGAAGGTATCCCCTGGAAAGGTAACTACTCTTCCTGGTTGGAACAGAAGACCAAACGTATGGAAATGGAAGAAAAGACCGCCAGCAAACGTCGTAAAACACTGGAACGTGAGTTGGAATGGGTACGCATGGCTCCGAAAGCCCGTCAGGCGAAAGGTAAGGCACGTCTTAACTCTTATGACAAATTGCTGAATGAGGACGTGAAGGAGAAAGAAGAGAAACTTGAAATCTTTATTCCGAATGGTCCCCGTCTGGGTAATAAGGTCATTGAAGCCAAACATGTGGCTAAAGCATACGGTGATAAATTGCTGTTTGACGATTTGAACTTTATGCTTCCTCCTAATGGTATTGTCGGTGTGATTGGCCCTAATGGTGCGGGAAAGACGACATTGTTCCGCCTGATTATGGGATTGGAAACAGTGGATAAAGGAGAATTTGAAGTAGGAGAGACTGTAAAGGTGGCGTATGTAGACCAGCAACACAGAGATATTGATCCGAATAAGAGCGTATATCAGGTAATTTCCGGTGGTAATGAGTTGATCCGTATGGGGGGACGTGATGTGAATGCGCGTGCATACCTTTCCCGTTTCAATTTCTCCGGAGGCGATCAGGAAAAACTCTGCGGTGTATTGTCCGGTGGTGAAAGAAACCGTTTACACTTGGCGATGGCTTTGAAAGAAGAAGGTAATGTACTGTTGCTCGATGAGCCTACCAATGATATCGACGTAAACACTCTGCGTGCTTTGGAAGAAGGTTTGGAAGATTTCGCCGGCTGTGCAGTAGTTATCTCGCACGACCGTTGGTTCCTCGACCGTATCTGTACACATATCCTTGCTTTTGAAGGAGACTCCAATGTATTCTACTTCGAAGGTTCATATTCAGAATATGAAGAAAACAAAATGAAACGTTTGGGAAATGAAGAACCAAAACGCGTTCGTTATAGAAAGTTAATGACTGACTAGTATAAAGTAATAGATTGAAGCATTTATAATGCTTTCTGTTTCAAAATAAAAGGCTCTGCAAATATTGTAGAGCCTTTATCGTTTTATAACAAGGGAAAACGTTTATCTCTCTTAAAAAATTGTAGTATAATCGTAATGTAGTTCTAAATATTATTAATTATATTTGTGCACAGTTTTTAAAAGCAAACAATTTATATTAACTAATCAACTACATTTATGTTAAAGAGAATGCGATCTTTTTTAGTAGCGGCGATGCTCATGGTCATTGCTACCGTTAGTGCGCAGGTTACCACTTCTAGTATGAGTGGTAAGGTTACAGCACAAGATGAACCTATCATTGGAGCGACTGTGGTTGCAATCCACGAGCCGTCAGGTACACGTTATGGTACAGTGACTAATATCAGTGGTCAATTTAATTTGCAAGGTATGCGTACCGGTGGTCCTTACAAAGTTGAAGTTTCTTATGTTGGTTATCAGACTGCTATTTATAAAGGTGTAAATTTATCGTTAGGAGAAGTATACACTTTAAATGTAGTTTTAAAGGAAAGTTCTGAATTATTGGATGAAGTTATAGTAACAGCACAGAAAACAGTAGAGAAGATGGGGACTGTAACGAATGTGAGTGAGCGTCAGTTAACGACATTGCCTACTATTAATCGTAGTATTACTGACTTTACTAAACTTTCTCCTTATGCGGGTGGCAGTAATTCTTTTGCCGGACGTGATGGACGTTATAATACAATAACTGTGGATGGTGCAGCTTTGAACAATAATTTTGGTTTGAGTACTAATAATTTGCCGGGTGGAGATGCGCAGCCTATTTCACTTGATGCAATTGATGAAATTAGCGTTAATGTTTCTCCTTATAGTGTTACGTATTCCAATTTTACGGGAGCTTCTATTAATGCTGTAACCAAGAGTGGTACAAACGAATTAAAGGGAACAGTTTATACATATCAGAAACCAAAGAATTTTATAGGAAAATCTATTAACGATGTTGACGTTCCTAATGTGGAAAGTTATAAATCCAGTTTGTATGGCTTTACATTAGGAGCTCCGATAATAAAAAATAAACTATTCTTTTTTGTAAATGGAGAATTAGAAAATAGTACTAGCCCTGGTATTTTGTGGACTCCTAGTCAAGAAGAAGGTGGAAGTGGGGATAATCAAAATCATATTTCTAGAACTTGGATAAAGGATTTGAAGACAATAAGTGATTTTGTAAAGGATAAATATGGATATGATCCGGGAAGTTATGATAAATTTGATGATTTCGAGAGTAAAAATTGGAAGCTTATGGCTCGTTTGGATTGGAATATTAATAAAAGTCATAAACTGTCATTACGTTTTAACACAGTGAAATCAGAAAATGATGCTAGTATTAGTTCAACTTCTTCGGTAATCACTAAAGCTAATTCAAACCGTTATGGGGTTGATGCATTTGCATTTGGAAATTCCAACTATGGTTTTAGAAATATTGTAACGTCTCTTTCCGGTGAGTTGAATAGCAATTTTTCTTCTTCAGTACAAAACAAATTATTAGTGACTTATACCCATATCCGAGATTCTCGTACAACTAAGGGAGATGCGTTTCCAATGGTTGATATTTACAAGGACGGTAAGCAGTATATGACATTGGGTACAGAATTGTTTACTCCTTTTAATGATGTCGAGAATAATGTATTTAGTGTTACTGACAATGTAACTATTAATAAAGGAAACCATTTGATAACTGCCGGTGCAACATTTGAAAGACAGTATTTCATGAATTCATATTTACGTGCTCCTTATGGATATTATCGTTATGCTTCAATGGACGATTTTATGACGGGAGAAAAACCGATGCTGTATGGCATTACTTATGGATATAATGGAAAAGACGCTCCGGGAGCTGAACTGACATTTGGTATGTTGGGAGCTTATGCACAAGATGAATATTCTATTACACCTAATTTAAAATTGACATATGGATTACGCTTTGATTTACCGTTATATTTTGATGATTTGTTAGGGAATGCGGCTATCAAAGAACAGTCATTTAATGGAACGAATGTTGACGTATCCGAATGGCCGAAAAGTAAATTGTTAATATCTCCTCGTTTAGGATTTAATTGGGATATAAAAGGTGACCGTTCTATTGTTTTGACTGGAGGTACAGGCTTGTTTACAGGGTTATTACCATTTGTATGGTTCACTAACCAACCGACAAATGCAGGTCAGATGCAAAATATGGTCGAATTTGAGACTTCGGAATTACCGGCAAACTTTGCTTTTAATCCAAATTATAAAGAAACTCTTACCCAAAATCCGGATATGTTTCCATCAACTCCGGGAAATGAGGTCCCCGGTGCTATAGCTTATGTGGATCCGAATTTTAAAATGCCTCAAGTTTGGCGTAGTAATGTAAATGCAGAGTTTCAGTTACCTTATGGATTTATGCTTTCTGTTGGTGCTATGTATACACGTGATATATATAATGTTGTTCAGAAGAATATGAACGAAAAGGCCCCTTCTGGAACCTATAATGAACAACCGGGACGTGTATATTGGACTAAGAATAATTACTATGACAATCCTAAGACGAAAACCGTTATACAGTTGACTAATGGGGATGAAAAAGGTTATCAATATTCTTTTAATGCAGTATTAACGAAGAAATTTGATTTTGGCTTTACAGGTTCATTTGGGTACACTTATACAATGGCTAAAGATATGACGGCAAATCCAGGTTCATCGGCGGCTTCAGTATGGCAGAATAATGTTGCAGTTAATTCATTGAATGATCCGGGTGTCTCTTATTCTTTATTTTCTACCCCGCATCGTTTGATAGCTAATGCTTCTTATGAAGTTGCTTATGCGAATATGAAAACGACTGTTTCTTTGTTCTATACAGGTTACCAACAAGGACGTTTTTCTTATACCTATTCTAATGATATGAACGGTGACGGAAACTATTCCGATTTGATGTATGTGCCTGCTTCTAAAGAAGAAATGACATTTGTGGATATTAAAGATAAACAAAATAATGTGACTTATTCGGCGGTAGACCAACAAGAAGATTTTTGGAACTATGTAAATAATGACTCTTATTTGAATGATCACAAGGGGCAGTATGTAGAACGTGCTTCTTCTTTAGAACCGTGGATTCACCGTTTTGACATGAAGATAGCACAGGATTTTTATGCTAAGATTGGTAGCCGTAAGTACGGTATTCAAGTAAGTCTTGATATGTTGAATATTGGTAACTTATTAAATTCGAAGTGGGGGGCTTATCGCTCTTGCGGTTTGCAGAGTTATGATAATGTAAGGTTGTTAAAAACAGCAAGTAAGGTAGGAGAACCTCTTACTTATCAGATGAATGCATCTTCTCGCGAGGTGTTCCAGAAAAATTCTAAATGGGATTATACTGCTTCTACAGGTAGTGCATGGCAGATGCAGTTAGGCGTTAAGTTTACATTCTAGAATATTTATATAAAAAGATGCTTCGTTCAATAAACGGAGCATCTTTTTTATTTCATCCTCATCACCACCGGATTATGATCGCTATAATTAAGATCCGGCGAGAAGTAATCCGTGCTATTCAGTTCCGGTGAATGGAGAATATAGTCGATTCTCAACAGATGCTTGAAGTACTTGAAAGTATACATATACCCATGCCCGCTCCTCTGAAAACCATCCTGCAACTTATCACCTTTTATAGTATGATAAACATACGAAGACGGCAGAGAGTTAAAGTCACCGCAGACTAGAGTAGGATAGGGGGAGGCGGCTATCAGTTGCTTGAGAAGATCAGCTTGTACGGCCCGTTTCCGGAAATTCTCATGTAAGCCGTCGATAAGTCCCAGGGCAGCATGTTCCACTCTTTGGGAATCATCCGTACGAAGTCCCTTTTCCAGTTTGCGCTTGTTCTGGCTTACTTCCGTTGTTTGGAGATGATTGTTGAACAGGCGGATGGTGCGACCATTGATTTCAATATCACATGCAAGACTGCAATTTTTCGAATCAGGATAGATGATAAGATGCTCCTCCTTGATAGGATAACGGCTGAAAACAGCCAGTTGCAACAGATTCTTCCCTTCGGGCGAAGAAGGAATATAATGATACGGCCAATTAGAAAGAGCTGCGTATATACTATCGATGCCAAACTCATCGTTAATGCCAAATTCTTGAAAACAGAGAATATCTGCTTGCAGATTTCTCATGTAAGAAGCAATCTCCTTGCATGAGTAGCCGGTATGCTCGTGGTTAAAGGCATCGACGTTGTAAGTAGCAACCGTCAACACTCCCGGAGTATATACATTCATTTTAACCATCGGTGACGAAGCCGGACTGAAAAAAGGCGATTGTAATACACAGCTCATATATCCCCAATTGCTGAATATAGCAATCAGAGGGATGAAAACCCAGCACCGCCAACGAATCGTCCAGTAGATAGCAGAAGCAAGATTAGCCAATAAAAGTATCGGCAGTATCAAACCGATGAAAGGCATAAATTTGAAACTATCCGGTGCGGCATTGCCTACGAAAGCACCCGCAATGGTAACTCCTGCCAAAATACTGGTCAGCACGATGGATATGTAATAAAACAGTCTGTAAAAGGCTTTCATTTAATCTAAATTATTTGCTGGTTGTATCATGAGGGATTAAGCTCTCTACGAAGGAAGCAACCATTTATGAATCATTGCTTTCAATTTATCATCCGCTATTGGTTTAGCTATAAAATCATTGCACCCCGCTTCTTCAGCCGCTTTCCTGTCCTGTTCGTATGCAAAGGCACTTTGAGCAATAATAGGAACAGTGGCAGACAGTTCACGGATGATTTTTGTAGCTTCCAGTCCGTCCAGATTCGGCATCTTGATATCCATCAAGATAAGATCCAGTTTCACCTCATCGAACATCGTGACAGCTTCCATTCCGTCATGCGCACGTATAAGCTGATGGTCTTTACCTAGAATAGCCTCCAATAAGTCGAAGTTACTGTCCGTATCTTCGGCAACCAAAATACAGGCGTGCCGTGTATTTGCAGAACTGTCAACACTCGAATCTGCAGTTTTCCCGGCAGATGCTATTCCAGCAATGTTCCCTTCACCATTCTCTTTCTTTGAAGAATCCACATTTGCAGGATTTGCAATCGTGTATGGCAAAGTAAATGTAAACGTCGTTCCCTTACCAAATTCGGAGCTGACGGAAATCTTGCCCCCGAGACGTTCAACGATAGACTTACAGATAGATAATCCCAACCCAGTGCCCTGTGCATGATTGTTCAGCTTTGCGAAACGCTCGAACACACGCCCCACTTTCTCCGGTTCAATTCCTGTTCCGGTATCCGTTACGTGGAATACAATCTGATTGTCCGCCAGTTTGTAACCATAACTGATGCTTCCTTCCTTCGTAAACTTGACAGCATTTCCAATCAGATTTGAAATCACCTGGAATACCCGGTTCTTGTCCGTTTCAATCATCAGACTTTCGTCCGAGGATTCATAGACAAGGCTTACTCCCTGCGGAGTACGGAATATATGAGCATCGTGCACTTTCCGGCAGAGATTATGGAGACTAGCCGGTCCGAAGGAAAACTCGATGGTTCCCGATTCAATCTTCGAGAGGTCGAGAATCTCGTTGATAAGTTGCAGGAGACGTTCGTTGTTCGCGTTTACGATGTTATAATACGTCTTCCGTTCTTCCGCATCGTCGCTTTCGGCAATGAGATGCGAGAAACCTACGATAGCATTCAGCGGCGTACGTATTTCATGACTCATATTGGCGAGGAAGGCCGACTTCAGGCTATCAGACATTTCCGCTTTCTCTTTCGACGATTGAAGTTCCCGTTTTATCATTTCCAGCTCCGTGATGTCCCATTCGATGCTGACGATGATAGGCGAAGACAATTCGTCACCGTCCACCCGGATTTTCCGTTTGTCGAGGATAATCATGTTTCCGTTTCTGTCCTTTCCTTCAGCAGTCCAGTGCAGACCTTTTCCGGTGGTGGCCACCTGGATATCTTCTTGTCTCTTCTTTTCGGCTACGATAGGCGGGTAGAAATCGAAGTCATTCTTGCCGACAGGGTCGTTCTTATAAAGATCGCGGTTGTAGGCCTCCCGATTCCGGTAAATGTATCGGAAGTCGTTGTTGATTTCCTTCACTACAATCCCGGCAGGGAGATTGTTGATGGTTGTATCCATGATTTGGTTGAGCCGTTTGATTTGGGCTTCGTACCGAATCCTCTCGGAAATATCATGGGCAAACGACCAGTAACTTTCTTCTCCGGAATCATTGGTCACGTTGTACATCGTGCCTTCATAAGCCAATATACCTTTATTGATTTTAGATGGGTGATGAGCCACAAAGTTACTGCTGCCACCGTGTATGACATCTTTGCAACGTTCGTTCCAAGCCTCTTGTGTAGGCATATCTGCGGCGACATTGTAAATCTTTAATTGACTGATGTCTTCGTTTTCTGAAATACCATGATTGTACAGGAAACGACGGTTGGCAAAGATAATCGTGCCATCGGGCTTGGCGGCAAAGATACTTTCTTTGGCGTTGTTGATGGCATGAGTCAGTGTATTGATGTCATTTCTACGATGCTGTATGTCCGTGATGTTCTGGATATAGCCTTCGATATTGAAACTACCGTCGGAGCGTTGTTCACGCAGATAAGTCTGGATACGCATATAGAAGATTTCTCCGTTCAGGCGGACACGGTAGCTGATGCTTTCCATGTTGAGTTCTTTTTCGTTCACCCGACACCATTCCATAAAACTCTGACGGTCTTCTTCTACAATCAGTTCCACATATTTCTCAATGGCAAGGTTTTGCACATTTTCCTCGCACAAAACACCGGTATATCCAAGATAATGAAAAATATTCTGTTTCGTATTGTACGTCCATTGTCCTATCTGGGCTACCTTTTGGATAGCCCGCAGGGTGAGATTTGCCTGTTCCAACTGTCTTTTTACGTTGCTTCTTTGCGTGATGTCGCGATATTGGCAAAGCACCATACCGTCATAAGGGAACATGAGGCATTTGAAGTAAAAAGTTTCGCCTTTCAGCACCAACTTGAAGTTCTTGCTGATGCTTCTTTGTTCTTCGAGTACAATCTGGAAGATGGGCATCACCCTCTCTCTCGTATATTCTGGTAAAAGCTCAAATATATTTTTTCCTAAAAGTATATCCTCTTGCAGAAACCATAGATCACAATGAGGCTCAATGTCTACGCAGACTCCGTGCCTGTCAACCAATAGCATTGTATCTGCCGTCAGTTTCAATATTCTTTGTGCGTTATTCGCATCATGTAATATTCTGTTCATGTCTGTTTTTTATTAGATGATAGAGACTAATGTCTTATAGTAAGGATAACAAAAGATAATAGCATTTGTTTTACTTTTCAGCGCGTTTCGCCTTTTCCCAGGCTCCGCTTCCTTTTTTCTTTTTCAGATAACGGATGCCTTTCAGCACATTGACATTCATAAATAAGAAATAGTAGGGGATAAAAAGCAACTTGTTTTTTATCTGTTTGGTGGATAGATAATATCCCCAATATCCCAATCCGTAAAAAAGAACCTGCATGGCAAGCAGCACTCCGTAGAATATCGCGGAACCGCCCAACAGCAGAATTGCAATATTCAGCGGGAAGAGAGCAAACAACAGGAACGGAGTAATAGACCATCGCAATACCCGGTGAGACGTATATTGAAAGCTAAGTGTCCCGTAGCGGAAAGGATTCAGCAACGGACGAAGTCGCCAGATGGACTGCAATCCTCCCGCAGCGATGCGCACTTTCCGCTTTTCTTCTTCGCGCATATCTGCCGAACCGCTTTCGATGGCGTAAGCATTGGTGCAATAAGCAATGGTATAACCTTTCATGGTGATCCGGAGCGAAAGAATAAAATCATCGAGCAACGTATCCGGTTCCATTGCTTCGAATAGTTCACGACGCACGGCAAATAGTTCGCCTGCTGCTCCTACAGCAGAGTAGAGGCGGGCGTCAAGTGCTTTCAGTGTTGATTCGTATTTCCAGTAAATACCTTCCCCACCGGCAGCGGCTCCGTCTTTGGTCTGTACGGCGATCCGTTTTTCGCCGGCCACGCAGCCCACTTTCGGGTCTTGGAAAGCAAGTACGATTTCCCGTATTGCCTCCCGGTTTACCATGGTGTTGGCATCCGTAAAGACGACGAGCGGAGTGTCCACCAGCGTCATTCCACGTGTCATTGCGGCTGTCTTACCCTGTCGTAGGGGTTGGAAGTGTACGGTCGCTTTTCCCTGCCAACGGGTTTGCAGTCGTTCGTTTGTACTGTCGTCGCTTCCGTCTGTCACCCATACGATATGCAGTTTGTCCGCAGGGTAGTCCAGTTCAAGACTGTTCTCCATCTTTTCGTCTACAACATCTTCTTCGTTGAATGCTGTAATGAAGAGAGTCACTTCCGGCAAACCAGCGTCCGATGCCGGCAACGAACGCTTCACAGGTTTCACGAAAAGTTCTTTCAACTTGACGAGAACGTAAAGCACAATTCCGTAGCCCAGATAGGTGTAGAACACAATGAACAAGGCAAACCAGAAAATTATTTCAAGACAAAGAGTGATGATTTCGTTCATAGCTGTATTTATTTAGATATTTTCTTTCCTTTAAAATAATCACTATCTAATATAATATCAGAAATTTTTTCTCTATATATTATTCGTTTTTTTTCTCTTTCGGTGTTCAAAATGGAATCAGGGCAAAGTAAGCTATTTCCTACTCCTCTCCATTCAGAATGAATACCCCCCAAATCAAGAAGGGTTGGAAATAAATCAGCTTGCGTGATAACATAATCGCTTGTTTTGTCGATCTTTTGTGGAGAGTTTACAATATACAATGGGATTTGAAAAGAAACATTATCTTCTTCTTTGGATTTAAGCCAGTCATTTGAAATGGAATGGTCACTGGCTATTATAATTAGAGAATTGTGGTAAAGATGATTTTCTTTTAAGAAATTCAAATACTTACCTAAGTATTTATCCATATAATGCACATTAGATAGATAATTTTTTAATTCTTCTGAATATGTGTCAGGGAATGGAATGAGGTAGTCTTCAACTGCTTTGGTATATGGAGAATGCGTTGATGATGTGAGGATAAGTGAGAAAAAAGGTTGTTTGCTATTTTTGTCTATGCTTGCTGCATATTCAAAAAGAAGCTTATCATTTAACCAATTTTCTTTATAATTACTCAATGTATATTCCTTTCGTGAATAGAGTTTATCAAACCCATATTGGATACATACTCCATCTTGTCTCCATGTTTTAGATGAAGTAGGAATAACCATTCTACATTCGATTCCAGGTTTTTGTTTCTTTAAAAGTTTGGGCAAGGACACGAAAGTATTATTAAAATAATCGTAAATGGTAACACCTTTTGTTTTGGGTATAAGTCCGTTGAGGTATGTGAATTGTCCGTCGCTCGATTCGCCTAATTGTATCAGAGAAGTCATGTTATTATTGTAGTATGCTCCTTTTTCTACTAATTTGTTGAGGGTAGGAGTAATTTCTAT